>Ga0206877_10203_pt1 | contig 17304 bp, 15 predicted proteins | sample Alteio_BWOrgCont_7_FD_152623 | JGI IMG/M metagenome (GOLD analysis project Ga0206877, IMG submission 152623) | Enriched cells from forest soil in Barre Woods Harvard Forest LTER site, Petersham, Massachusetts, United States -... | ecosystem: Environmental > Terrestrial > Soil > Temperate forest >...
GTACACGCCCGATATCATCATGATCCAGGTGACCTGGGTCGGGGGGCGGTCGACCGAGGTGAAGAAGGAATTCTACCGGCGCATTGCCGAGGAGATTCACGCGAAGCAGCAGGTGCGCAAGGAAGACATCTTCATCAGCCTGGTGGATTCTGGGCGCGAGGACTGGTCGTTCGGCAATGGCGAGATGCAATACGCGCCGAAATGATGCGCGCCGGTTATCGCGCCGGGTGGAGGCCCAGTTCGGCGCGGCAGGCTTCGCCGAATTCGACCAGGAAGTTCATCTTGCCCTCCTCCGCCAGGGTGCGGATTTCGTGCAGGGTGCGGTTGGGGGCGAGGTAGGTTTCCACGATGGAGCTCATGACGTGCTCGGCCGCGTTCACGACCCGCTGGGAGGCCAGCAGGCGCAGGCGGGCCACAAGGGCATAGAGCTGCACCAGCTCCGCCACGTCGTCTTTTTCGTGGCTCAGGGCGTCGGCGTGCAGCCGGGCGGCTTCGGTGATGAAGGCGTTGAACAGTTCCTGGCGGATCTTGCGCGCGGCGTCGCGGCGCATTTCGCGGATTTGCGTGTGCTGGGTCAGCCAGGTGGTCAGGAACGATGTCAGGCCGCCGATGAGGGCTCCGCCCAAACCGAAAAAGGCCGAGATATAGGCAGCGTCCACCCGAACCTCCCTGGATAAACGGATGGAAGTTTTTTGGTTCTTTTTTGCAAAAAAGAACAGCTTCCTTTTACCGCGCCTGCATGTAGACCGGCCGCCGCTGGCCAAGCCCCGCGGCGAGGAAGGCTCCCCCGACATGGCAGGCGGCGATGGCCAGCAGGGTCATCGAGAAGGCGGAGGTGACCGCGGCGGGGTCGGTGCGGGTGCCGAGGGCGGTGAAGAACAGGCCGCCGAGGACGGCGATGCCGACGGCGGCGCTCACTTGCAGGGTGGAGTTCACGATGCCGCCGACCAGGCCGGCGCGGTGCGGTTCCACGCGCTCGACGATGACGCGCACCATGGTCGGGATGGACATTCCCATGCCGAGGCCGATGAAGCCGAGGGCGGGCACCATGAGCGCCCAGGGGGGCATGGTGCCGACCGGGAAGCGGGCGGTGAGCAGGGCGGTGGCGGCGGAGCCGATGGCGGACAGCACGTAGCCGAGCGAGGGGGCGGCGGTGCCGAGCCAGCGGCCGAGCGCCGGGCTGAAGGTCGAGCCCAGCAGGAAGCCCGCGGTGAAGGGCAGGATGGTGAGGCCGGCCTGGAAGGCGGAGAAGTCCAGCGCGGTCTGGAGGTAGATCGAGAAGACCAGGAAGAACGTGGCGATGGCGTAGAGCATCATGATGGCGGCGAGGCCGCGCAGCAGGCCGGGGGCGCGGAACACGTCGATGGCGACCAGGGGGTCGCCGCCCGAGCGGGCCAGGCGGAGCTCGTGGCGGCGGAACAGCTCGACGAAGACCGGGGTGGTCAGGAGGAGGGCGACGGACCACCAGGGCCAGCCGCGCTCGCGGCCCTCGACCAGCGGGAGGACGAAGGCGATGAGGGCGGCGCAGGAGAGCACGACGCCGCCGATGTCGAGGCGCGGGCGGTGGCGGCCGTGGGTCTGGCGGACCAGGGGGATGGCGGCGAGGAAGGCGGCGATGGAGACGGGGAGGTTGATGAGGAAGATGAGGCGCCAGCCGAGGCCGTCGATGTCTGCGCCGACGAGGGCGCCGCCGAGGAGCTGGCCGATCACCGAGGAGAGGCCGAGCACGACGCCGTAGATGCTGAGGGCGCGGCCGCGCTCGCGGGCGGGGAAGAGGGCGTGCACCGAGGCGAGGGCCTGGGGCGCCATGGCGGCGGCGGCGAGGGCTTGGAGCAGGCGGGCGAGGATGAGCGAGAGCGGGGACCAGGCGAGGCCGCAGAGGGCGGAGGCCAGGGCGAAGCCGGCGAGGCCGGCGAGGAAGGTCGATTTGCGCCCGAAGATGTCGCCGAGGCGGCCGCCGGTGATGAGGAACACCGCGTAGACCACGGCGTAGCCGGAAATCACGAGTTGCACGTCGGCGGCGCTGGCGTGCAGGCCGGTGGTGATCGAGGGCATCGCGACGTTCACGATGAAGAAGTCGAGCGGGGCGAGGAAGGCGCCGGTGAGCAGCACCGCCAAGGCCGCCCAGCGGTTGGGGTCGAGCGTTTCCGCCGCCGGGGTGGCGTTGGTGGTCGTCATTTGGGGGTGGTCCTTGAGGGATTGCCGCGGGATTCGGCGGGGCGTTGTGCAGTGCGGCATAACGCAATATGGACGTCCGTATTTTGGATGTCAAACCCTCGATGCGGAGGTCCGTGGGGTCGCGCCGGCGGCGGCCGGTTCAGCGCAGGATGGTGGTGAAGAGGAGGCGCTTCAGGCGCTCGACAGGGGCGGGGTCACGCTGCGCCTTGGCCAGGAGGTTGGCGCCTTGCAGCGAGGAGAGGAGGAAGGCCGCGATGTCGTCGCAGGCGAAACCGGGCGGCAATTCGCCGGCGGTGACTGCGGCGTGAAGGCAGTGGGCGAGGGCGTGCTCGATTTCGGCGAATACCTCCAGCAGGCGGCGGCGGATGGCCTCGCTGTGCTCGCTGGCCTCGGCGGTGAAGTTGCCGAACAGGCAGCCGTTGCGCATGTGGTCCTGGTTGAGGCGGTTCTTGCCGGCGTCGATATAGGCGGCGAGGCGGTCCAGGGGGGGGCGGGAATCGTCGAGCAGGGTCTGGCGCATGGTCTCGCGGGCGGTGGCGAGATAGCGGTCAATGATCTCCAGGCCGAAGGCTTCCTTGGAGGCGAAATGGTTGGTGAAGGAGCCCTGGGGCACGCCGGCCGCCTGCACGATGTCGCGCACGCTGGCGCCGGCGAAACCGCGTTCGTGGACGACGCGGAGGCCCTCGGCGAGAATTTTCTCGCGGTTGGAGTGTTTGGACATGGGGTAAATATGTCCGTACGTATTGGGGTGTCAACGGCACACAAGGGAAGGTCTTCTTTTTTGAAAAAAAGAAGCAAAAAACTTTTATTCCTGAAGCTCGGCCGATGGCCAGGGCTCGGGCCAAACGGATGAAGTCTTTTTGCTTCTTTTTCTTCAGAAAAAGAAGACTCTTCATGCTCTAGTTTAGTTGGCGACCTCGATGACTTCTCTGACCAGTGGATAGATTTCGTTGTTCCAGCGGCGGCCGTTGAAGACGCCGTAATGGCCCACGCCGGTCTGCAGATGGTGGCGCTTCATCGAGGGGCGTAGCTTCGCGCACAAGTCCAGGGCTGCCAGGGTCTGGCCGATGGAGCAGATGTCATCCAGCTCGCCCTCGACGGTGAAGACGAAGGTGCGGCGGATCGCGGCCGGGTCGACCTTTTCGCCGCGATAGGTCAGTTGGCCCAAAGGCAGGGCGTGTTCCTGGAAGACGGTGCGCACCGTCTCCAGGAAGAACTCGGCGTGCAGGTCCATCACGGCGAGGTATTCGTCGTAGAAGCGGCGATGCGCCGCCGCTCCGGCCTGGTCGCCGCCGACCAAAGAACGGAACTGCGTCATGTGGGCGTTGATGTGGCGCTCCAGGTTCATCGACATGAAGGCGGAGAGCTGGACGAAACCGGGATAGACGCGGCGGCCGGCGCCGGGGAGCGGCCAGGGCACGGTGTTGATCAGCTTCTTCTCGAACCACTCGATCGGTTTGGATTGCGCGAGCTTGTTCACCTTGGTCGGGCTGATGCGGGTGTCGATCGGGCCGGCCATCAGCGTGATGCTGCGGGGCTGCGCGGGGTTGTCGGCGGCGGCCATGATGGCGGCCGCCGCCAGCACCGATACCGCCGGCTGGCAGACCGCGAGGACGTGGCTGCCGGGGCCGATGATCTCCAGGAAGTCGATGACGTGGGTGGTGAAATCGTCGAGGCCGAACACGCCGTCGCGCAGCGACACCTCGCGGGCGTTCTTCCAGTCGGTGATGTAGACGTCGTGGTCCTGCAACAGGGTGCGCACGGTGCCGCGGAGCAGGGTGGCGAAATGGCCGGACATCGGCGCGACCACCAGCAGCCGCGGCTGCTCCGGCGCGTCGGGCTTGCGGAAATGCAGCAGGTTGGCGAAGGGGGTGGTCGCTGCCTGCTCCTCGACGACGGCGTAGTCCCGGTTGCCGACCTGCACGCTGTCGATGCCGAAGGGCGGGCGGTCATGGGTGGTGGTGGCGTGGCCGAAGCTTTCGTAGACCGCGGCGGCCTGGCGCAGGGCGAGGGCGGCGGGGCCGGCATCCATGCTGCCCAGCATCCGGGCGGCGAAGCGCGCGAACCGCCGTGAGGGGTCGAGGGTGGCGATCTGCGCCTGATACAGGTCGTACATCACCGCGGCCCCGTCCCGTGTCTGTCGCCGAATACTGTCTTGGTCATGTGCGACACATCGTGTTCCCTGGTGGTCTTCGCTTCGCTATCATGCTGCAATGCGGCCGTGCTGCAATGCGGTATTGACGTGAAAGGTGCAAATTCCATGGCCGAGGCAACGCTTCTCATCAGCAGCCGGAATTATTCCTCGTGGTCGCTGCGCGGCTGGCTGCTGACGCGGATGTCCGGCCTGGACTTCGAGGTGTCGGTGACCGATCCCGACGATCCCGCCGCGAAGGCCGAGCTGCTGCTGCGTTCCTCCTCGATCCTGGTGCCGTGCCTGATCCATGACGGCATATCGGTGTGGGACACCCTGGCGATCGCCGAATATCTCAACGAAATCTGTCCCAAGGCCGGCATGCTGCCGGAGGATTGGGCGGCGCGGGCGCGTTGCCGCTCGATCTCCGGGGAGATGCATTCCGGCTTCAGCGCACTGCGGTCCTCGCTGCCGATGAACCTGCGCGGTCATCGGCCCGGGTTCCGGGTATGGTCGTCCGCGCAGGCGGATATCGACCGCATCGCCACGATCTGGCGGGAATGCCTGGACACCTGGCACGGCCCCTATCTGTTCGGTGCGCGGCGCAGCATCGCCGACGCGATGTTCGCGCCGGTGGTGACGCGGTTCCGCACCTATGACGTGACGCTGGACGCCGCCTGCCGGGCCTACGGCGATCGCATCCTCGCCTGGCCCGACCTGCAAGAATGGACGAAGGCCGCGCTGGACGAGCCCGCCGAGATCGAGGAACTCGACATCGAGTTCTGATTACTCGGTGCTGATTATTCGGCGGGGGTCGGCGTCGTCCATTGCGCCGGCTCCGGCACCGCGCAGGGGCCTTCGACCTCGGTGGTGCCGAAATCGGCCGGCGAGGTGATTTCCAGGTACTCCATGTCGGGGGAGTAGTCGTAGAGGTAGTGGGTGATGCCGGGGCGCTGGTGCACGCAGTCGCCGGCGGCGACCAGCGTGTCCTTGTCTTCGTACATGAAGCGAGCCCAGCCCTTCAACATGATGACAATGTGGAAGTCGTTCTGGTGCTGGTGCCAGCCGGTGCCCTGCTCCGGCGCCTCGTTGGCGCGGACGAGCTGGGCGATGATGCGGCCTCCGGTGGCGTCGGCGATGCCGAGATCGCGGTAGAGGAAGAAATTGCGCAGGCCGTCGCTGCGCCAGGGCGTGTCGTCCGGCTTCACGTGCGAGAATTTGTTGACGACGGGGGTGTCGAGCATCCTCGGAACTCCTTCCCATTGAGGTGGCGGTCGCGGGAGTGTTGCAGCGCAGCATTCTACGCACACCCGGTCCAGGGACGGCAACAAGAAAGGAGTGCGCGGAACTTTCGGCGGGGTGTGCGGATTGCCGGCGGACAGGGTTCAGCCAGCCAGGAGGATGCGATGCCGCGCGGCGACAAGTCGAAATACACCGACAAGCAGGAGCGCAAGGCCGATCATATCGCCGAGAGCTACGAGGCGCGCGGCGTGCCGGACCCGGAAGCCGAGCGGCGGGCCTGGGCCACGGTCAACAAGGATGACGGCGGCGGCAAGGCGGAGGGCGGCTCGGGCCGCGGCCAGTCGACCGGACATCCGGCGGCGCATAAGGGTGGCAAGCTCGGCGGCAAGGCCGCGGCGTCGCGGCCGGCCGGCGTTCGCTCGGCGGCGGCGAAGAAGGCGGCGGCTACCCGCAAGCGCCACGCCGCGGGATAGAAGGCAAGGCCAGGGGCTTCTGCCCCCTGGACCCCCGCCAAAGGCCACTAGGGCTTTGGAAAGGCGCTTATCCGGAATGCGACATTCACGGATTATATTCTCGAAACAGAAGATAATCCTAATCGTAGCATCGGGACCGTGCCGTGAGGCGCGCGCCGGTAGTCTTTCTAATCGGCCTTATTGCCCTTATCGCAGAGTGTTGGGGCGGTGCTGGCGCGGTAATCCGCGTACACAAAGCAGAAGCGAGTCTTATACGGCTGACCGAATCCATCCGTATATCGTCGGCAAACCCATCGCCATGCTGCTCCTTGAGCGCGAATGCACGGTCACCGCCACCCAACATCCTCACCCGAACCTGGCGGACATCGTCCGCACCGCCGAGATCGTGGTGGTCGCGGCCGGCTCTCGCCAGGCCTTGTTCGTGGCGACTGGGTAAAGCCAGGCGCCATCGTGATCGACGTCGGCATCAACCGTGTGGCCGGCCCGGATGGTGCCACCCGCCTCGTCGGCGGTGCGGCATTCGATGAGCTCGGCCATGCGCGAGCGATCACACTGGTGCCCGGCGGCGGCGGCCCGATGACCATCGCCTGCCTGCTCAGCAACACGCTCAAGGCGGCGGCGAAGGCGTAACCAGCACTACAGTTGCATTTTCTGGTGGGTTCTAAATCAATGGGCAACCATGATTCAGAACCCACCAGAAAATGCAACTGTAGTGCTAGGACTGCAGGGTACTCCGGCCGGCAACCGGAAGCTCGGCGCAAAGAATATCTCCCCGCTCCGAGTCGGTGATGTAAACTTGGCGGTGCATCGGACCGCCAAAGGCGACGTTGGTGGTGAACGAGCTCACCAGAGGTTCGATGCCCAAGGGTTCGATTAGGTGAGTCGGCCGGCCCAGCCGATCGAACCGCCAGACGCCGATACCGGGGTGGGCGACGATGAGACCTCCCTCCAGATCGAGCGCAAGGCCGTCCGGCCCCGCCAGCGCGCCCGAAAGCTGTAGCCATGTGCCAACCTTGGTCACGCCACCATCTGCCGTCAGCGGCAGGCGCCAGACAGCGTTCGCCCGCGTGACGGCCACATAGAGCTGCGTTTCGGAAAGGTCGAGAACCAGGCCGTTGGGACTGGGGATGTTGGCGAGCAAAAGCTCCAGGCGGCCAGATGCGCTGAGCCGCAAGACGCGCCCGCTCGGATCCTGCAATCCCGTCTGCCCCTGGTCGGTGAAATAGATGTCACCATTCGATGCGAAGGTGAGATCGTTGAGTCCCTTCAGGCCTTCCGTGCGAAAGTTGTCGATCAATGCTGAAACTGCGCCGCTGGCGGGATCGATCAGCATGAGTCCCTGCTTGTTGTCGGTAACGACAAGCTTGCCGTCGGCCCGGATCTTGATGCCGGCCGGGCAGCCATCGTATTCGGCGATCAGCGACCATTCCCCTTCGGGTGAAATGCGGAAAATGCGCCCGAAGGCAACGTCCGCGACGTACAGATGGCCATCCTTGTTGAAACAGGGGCCCTCGAGAAAGCTATCGATCAACGCGCCGGACCGATTGGTGTCCGACCAGATACTCCTCCGCCTGCGCCTAAAACGGTCGGGAACGCTGGCGAAAACCTCGGGCCGAATGATCTGGGGCGGAGGGAAGAGGGGCATAGATGGCGCCAGTCCTTGCTTTCAATGATGCCCGGCAAGCTGAAGAAGCTGGATAGTCGCTTCTTCGCCACGCGGAAAAACGAGCCACGTTTGACCCTCGCTTGAACCGTGCGAGCGGCCGCGATAATAAGAAACATAAGTGATATTTATCGCCTGGCTTCAATTTTCCGTCCTAGCGTAAGCGGGAAATAGGAGTCCCCATTTGTCGCTGCAGCCCATGATCGTCGGCACGAGATACATGATCGTGGCCGGTCATTACCTCGCCACGGAAGCCGGTCATGCCGTGCTGCAGGCCGGCGGAAACGCGATCGATGCGGGTGTCGCGGCGGGAATCGCCCTGAGCGTCGTCCAAAGCGAGCAAGTGCAATTCGCGGGCGTCGCACCCATGGTCATCCATTTGGCGGATCGCGGCGAGACCCTGACGATCACCGGACTCGGCTGGTGGCCCAGCGCGGCGAAGCCGGAGCGATTTACAGACGGCGCCATCCCGATGGGGATTCTCCGCACCGTCGTCCCAGCCGCGCCTGACGCCTGGATCCTCGCGCTCGAACGCTACGGCACGATGTGCTTCGCCGATGTCGCCTCGGCTGCGGTGCGCTATGCCCGCGAAGGATTTCCTGCCTATCCCATGGCGGTTCATCTCATCGCCAAGCATGCGGAATATTACCGGCAATGGTCGCAGAACGCGGCGATTTATCTTCCCAATGGGGAGCCCCCGCGGGAAGGGCAATTGTTTGTCCAATCGGATCTGGGGTGCACTATCCAGTTCATGATCGACGAGGAAAAGGCAGCCAGTCCAAAAGGACGCAAAGCCGGCCTGGCGGCGGCGCGCGATGCCTTCTATCGCGGCGATTTGGCCGTCGCCATGGCCGCCTATCACCGCGAGCATGACGGATGGCTCACGCTCAAGGATCTGGCGGATTATCATTCCGATATCGAGCCAGCGATCGGCGTCAGCTTCCACGATATCGAGGTAATGGGCTGCGGGCCTTGGTGCCAGGGCCCCGTGCTCCTACAGATGCTGAAACTACTTGAAGGTTTCGATCTCCGTGCGCTTGGTCACAACTCGTCGCAATATATTCACGTCGTCACCGAGGCGATGAAGCTCTGTTTCGCTGATCGTGACCGATATTACGGTGATCCGCGGTTTGTGGATGTGCCGATTGACGCACTACTTTCGCCTGAATATGCAACGGCACGGCGGCGGGAAATAGATCGCGGCCGCGCATATCCGGAAATGCCCGCGGCCGGTAATGTGGTGGCAGGCAAGCATATCGCCGGACATAAGCTGCGTCCAGACAGGCTGCCAGACGATGACGAACTGCCCCGCGATACATCCTATGTTGGCGTGGTAGACAGGCAAGGAAACGTATTTTCCGCATCACCAAGCGATGTGAGCTGGGAAAGTCCCATCATCCCCGGGTTGGGAATATGCCCATCGTCGCGCGGGTCGCAATCATGGGCACAACCAAATCACCCGGCCTCCGTGTTGCCGGGAAAGCGACCGCGCCTTACGCCGAGCCCGGCAATTGCCATGCAGCAGGGAAAACTGCTCATGCCTTTCGGCGCGCCGGGCGGCGACTTGCAGCCGCAGGCCATGCTGCAGGTTTTTCTCAATCATGTCGTATTCGGCATGAGCGTTCAGGAGGCTGTCGAGGCACCCCGCTTTATGACCCATAGCTTTCCGGGAAGTTTTGAGCCTCACCCGTACTATCCCCGAAGGCTCGATATTGAGGCTGATATCGGCACATCAACCGGGGATGCGCTTTCCGCGCTTGGCCATGACGTTACCTGGCTTCCCGAGCGATCGATCAACACCGGCGGTGTGTGCGCGATCGTTGCCGACCGGCAGGCGGGACTTCTCTGCGGCGGCTCGGATCCGAGGAGAAGCGGTCGGGCGATGGGGTGGTGATGCCGGCACCCCGAGAATCTGCGCCATCCAATATACGACATGATTATGAGGGCTGGACCGCGCCGCCCAGCATGACGGCGTGTTCCGGAAAATGGCGTCCTGCGAAGGCAGCGAGGCGGCTCTCATCTCATGGAAGCTATCTGAGCTTGGCCGCAAGTGACTCGATTTCATCCGATATGATTTGGCGATCAACCAGACTGTAGCTATATAGTTTGCGATAAAATTGTTTGCTCTTCACGCCGATAAGAAGGAAAGGCGGAGAAAATGGGAAATAGTTCTATTACGAGGAGGTACATGCTCGGTGCGATGGGCGCTGGTGTCACGCTGGGTGGGTTGAGCGCATCCGCGACAAAGGCGGCCGCGCAGTCGAGACCGGCATCATTGGTGGTGTCGACTTTCGGTGGCGACTACGGCAACAACCTTAAAGAGCAAGTCGACGAGGCGTTTACCGCACAATATGGGATCGACGTTGTTCATGATGTCGGCGACAACGCGGCGCGTATTGCCAAGATAAAATTCAACCTGCAAAACGGTTCATACGATTTGGTGAATTTCGCCGACGCCTTTTTCTCCCGCGCCGAGGAGCAAAAGATTCTGGATAAAATGAATTATGACAGCAAAAATCTAACAAACGTGGCAAATGTCGATCCAAGTTTTCGTTACGACACCTGGGTCCCGACGCAATTCTCAAGCTATGGCATCGCCTATAATCCCGACATGGTCGAAAAACCTCCAGTATCCTGGCTCGACCTCTGGGATCCGAAATATAAAGGGAAGGTGCTGTTTCCGAACATATCCTATTCCTATGGAATATACATATTCTTCCTCGGCGCGATCGCCGCCGGCAAGGATTGGAAGGATATCAATGCCGGTGCGGCCATGCTGAAGAAATTCACCACGCAGCAGCCGATCTGGGGCGTTGAAGACCCGGACGTCGTTCATGCGCTTCAAACAAAGCAGGTTGCCCTCGGCCCGTTTCTGAAAGCCAACTGGGTCAACCTGCACGAAAATGGGTCAAAACTTCAATTCGTCAGCCCGAAGGAGGGCGGCGTTTTCGTCAGCTGGGGTTTTGGAATCGTCAAGGACTCGAAGAACCGGGACTGGAGTGAGAAATACATCAACATTGCCCTGTCTCCCCAGGTGCAGGCGGCGACGGCTGGCAAGCGGAAGGTGATTGGCTCCAACAAAGATTGGACGAAATATCTTGATAAAAAGGAAGCCGATCTCATCAATCTCAGTGGTGCTGAAATGAAAAACCTGATAACGTTCGATCAGAAATGGATCAATGCCCATCGCACAGACCTGACCAACACATGGAACAGTATTGTCAGTTGATCGAAGCAAGATCGTGATATCGAGAGATTAAGTCAGAAATTATGGCAGACGTGATATTGAGGAGTGTTGCAAAGTATTTCGGCCATAATAAAGTAACGAATGACGTAAGCATCGAGATCAGGGATGGAGAGTTCTTCTCTTTACTCGGGCCGAGCGGATGCGGCAAAACAACCATACTTCGCTTGGTCGCGGGATTTATGCGGCCGGACGCGGGCGACATCCTGATCGGCGGCGTCAGGGTCAATGATACCCCGCCGAACAAGCGAGGCATCGCCATGGTTTTCCAAAACTATGCCCTGTTTCCGCATATGACTGTGTATGAAAATGCCGCATTCGGTCTGATGGCGGCTGGAGGACAAGGGCGCAGGCAGGTCGCTGAGATTGTGAACGATGCGCTGTCAAAAGTCCGATTGACCGGTATGGAGAAGCGCTATCCAAGCGCCCTGAGCGGCGGCCAACAACAGCGCGTGGCGATTGCGCGTTCGATCGCATTGTCTCCACGCGTTCTGCTCCTGGATGAGCCGCTGAGCGCCTTGGACCGAAAGCTCAGGGCGGAAATGCAGTCGGAGCTGCGAGACCTTCAAAAAGCGTTGGGCACGACGGCGCTATATGTCACCCACGACCAGGAGGAGGCGCTTGCTCTATCAGACCGGATTGCAGTCCTGAATGCCGGAGATGTCGTCCAGCAGGGCACCCCGCAGGAAATCTATGAAAGACCTAGGAATTCGTTTGTCGCCGATTTCATGGGAATACCCAATATCCTGAGCGGGGTTATGGTCAAAGTAGACGGCTCTGACGCAATCCGTATCGCCGAGGGCATCGTGCTGCCTTCGCCCACAGGCGGCATGGCTGCGGGGACGGAGGTGAGGCTGGCAATCCGAAGTGAATGTGTCGCGCTTGCGAACGACATGAATGGTATTGCCGGCGTCGTCACCAGCCTCACCTATCTGGGCTCGAAGCTCCGCTGCGTCATCAAAACCACCGACAGCATCGAATTGGTGGCGGATATCCCGAGTCAGATACTAAGCCTTAACGATGCACCTAAGATTGGCAGCCGCATCAATGTGAGAATCGATCGAAAGGATATCGTCATTGTCGACAAGTGATTCCAGATTTCGCAGCATTCTCGGCGGCCCGTTATTGTTGCCCGCCCTTGGTATCTGGTTGTTGCTGTTCGCAGTGCCACTGTTGGTGTTCTGTCTAACCAGTCTGAGCGACTCCGCGGGAAATCTGAGCAGTTTAAGTCTCCAGAGTTACGAGAGATTTCTCGGCAGCTCCTTTTACATAAATGTCTTAGCCCGAACCGTTGTCATCTCAATCGAAACGTCGCTCCTGACCCTGATCCTGGGCTATCCCGCTGCCTACATGATCTCCAAATGCGGCCGGTCCCTACGAAAGATATTGCTGCTGTTATCAACCGCTCCCCTGTTGATCAGCGCAATTATCAACCTGTATGGATGGCTGGTCATTTTCTCTCCTGATGGACCGGTAAACGTCGTCCTGCGCTATCTCGGTTTCGTTGACGGCCCCGTGCGCTTTATCTATACGCAGCCGGTGCTCATGATCGGGATGGTGTCCATGCTCCTGCCATTCATGATCATCAACGTCGTCAACGGATTGGTTGGCATCAATTCAGTCCTGGTCGAAGCAGCCGTGGTTCATGGCGCCGGGCGATTTCATACATTCCTACGCGTGACGTTGCCGCTGTCGCTGCAAGGTATTGTCTCCGGTGTACTGCTGGTTTTCACCATAGCGATGAGCGCCTACGTCATTCCCCTGATCCTCGGCGGCCCCACCAATCGCATGGTTGGCAATCTGGTCTTCGATTCGATGTCGAACTTCGAATGGCCCTTCGCGGCATCGGTCGCGGTCATCCTCGTGCTGACGACGTTATGCATCTGCGCGTGCGTCATCGCTATCTCCAGAGAGCGCTGGCGTGCCGCGAGCTACTGATGAAATCTGAAGGAAAAATCGACCTTGCAACAATTGCCACGCATGGCGGCCTTATTGCGATATTGGGGTTCTGTTACCTGATCATGCTGGCACCAATTATCGCCGTCGTCCTGACGTCCTTCTCACCTCCAGGGCAGCAATTGGCCGGGCAGGTTAGTTCGCCATGGTACTGGTATATCCAGCTGCTATCCGATGGCAATTTGAAGAGCGGCTTGGCAACAAGTCTGCTGATCGCGTTATGCAGTACGTTCGCGGTCGTTCTGATCGGGACGCCAGCCGCGCTGGTGATCGCGCAAAGAGGTTTTGCGCTGCGAGGCGTCATCGGGGCCGGTCTGTTGTCCCCGATCATATTCCCGACACTAATCACAGGCCTGGCGCTGCTGATTTTCTTTCAGTGGATGTCGGCCCCCATTTTCATTCGTTTATTGCTGGGGCACATCGTGATCGCTATGCCCTATCTCATCAGGATGGTCCTGGTCACTGCTGCGGCCTACGATCTCAGGCTGACAGAGGCGGCGCTTATTCATGGGGCTTCACCGGCGAGGGCTTTCCTCAAGGTGACGTTGCCGGTGATCAAGCCGGGAGTTGTCGCAGGTGCGGTATTCGCATTCATTATTTCATTGGGAGAAGTCAACATCTCTCTTTTTCTCACGGGTCCTGGTGTTACGACGTTGCCCATCCAAATCCTGAGCCAGATTCAATTTGGCACCAACCAGGTGATTATTGCTGTCGTGTCCACTGTCCAGATAGCAATTATCGCCGTCGCGGTGCTGGTTCTGGACAGGATTTTTGGTATATCCCTTATCCGGGACTACGAAGCATAGTGTGAGCCCACGTTCAGCGCCGAAATCGGCGCCATCACCCGCTCAGGAGTGGGCCAGCACTCCAGCCTCTCATTCACTCGGACACTACGTCTGAATGCTGATGCGGGCATGGGATCTAATCAGAGCACAAAAGAAATGAATGTTACAAGGCTATGACGTAGCATCCTATCCTAAGTGGGTAGCGGATCGCTAGTTATGCTGATGCAGCATCGAGACGTGAATTAAGACCTTGAGCGTTCGGGCAGGTCAAGACCGTGGCGTGGCTACGAAAGGCCCGTGGGCTGTTCAAGGTCGATCGACAGTTCACCTTCGCAATGCCCGCTTATAATCTTGATCCGCCTACCAAAGCTGCTGGAGCCGGCGACGTGATGCCCGGACTCCGGGCAAATCGCTCCGCAGCGCCCGAAAGTGCACAACGACCCGTCAGATATCGATCCGCAAAGGACAAGGTTTGCCATGCCAACCGACCGATGCCCCTTCAATCGCGCGTCACTTCAGCGGCTCGCTAGAAGTTACTCTCGCCTCGACACAAGAGAGTGCCGACTCGGTCCGCACTGCATATCATATGCGCAGCCGCGCCCAAACTCCGGTGCCCCGTCCTTTTCATGACAATACGATAAAAGAACGAGGACGATCCGTTCCGATGCAGTGGCCGAACACGTCGTTTCCGTTGCGTGGACGACCACTGATCAGATATTCTGGCACGCCAATCGGTCCAGTTGCCATTCGGACGCAGACGGCCCGGGATGCGGGCGATTGATCGCTTGGTTGCCGCGAGACGCCCCGCATCCTCGCCTTGGAAGCCGAAGAGAGTGAAAAGCACATGACCGGAACCATTTCCACCACTCTCACCTCCAGCTATGCGCTCCAGGCGCAATCCACCACGATCACCAACTCTGGTGCCGTCATCATGGGCTCCGGAACCGCCGTGGTCGGTGCCTATGTTGGCGCGACCTATGGCTGGACGGTGGCGAATTCCGGCATGATCCGTGCTCCAGACCAGACCTCGCCCGTCCCCACGCGTGGTACCGGCATCGACCTGCGTGGCATCGGTGATCACCTTGAAAATACCGCTTCTGGGGTCATTGGCGGTGACGTCGGGGTCTATGTCGCGCATGCTGGGGCCAACATCGTCAACTTTGGTGCCATCGGCCTCACGACCTTCAGGACCGGTTATTTCTACGCAGATAGCGCTGTGGGGGTCATTCTCGGCAACGGCGGAGCGGTCACCAACGCCGCGAACGGTGTGATCACGGCCTATTCCGGCGTCATCGCCGAACACGGTCGCACGACCGTCACGAATGTGGGGTCGATCTTTGGCTTCAACGGCGTCGGCGTGGACCTCCGGGCGGGAGGCGTCGTTATCAATCAGGCAAACGCCAGGATCGATGGACTAAGGGTGGACGACCAGGAATACGGCGTCTACATTCGTGGAGGTACCGGAACGGTCGTCAATGCAGGCACGATCAGTGGATTCTTCGCCGCCGTCAGCTTGCCGGCCGGCTATGACAACCGGGTCGTAGCCGAGCCAGGCGCTGTTTTCGGCGGTCTGGTAACAGGTGGGAATACAATCGGCGCGGCGCAGGTCAGCACGCTTCCATTTTCCAGCGGAGATGGCGGACTCGGACGGCAGTTTATCGATTTCGTCCAGGTCACGATCGACGCTGACGCCTTCTGGACCACGTATGGCCCGAACACCATCGTTGCCGGAGCGACGCTGACCGAATTGCAGGGCGCCAGCCTTACCGTCGGTGACACGCTGTCGACCGACGGCACGCTTCAGATCGATGGCACGATGCTGATGGACGGCTCGATGCTGGTGGCGACCGTGCTGGCCGGGACAGGATCGCTCATCCTGGGGTCTGGCAGCGTTCTCGAAGCGGACACCGTCGATGTCCAGACGACGGTTACTCTCCGGGGCGCGGACACGACGGTGCGGATCGACGATACCGATGCCTTCCGGGGCACCATCAGCGGATTTGCCACAGGCGACAGCATCGATCTCTCGAATTTCTCCGGCTGGGAAGATGCCGCGGCGATCGTGTCCGGCGACCTGCTGGAGGTCTCCGGCCTGGAAAGCACTGCGGACATCCCGATCTCGGGACTCCCCGACGGAAGATCATATTTCGTCGCGCGGGATGCGGGCATCGGTATCGATATCGTTGCATGTTTCGCAGCAGGCACGCGTATTGCCACGCCAACCGGAGAGATTCCAGTGGAGAAGCTGGCGATCGGCGACATGGTTGCCACCGTGTCCGGTGCGGCGCGGCCGGTGAAATGGATCGGCCGACGTAACCACTCTGCGCCCTTTGTCGCCTCCAATCCGCAACTGCGTCCGGTACGGATCCGCGCCGGGGCGCTGGGCCGGGGGCTACCGCTGCGCGACCTGCTGGTATCGCCCTGTCACGCCATGCTGGTCGACGCGCTGCTGATCCCGGCAGCGTCTCTGGTCGATGGCGTCTCGGTCACCCGCGAGCCGCCGGGGGAAGCGAGCTATCTGCATATCGAGCTACACCAGCCCGATCTGGTCTTCGCCGAGGGCGCCGCCGCGGAAACTTTCGTCGACTGCGACAATCGCATGATGTTTCAGAACGTCGCCGAATATTTTTCTCTCTATCCCGGAGAGGTCAGAGCCCCGCCGGCCTTCCCCGCGTCGCGCATCGAGGAGGGGTTCGTGCTGGAGACGGTACGGGCGCGCCTCGCCAAACGCGCTGGGCGGCTTCTGGCCGGCGGCGATCGTGGTCCACTGTGCGGCCATGTCGAGTGCATCACCGCCACCGCGGAGGGCGTAGTGGTCGAGGGCTGGGCCGTCGATGCCGTGACGCCCGACATTTCGGTGGAGTTGGAAATCGTGGCGTCGGGGCAGCCGCCAGCGCGCCTGCTCGCCAACCGCTACCGCATCGATCTCGACCGTGCCGGCATTGCCGATGGTCGAGGAGGTTTCCGTCACGTGTTGCCGTCGGGCACGCGCGGCATCGCGGTACGGCGTGTCGGGGACCTCGCCCCGCTGCTCCAGCAGGAGGGAGCGATGGCGGGGTGACCAGGCGGGCATTCCAACCCCCAGTTATTCGCACCGAGGCATCGGGCACAGCGAGGTCATGGTGATCGACGACGACGGAGGGGCTTTAAACCACACGGCCGCCGCGGCAATCCAGAACGCCAAAAACATTGCATTGACGCGATCGGCGGAGGTCGCCGGATGGTATCTGGCGGATTGGGCGATGAGGCGAGTGGGTTTTTAAGGAATGGGTCGACCACTGAGGGGCGGCCGCCGCCAGGAGGTTCGCCTGTCCGTTGGGCCGATCCTCTTTCCCCATCGGCGCCGCTGCCGGTTTCGGTAATCCCGCCCGGCTCGGCGCCGATCGAGGCGATATCTCCCGGCTAATGCGCGCCACCTCGGCATCGGTCTGAGCCGGCTCCATTCGGCTGGTGCTTCGGGGTTGAAACGGCAGCACCTGCACGCGCCCCCAGTGTCATCCATGGATAGGGGCAAAGGAAAAAGCGATCGCGGCGACGCCGCGGCTTTGTCCGTGGACCAGACCAGGGACCATCACGGACCATCCTGTACTCCAACCCAGCCTCAAACGGCCCCCTCGTGCTACCCCGCATCG
>Ga0206877_10208_pt1 | contig 17147 bp, 12 predicted proteins | sample Alteio_BWOrgCont_7_FD_152623 | JGI IMG/M metagenome (GOLD analysis project Ga0206877, IMG submission 152623) | Enriched cells from forest soil in Barre Woods Harvard Forest LTER site, Petersham, Massachusetts, United States -... | ecosystem: Environmental > Terrestrial > Soil > Temperate forest >...
CTGAAATCCTATAGCACGCAAACGGATAATGTTGGGGTCCTTCTCCGTATTTGCATTCGGATGATGTTCAATACAGTGCCCTTGATAACGAATCCGCGAATTCGGCTTAAAAATCCAAAAATTGCCCAACCAATCTGCAATACGCCATTGGATTTCACGTTTTCCACCAAATCCATAGTGAAGAGCTGTGTGACCGATTTCCTGTAGAGCCCGAAAACGTCCGCCCAGAAGTAACGCTACAAATGGAATACTCATCCAATTTCGTAAATTGATCCCGATCTCGAAAAACAAGGCAATTTCTAGCCACACAGTACTCATGATAGCAGTTTGTATCCAAGCGTTGCTTCTCTTCAAAAGCGAGGACATCTTATTCTGAATAATGCAGTTTTTAGCCAGCTTGAAGTCGCTAAACCATCCGATCTCAATTATTCGTAATAATATGATTGATACCGCGAGATAAATCACGTTATCCCCAACCTGCCGACCAGCCTATCTATGCCAGACATATCCCGAGTCATCATAGAGTTAGACCTTTTAAGCACCAGCTTTATCCCGTGGGCCCTAAAAACATTTTCATACATTGAAAAATCATGTTTTAAAAACGACTGACTTGCATATTTGATTTCTGTAATAAAAAACTCAGATTTATGTGGAGCTAAGGTATTTATTAAATATTCAACTACATAAATAAATACACTAGAATGAGACCACTCGTCCAAATTATGCATATGAACAAGTTCTCGATTAGATTTTTGAATTTCCTTAGAAGTAGATAGAATTTCAAGAAAGGCGTTGACACTCACCTCTGCCACTGCTGCATAAGCAAGTTGCACAAAGCGCCTCTGCCACTGTTCATTGCATTGATCAAGTCGACCAAGCAGTTCTCGCACAGTAACGGATCGGGTAAACTCGGATTGAACTGAGTTGCGTGATAAAGCATCTTTCAATGCTAACGTATGAAAATATGTATGAAATCGCTCATCCACAGCTGTTTGCATCAATGCTGTATTTAGCTCCTCGGATAAGTTACCTTCTCTCAAAAGCCAATCTATAGCTGGATTCGCAATATATTCTTCTGCGTCAATTGTTCTTCGATTGTATTGTATCCATAGACTAAGAGACAAAGACTGCTTTGTCTTTTCGGGCAGTGACATAAGTTCATCTTGATCGACTGGAAGAGTGCTCAAGGGGTAATCATATCCATCTGCCGTTTTAAACGTGGGATGCCATCGCGTGACAGATGCTTTTGTCGGCCAATCTTCAATTATTCGTTCGACGACTTGACTCAAAGGACACTCTCCTTCAAAAGACTCATGTAAGATTCGAGTTCAATATTATTTCTTGGGGAAGGCGGAAAGACATTAGCAACTGTGAGAGTCACCAATTTTTTAAAGCACTCTGTTATCAGTTTTTCGTTGTACTCCAATTCAATTTGCTCTCGCCTAATTACCGATGTGGGCGGAAAGAATATTGATTGCCGAGTTGGAATCACTACTGAATCCCATACATTTAGCGATTGCCCTCCTAGTGGAGCCCGTCCTGAAAAAATGGAATAAGGTAGAAGTCCTCGGTCAAGGCAGTACTTCGTCATAATTTGATTTGCAACTTCGGCTACTCTCTCAAAGATGACAGACTGAACCCCGGCTTCAATGCCAGCGTTTATAATGGCCTTAAATACACTTATTTCACTAGTTGTAGTTCCATAGGTTTTATTGTCGTTTTTTTGTGGTGTATAACCCAGGTGTATAGCGGGAATCATATTTAGATCCGTGATAGCTCTAATCAACCAAAGTTCTCCTTCCGACTCGAGTTCGAGCTTAACCATATCGGCCCCAGCCTTTTTATAGTCCTCTAGAATCTTTAACAATTCCGACTCCGACAAGCCGTCTGGAATGTCTGCCATCAACAATGGCTTTTTTATTCCAAACTCATTCCTTTCAATTTCCAATCGAACCTCAGCGACAAGTTCCGGCAGTATCTTCTTGGCCAATTGAGATTGCTCCAGTGTAAGCTGGGTCGACTGCCCCTCTAGGTGAGTCATAAAATAAGAATCACCCACCATTACAGATTCAATAGGATTATTGGCTAAATTAGCAATAGCTTTAGCCATTGCTCGATACTCATAATTCCGATATAAATTTACTTTGATTCCCGGTTGAAATGGGTTTTCGTAGCGCCTTCTAATGATTTCACAAATTTTCATTATTTCTCCTTAATAATGCTCAACAATTTTTTTAAACTAAAGGTCAGTCGATCAGGTGATTCAGAGGTAAAACAAATCCTAGCCCAATGGTCGAAGTCTTTGCCAAACAACCTCCCATCAACAATGCCGATGCCCTGCTGCAGAAGGCTCTGTACCGAAATATCTTCTGCCAGTGGAATAAAGGAAAAAAATCCACCTTCGGGAGTGGGTCCAATGCCGCTCATAATCAATTGATATATTGCTAAATTCTCTTTATATTTTTGCTGTCTGCCGAGCAAAAAATTTGAATTTCTGAGATATTCAAAAATAACTGACTGTGAATAGCTATTTGGAGTGTAATTGCTATAGCGATACAAGGCAGCCACACGATCAATAATTTGTTTGGGACCTTGCAAAAAGCCCAATCTCAGACCCGGTACTCCAAGTAATTTGCTAAAAGTAAATGTATTTACAATCCGAGGATGAATATAGGCCTGGTCAAGTAAAGGAATTAAACCAGTAGGATTATCTTTACAAGTAAACGCATAATAAGCATGGTCAACCACTAAATATCCGTCTAAGGATTCGCAGTATTCAGTCATACGAGTAATAAATTCTGGTGAAAATAAGTTTCCAACTGGATTCGTTGGGTTTGCAATGTAAATAACTGATGTTTCTTTTGTAATAGCCTTTTTCACCGACGCTAGAATTTCATCTTCGCTTAACAACTTGTGACCGCAAATAGTCGAAATTTCATTCATTATTCCGCCGCTGTGATTAATCACCCCAGGTAGATACATCCAGTAAGGTGACAAAGCCTGAACAATAGGTGAAGATGACTTTGTGAGAACACTGAATGCCAACCAAAGAGCGTTCGTGCCGCCATTAGATAGGGCAATACTGGACGAGGCATTGTGAGGACCTAGAAAATAATCAGATACAAGCGAGAGAAGTGCCTTTTCTCCGCCGTTGTCGGAATGAATTTGTGGTTCGATCAGTAATGAAAAATCACTTCCAAAGTCATCTCTAGGCTTGGGTTCGTCATAAAGCTTTCCCTGGTGCAAATGAAAGACGTCTCCGTCTACATTTTCTAAAGTTCGTCGAATACTTTTAAATACGTCCATAAAAGTCAGTTTAAACTCAATGTTGAAAATATTAACAATCCGGCAAATGTTCACTAACTCTAGGAAAGGTAAATGAGCTAACACCCTTCCTGAGTTGCTTTCTGCACCTATGCGAGCACTGTGCCAAAGAATGTGGAAACTGGAGTCTTTGATTTTATTGCCTTTTTTCTTCGTAGTGACTGGGTTGGTGTAGGCGACCACCTACGAATGATGATTTGAGTGTAGCCTCGAGCCTACATTCTTTCAGTTCTTATTCTTATGTGATTTTCTTTCCGTTTTACGAGTTTCGCGTTCTTTTCTTTTATCAAATGACTCGAAAAAACTGAAATGTTATAGTTAGAATATGAATTCCAGTGAACGGACTCAATTGCTCGAAGTATACGGGGAGTGGCTATCGGAACATCGCCCGCTTTGGGCTAGGTACTTCTCATTTGCTGCAATGATTTCAGCAGTGGTGCTAATTCCGATGGATTTTGCGATGTTTGCAAATGGAGTTTCCTACGCTCGACTTCATGCTGCTACTGCAGCTACATTTTGTATGGAACTTCTCATTTTAGGTGTAATAGGTCAGTCTAAAAAGATACCAAATAAGCAGTTCCAAATATGCAATATCTATTTGCCTCTCTTGGCGCCAGGTCTATTTTACAATTTTCTGTATATTCATTTCATTTTATATGTGTCTCCATTAGATCAGAAATGGGTTCAGGTTGGAACCTATATGGCCTTATTTTTTACTAACGTGTTTTTATATAGATTCATGATCGAACAATATCTGCTATCTGGAGTTACCGTTGGCCTGTTATTTCTAGCAATCCGATTCTTTCCAGATAAAAAAAATGACCTTCTACTTTTTGTTACCTTTCAAGTTGTGACTGGCGTTTTTGCGGTTTTACTCAGACGTGAATTTGTTAGTAGCCTCTTTACCAAGAAGCAGCGGGAGGATTTAGACGCCCATGTCGCGGCCTCCGTAGCTCAAGCGGCAACTCAAACAGCTCATGACATTAGGTCTCCTTTAGCGGCGCTCAAAGCAATATCGGCGGATCTTCCTGAATTGTCTGAAGAGAAGCGTGTGCTTTTACAAACGGCAACCGCTCGCATTAATGACATTGCGAATGACTTGCTGAGCCGAGCGGATTTGTTGCATGTAGGAAAAAGGGGTGGGAGGAATGGTTCACGGTTTCTGAGCCCATCAAAGCTTGCGGTTGAGCTGCGACCGAAAGTGGAGTCAGTTCATCTGGTGTCTGCCATAGACAGGGTTGCCACTGAAAAGAGATTTCAATATAAGTCCTTATCAAAAATCAAACTAGAATTTGAGATTACCCAAGAAACGTATCCCATTTTTATAGCTGCTGTTGAGAGTGATTTAAAACGAGTATTTTCAAATCTTATAGACAATGCGGTCGAAGCGATGAATGAAGGTGGAGATGTAAGAACCAGTATCTCTGCGATGAATGGCGCTGTTGCGCTGGTTGTTCGTGACAATGGGAAAGGTATACCGTCCGATATGCTGCCAAAATTAGGTAAAAGGGGCGCCACGTTTGGTAAGACTAAAGGAACGGGTCTAGGTCTACATTACTCCATTTCTACCGCGGAAAGCTGGGGTGGCAGCCTCGATATTCAGTCTAAAGAGGGACAAGGAACTTCAATAGTACTAAAGTTCCCTATTGTGGCTCCCCCTGTTTGGTTTGTCGAAAGTATAACGCTTCAAATTGCAGCGAGAATTGTCATAGTGGACGATGAACTAAATATCCATCAGTTATGGGATTATAGGTTCAAACAACTCAGTAAGAACAGGTCTATAGAAGTAGTTCATCTTTATAATCCCATGGAGGTATCTTCGGAGATCGGGTCGAAACCCGGGGACGCCACGGCCTCTTTATATTTGATAGACTATGAATTTGCGAAAAGCGAAGTGACTGGTATTGATCTAATTTTGAAATATAATCTTAATGATAAGGCTGTGTTAACAACGAATCGGTATGATGAAATAAATATTCGGTCGTCTTGTGAGATGAATCGCATCAAGCTTCTTTCGAAGATAATGGTGGGGTACGTACCGGTAAAGCAGTTATTGTCAAAAAACTGACGTATAGAGTAGCTTTAGACACGGTCAAAACTCGATTTTAAAGATGGTGCGAGGTATTGACCGATACAAAGGAAGTGAAAAGGAACTGCGCTTTATTGTTTAATTTCTTAAAACCAATAGCATTCTATCAGACTGTCCTATTTCTAATCATATTTCCGGTTCATTTCGTATATGCCAAAGTACCTATAGCATCTTTGATGCATGGACAATTTATTGGCCGTTCTCTGCAAATATTTCGATCTCCTATTAAACTCAATATTCAGCAGGCAATGAATACTCAACAATTTATTCATTCCAAACAGGAGATCCCGCGCTTTGGCTATACTCATGATGAAATATGGGCGAAGCTAGATATTGAAAGTAGTTTGGATTCGAGCGAAGAAATATTTTTTGAATTTCGTGGTCCCATAGAAAGGGTTACGGGATATCTTGTTAGGAATGGGTCTGTTGTGGAAACTGAGAGAGGCGGGATGTTTCTGCTTCCGGAGGATGAGAGCTTTATTTCTAATCTCTCGTATCCGGTGCTGAAGTTTAAGATTGTCCCTGGAGGCACGACTCTCTACTTTGTAGAGACTGCGGTTGCGCCGCATTTTCCAATCGTGGCCTATAATCGGGCTGGATATGAAAATAGAGTATTGACCCACAGTTCAGTGCTTTGTTTACTTTTTGGTATTTGTATTTCTGCTTTCCTAGGCTTGATTGTCATTCTCTTTTTTGTAAGCGGTTCGAGCAAGTTGTTTTTAGTGACTGGATTCGCTTCCTTCTTCATCCTAATCGGATTTGTGACCGGTATGTTTCGAACCATTTACTCAGGTTCGCTTGGGTTTAAATGGGCCATACTTTCAAACTACCTTCATTTTTATCCTCGTTGGACGATATTCCTGTCTATTTATCTGCTATCGATTTCAATGTTCTCCATATCGCATCTTGGATGGGAAGTTTTTTTACGGTCTCGAATGTCGAAGTTTTTTACCTATATTGCACTTGGATCTCAACTTCTTTTGGGCATTGTGTCGGTATTTGATATTGTTGTTGCTATGAAGTTTTTCTCAGCTGGCTTCAATATTACTGTTGCTCAAGCAGTGTATTGGTCGATTCAGAAGTATCGAGAAGGAAGAAAGGAGGAACTATTTGCTGGCGTTGGCTGGGTAGCTTTCGGTCTTCTTTCAAGCATTCAGCTATCTTATTTTTTAGGGTTTAGCGAGAATTCATTTTTTGCTGTATGGGGTACTGTGGTGGGATTCTTTTCTATTCTATTTTTACTTACGATTTCGCTTGTAGAGAGAAATCGTCGCGATTTGTATCGTACAATTGATGACAAGAATCAAGCTCTTGTTCAGCTGGAGAGTAATTATAAAGAGCTAAGAAAGAAAGATGAGACCATACAGACTCAAGTTTTAGAGAAAGAGAAACTTCGTGGCATGGTAAAATTAGGGGACCTTGCCGAGCAGGTAGCTCATGACATTCAGTCGCCTCTTGTTGCTCTAAATAGAGCTATGGCAGATTCGAGTCCTATGGTGAATGAAGACCGTCATGAAATAGTTAAGATGGCTATTGCCAGAATCCAGAGTATTGCTAGCGATCTTCTAAATCAATCCCGAAAGAATCAGCTGAAAGTGAAGGAAGGGCGCGTGGGGATTTACGGACAGAATCAAGAAGTAAATGGTGCCCTTGAGTTGGTATCCGGCTTGGTTAGATCTATTGTTGCGGAGAAAAGGATCGAATATTTGCCCCGATCTCAAGTAAATTTGAAACTCGAGATCCGTTCAGAAGCAGATAGGTTAGTTTGTAAAATACCTTCGACTGGGTTTAAAAGAGTTCTATCGAATCTTATCAATAATGCATATGAAGCAATTGGCGAAAAAGGTAATATTTCTATTCTATTGTGTAAGGAATGCGACCAAGCCGTTTTAGTGATTGCGGATACGGGTAAGGGCATTCCGCAGGAGATTTTGAATCAGTTAGGACAAAAGGGTGTTAGCTATCAAAAGGAAAATGGAAATGGTCTGGGTCTTTATCATGCACGAACCAGTTTAGAAAAGTGGGGCGGCTCCTTAGATATCATAAGTGAACTTGGCAAAGGAACTCAGATTAAGTTAATTTTTCCTTGTTAAATATCAACATGCCATTGATTTGTTGGGCAATCACAAACGCTTTGATAGACTTATCCCAAAATCTTCCGCCTAAAATCATTGGCGTTGTCTTCATTTTTGGCTTTGATACTCAGATCGCCGCCGCTGTAATAATAAAAGCATCCACCGTATTGCATACCCAAGTATTTGCTGGTTAGTTCAAACGGTGTTTCAAATCCGCTGGCATCATTTGCATAGGATGTAATTACAGATAGGTTTCGGTCCTTGAGCGCACGTCCGAGATCCTTTCTACTGATTAGCAAATCTGCCCAACGATCCAAGAAAGCCTTCATGATTGCGCTCATAGAGTACCAATATACGGGTGTGGCGAGAATGATGGTCTTGTGGTTGAGCATTTGCTCTACAACGCCCAGGAAGTGGTCATCGATATTTTCTTGATCATAGTCGAAGTAGGAGAGCTTAAGTTCATTCAGATTTATTGAGACTATTTCGTCTGGCGACTTGAAGACACTAGTGACAGCCTTCCAAGTTTCACCATCTTTTCGTGAACTTCCAAAGATGACAATGGGTTTAGATATAAGGTCACTTTCTATTGAAAATGTAGATTCCATGAATGTGATCGACTATAGCACCTCGCGTAGGGTTTTTCAAATTCAGCAATGAAATTCAGATCAGTTTTTATTCCAATGTCTTAAACCGACAGATGTCTGAGCTATCGCGTTCCACCACCAAGCCCTAAGGGCCTGAATCGATTTGACTTTGTGCGTAATGTATGAGACTTAGCATATTGTATATGTTTAGTTATATTATGGTATTTAATATTTTAGTGGTATTGGTCATTCCATCTCAAGGGTTTTGTGAAGCTGAACAAGACAGAGCAGGGATGCCGAAGAGATCCAACGTCGAAACACAATCAAATATTTTCAAACCGCTCTATAGCTTAAAACCACACACTGAAGAAGAAGAGCGAAAAACTGTATTCAAGCAGTTCAAGCCAGAGGTTTCCGCAGATCAGGTAGTAAAAGATTATCAGCTGAATTATTATACCCGAGAGACACTTCATCCCGGTAGTCAACCCATGATGGATTTAAATACTTCTAATCGCCTGATTCAGGAGCAGGTTTCCAGAAATAGAGGCTACTAGAAGGCCAATGGCGGTCTGATTTTGGCAGGATTTTGCTTCCTGGCTTTCACTTTCATATAGTTGGCTTTTGCCAACGTTCCTGCCTCATTTGTGGGCGAGACCCAACATCGCTGCTGATTCAATCTAAAAAAAATCAACAAAATCAAAACTCCTCACTTTAATGCCCGTTGGCATGATGCTGGCAGACGTCCCATATTCATAGTCAAATGGTAAATTTGTCGGTATTCGCGTTTTAAACACGATTACCCGATACTTGCCGGAGTTTACGCAGAATTTGACGGGAATGGGCGAGAAGTAGCGAGAATAGGAATGAATAAAATGTTTTTAGTTTTGCATTTTTTATTTGCCTTAGGTGGGTGTGGAGGCGGCTATGTAGAAGTCAGCGAGGATAAGTCGTTTGACGCTAAGACCGCCCTACGGTTACTGGAGCAGGCTTCCACTGATACACAAAAGGATCATGCGCTCGTGAGAATCGAGAAGAACACGCCTCAGAATTTTGATTGGCGCTACTTTTGGCACGGGTTGGAGAAACGATTTGTCCTGTCGAAATGGAATAAGGATTTCCAAGATCGAGTTTTTGCGCTTCACGCCTTTTCATGTCAGAAAGATGGATTTCAAGCTTTTGGTGCTCTTGCTCAAAAATATGACAATGGCTTTCCTTTCCTTCATGCTCCGCTGAGATCCTGTTCGAGGCCACTTTCAGATGCGACAATTGGTGGTATTCTCAGAAAATTCGACGTTGAGATTGCAACTGAAACAGAGCCGAACTGCTTAGAACTAAAGTCAATAAAGTTAGTTAAGTTTCTGATGGTTGAGTCTGTCCATAACGTTGACCACAATTGGAAATTCTCGTTGGATTCGGTATCTTCCGGCACCTGGGAGAAGGTCGCAAAGTCTTTAGCTCAAGTTGAAGCCTCAAATTCGCGAAACAAGGTCAGCCCAAATTCGGCAGGTTCGGAAGGTAGCCTAGGGGGGCAGTCAGCGGACCCATCAGAAAAACCAAAAGTTTCACTGTATGTGGGCCTGCTTCAGTTGCATCGGAGATTTAATACCAAGTGGATCGGGATCGGATTGTAGGCTCTCGGCTACACTTCTAGTTAATTTGTGGCCTGGTGCCCACAAGCTCAGAAAGGCTGATGACTAAAAATTCAATAATAACAAATGCCGGATTTTTACTTATTATGGCACACAACTCGCATAGATGCCGGACACGATTAAAAGGATCGTTTGCGGAATTTGCATTTGAGTGGACCGAATTTGGGAACAAGGTCCGAAGCTTAAAATTGGGTGGCGATATTATGAGATATACATTGTTAGTCATATTAGTTCTAGGAGTAGCTTGTGGCCCCTCTGGGCCCCCACGAAACAATGCTGCGAGTGTCAATCTTGAAGGGCGCTGGGTTGCACCGTTTTACGCGCCGTACGCTCCGAAGTGCCTAGATATGTTTGATCACACGGTATGCGAAATTATGACTGTTTCAAAGGATTCGATAACAAAGTACAAAAAGTACTTTACTTTGCTGGACCACGCATTAGCAGAGCTTACAATCATATCTCAATCAAAATACAATCTAGATACCATTGAAATACTAGAAGACAGCTCAGACACTGTTACTAAGCCCGTTGAAATGAAAGTGTCCATGAAAAAGGGAACTTTGAAATACACCATTATCGACGACATTCTGACCATTGACGATGAAGAAAATGGTAAGGCAATTACTAGGAAATATAGGAAAATGAAAGATTAGATGCAGTAGGAATGTGTTAAATAGTACAAATGGAATAGGTTTTAAGATGTTTTGCAGTCAATTCATGCTTTCTAGTGGAATTAGAATATTGGATAGGGTATATGGATTCCCCATGTTCAGATCATTTCTTGCATTGGGTCCTGTTGCTCTGCTTTTCATTTTTAGTTTAAATGGGTGCAGTAATGGGACCGTCTCGGTTACTGAAGAGAAGGCCTTTGATGCTGAGACTGCGCTCCACTTACTCGAAGTTGCATCGAGTGCAGAAGAGATTGACCATGCGCTTGGACGAATTGAAACGAACACGTCACAGAAATTTGATTGGATCTATTTTTGGCAAGGCTTGGATAAGAGAACCGTTATGCCAAAGTTGGGGAAGGCTGATCAAGAGCGGGTCTTTTCAATGCACGCGTTGTCCTGCCGGACGGATCATTTTCAGGCCTTTGGCGAGTTTGCTGAGAAACTCGATACTGGCTTTCCGTTTTTGCTAAAACCTCTGAAAAAATGCGCAAATCCACTCTCTGATTCTACAATTGATCGGATCATTCGTAAGTTTGACGGTGAGATTAAGAATGAAACGGATACGAAGGTTGTTGAAGAGAAGTCAACCGCACTTACGAATTTTCTGGTGAGTGAGACTTCCCAAAATGGGGAGCACGACTGGAAGTCTTCATTGGATACTCTTTTACCTACGACTTGGGAGAAGGTCGCCAAGTCTCTAGCTGGCAAGGATGCCCCGAGCCAGGCAGACCCCGGATCGGATAGTAACTCTGCCGGAAAGAAACACTCATTGTTCCTGAATCTGACTCAGCTGCATCTTAAGAAGCGCGGGAATCTTGATTTTATGGAACCGGCGGTGGGAGTGATTCTAAAATCCGCGGATGCATTCAAGCTATTTCTAAAGCAAATTCGATATCCCGCGTTGCTTCAGCTCCTTCTGAATGCGAAGGAGTCACTTTTTTCCGATTTGACCCAAGATCAATTCGAGCAACTCTTCGATCGACTCAATCAGGCCTACTCTGCGGAACTCAGTCGAATTAGGCCCAGTGCGAATGCGACTCAAGAAGTGGCCAGTGCCTTCTTTAAGACGGGTTGGGATCTCCTAATAGATCTCAGGCAAGTCGAAAGAAATGTTCACTCTTTACACAAAACCAAACATGCGCTGGTCTGGCTGGAGGGTTTGCACCGTATTTACGAGGAGGAATTGTTAAAGCTAATTCGGTTTGCCCCGGCTTTTTTGGATACTTTGCCAGCAGAGTTTTCCTATCAAAATGCGGACGCATTTTGGATTCGCTTTAGAATTCAGCAGCGATTGGAGAATACAACCTTAGCAGCCATTAGTGAATTGTCCGAAATTAAGACTGCTACGAGCATGTCACTTTTAGACCGAGTTCTTTCATTTCGGCTCAATGCCTACTTTCATCCTAGTACTGAAACGATCCAAGCATTTTGTGATGAGTTAGAAAAAGACGACATCTTGCCTACAAAGGTGCCTGTCGACCAGTTAGATACCATTTCTAAGCTGCTTGGCAATTCTGGATGTATTTTTGTGGAAGGTGCGAAACCCGGTGATGAGCACCACTTCAAAGGCGTAGATGTCAAGATGGCTTATGATTCCGCGGTGATTGCCCCTGATTTGAATTTATTCTGGGAAACCAATCTTTTTGATGGCGCCCTATTCGACCTCAGTTCTCAAACCTTTCATACGGACTTGCCTGATGAGCCACCGTTGGAAGGTGATTCAGCTCTGGTAGTACCATTGTTGGTGGGAATTCAAATGACTGACAAAACCTTCCTTAGGGGAGAAGGAAGTTATTATTTCATTTTTCATCATGTGATCAGGCGGGCTACGAACGGCAGGGAAGCATCGGCCATAGCGCTCAAAGGAAATCCAGGTGGAAATATAGAAATTACCGTGCCCGCTGCACGAGAGAAGAGTTTGGAGTTATTTAAGCCTACTTTAGTGAGTAACGGTGGTCCCGGTCAAAAGGCAGCCCCGGCGAGAAAAGGCGGGGACGGGGATGTGTCGAGAATAGATAGAGCAACTTGCAAGCTTTTCACTTCCCAGATGGAGGCACGTGGAAAAGTAAGCGAAACAACTAAGCCCATCGACCGATTCTATTTTATTGAAAAACCGTCGACTAGGACTCTGCAGACCTTATTCCGTTATGGAGTTAAGAAACCGAGTGCCCAGAATGTACCCGAAAGTGTACAAGGAATAGTCGAAGAAAATACAGCTTATTTGCACGCTCAGAAAAATGAAAAACAAATAAACGCTATTAGTGAGCTTCGCCTGCAGCGGCCAATTTACAAACAGCAAATAGACAGGTCGTTGAATGAAATTGAGGGGATTCTCGCGTCGGATATTAACCCTGATAACTACTTTATTCCGGAAATTGGTTCGTACTCATATGAAGTAATCGCTGGTGATCTGGGCTTAACCGGTACTGATGGTGCCCAAGGTGAAACTGGTACGCTTGATCTGAAAGTGAAGTAAAATAACTATGTATAGAATAAAATTCATATTTTTCATCCTCTTGTTCACTCTAAAGTCGGCGTTCATTTATGCGGTGAATCTACCCCCTCCTTCTGAGTTTGAGGACATCCCCGGGACGTTAAGGTCCTCCTATTATCGTGCGACTGTGCCTGCGGCTGGAGTTTCCTTACAAGCTACAACTATCGTTAAGGCGGATGAAGTTGTTATTGAAGGTCCATTGACTACCAATGGGAATGGTTTGATTATCGATACACGAAGCCTAGAGTTTAGGCCCGGAGGAAAAATTCAAGGCTTTAGTACAATGCGGTTAACCAAAAATCTCTATATTCCAGTTGAGGCCAGACAAGGGGACACAGGATGTGATGCTTGTACAAATTATATGTACGAAAAGATTGGATGGCTACTCCCCTTTTTTAAAAGTTGGGGGTCTGGGGATGGAGGATTCGGAAAAAAAGGACATGATGGAGAAACCGGATTAATAGGGTTGTCGGGGCACCAGACTCCTAGTCCGATCATTATTTTTGCCGCCACGGTTATTGGAACGCCTGTGATTGAAGGGATTGGTCAAAGTGGAGGTCAAGGTAGCGTTGGCGGAAAAGGTGGAAAGGGTGGCAACGGGGGAAAGGGTCAAAAAGCCAAAGCAAACCACTACACTGGTGAACCAGCGGGTAGAGGGGGAGACTCTGGTCAAAGAGGAAAAGGTGGAATGGGTGGGACAGGAGGAACCGGAGGGGCTGGAATTCCAATTGTATTTTTGACCTCCAAAATGGACGAAGGCTCGCTTGTGACTCATGCAATTCGGTCATCTCCCGGAGCCGGCGGTCTGGGAGGTCCTCCTGGTCTCCCCGGAGATTTTGGGGCTCCCGGCACAGGCGGTGAGGGCGATGCGGTTTTTATGAAAAGTTATGAAAAAGGCCCCAGCGGTGAGGTTGACGAATCAAATCCGGATCCCGTTGACCTAGGCCCGGGCGAGCAAGGCAAAGCAGGGAATGCAGTTAGTAATAGTCATTCTGAGTACAAGCCATATACGTCTAATGGGACGGCATTAGTTCGGGGTTCGATCATACAGAATTACAAATACTTTGAAAAATTAAGAGCTCAAATCAATCGAGGTTGGTTTCAATATCATTGGTCCCGTATCTTAAAGCTACTTGTGGAAGAAAGTATTTCCCAACTTAAACGTCAGGTAAAAAGCAATAAATTGGCGGGAGAGAGCACAGCAACTGAAGGAGTCGATCTGTTTTTATCGGATTTGGTTGAGAACTCCAGGGAACTAGGTCATGAACTGTTGGGGACGTGGAAGCAGGAATTCAAGGACCCTCTTAATGCGATCGAAAATGTGACCGACGCTGCGATTCCCCGCGAAGAACTTTTAAGAGTAGCAACTCCTTTGATGAAGGGTCTTCAAGAACTTGACAAGGACAATTCAAAGTTAGACATAGTTTTCGATCAATTAAGTTTGTCATTGGATGAGGTCAATTCATTTTCTGAAAGTAGTCTGGATAATGCAAAAAATTTATGTCTGAAATATATAGCTGAGCTTGAAAAGCATAGTGTAGATTTGCTAGCAAAGACTACGCACTTTCTTATTCCAATATGCCTTGGAAGTCCAGATTTGAGAGATGAAGCTCATGTTAAGGATGAGTTTAGAGTATATTCAGTTTATGAACCAACGTCCCAAGATTCTTTGCAATACACTGAAATAAAACCAAAATTAATAGTTCCAAAGAATTCTTTAATAACTTTGAACGGTAGCCATCAAAAATCTCGCTCATTTAGTCTTAATTCTCTTGTAAAGGTTTTTGACCAACTTTTTGGAATACAGAGAGCATTTGCCTATTTTGACGTCATATTTATCGATCACCAGCCTATTTCTACAGATCTTTTAAGAAAGCAAATGTCTGATGAAGCAATGACGTCTCCTGATTCAGCAATCATCGGTTATAAAATGATTTCAAAAGAGGATGCAGTTGCTCATCTTCCTTTTTATCTCAGGGTTTTGGCTAGTTTAGCAGGAAAGTAAGAGTATGTATTTAAAGCGTTGTTTTTTAGTTCTAATTACAGGTTTCTCATTGTTCAATCAGTGTATTCACTTGGCTTGTGCAAACGAAGCTGACGATAATATTAAGCGACTAAAGGAAATTAAGTCAGTTACTGAAAATAATTTTGAAAACTATGTTCAGAAACTTTATGAAACTAGAGTTCGCGCCCTTTATTTAAGGCGAATTTATGAGTACGATTCGGTTTTAACTGCTCTATTAGATATGCAAAATGAAGTCATTGGTCGCGCTGAGGTGCTCAATGATTTATGGAAAACTAAAATTTCAAATCTTGAGCCATATGAAATAATGGAGATTTTTCAGGAACTTTATGTATATAAAATGGATCTAGAAAATGAAAAAAACATCCTCAAAAGAATCGAAACCGACTACAAAGAAATTAAAAAATATTGGCCGAACCGCTGTTCTGCTGAAAAAATTCAGTGGACACTGGAAAGAAATGACCCAAACAAGCTCTTCGTCGTTGGAGACGTTGCCATAATAAAGCCACCCGAAGTGACCATTGGGGTTCAAGTGGGTATCAGCAGTGATGGTAAGGACCAGTTACACCGTCCGCCCGGACTTGATGGACAGAAGGGCATGTGGGGTACTTTGGGCACGGCTGGGTATTCGGCAGGAGTAGGAGCAGTTGCTGCGATAAAAGCTGGAACTTGGGCTGTATATCAGGCTGCGGCCATAGCAGCGATTCCTGGTGGATTAGTGGTTGGTGCAGCCCTTGTAGGGGTAATTTGTGTCATTGAGGCAATCAACGCTTCGGAGACCCTAAATGAACAGACGAAATTGGTAGAGGAGATTAGGGCCAAGCAAAAAGAAAAAGTGAAAAAAACAGCGGACTCAGCATATAGATTTATTTCGGAAATCTGTGAAGACTATATGACTCCTGAGTACGGAATGAAATTAGATGATGCCATTCAACTGAATCAAACTTACATAAGTAAGATTGAGAAAATCGAAGTTGAATTCGATTCTGGATGGGAAGATCTTAGGAGGAAATTTTCTGAATTTATTAAAAATCTGGAAAACAATTATTTTCCTAATCTTGCTGCGGATGCAATAGCAACCATTAGTCGGAGTTATGATGCTCTTAGGCAAATAGATGATGAATCGGTGACTTATATTCGTGATGAACTATATCCCTTGATTCAAGCGCTTAAACCTGACCCACTTCAGAAATTAGAAATAAAGAATAAGCTTTGGGATAAATTAATTGATGGAGACGCTAGGTTTTCGAATCCTCTTGGGGGTACCTGGGAATCTATGAAAAGTAAAATTACTCAAAAATATATTCTTAAATGATCGAGTGAATGAGGATGATGTTTATGTTTAAGATGGCAATTATTTTATTGATGCTGATATTCAACTCAGGGATAATGCGTTTTGTCTGGGCAGGTCGTGATATTTCACCTAATTTCGGTTTCGATTTTAGTTCTAAAAGTTTTATTCTCGGAATGACGGTCGAAGCTTTGAACTCTGGAGCAGCTGTTTCTCATATTAAAAATGAAAATGTAATTGAACCTGGGCAGCCATTTGAAGTTCTACTTAAAAAATCTCTTTCCGATGCTGAAACTAAATTGGCGGGCATTGGATCGGAAATTAGGAAGTTAAAGGCTGAAATTAAAGGACGATCAATTTCTCAGCCGGCTTCTATTTCTAGACAGGCTCATATTTCCTTTGTCATTCCTTATAATCCGGATGAATTTATTAAATGTGCCAAATCCACGTCATTATTGATTAAGCAGTTAATAAAGATAAATCATGGTTTCGAAGACGCGTCTTCAATGCAGGTACGAAAGTTAACCATGTCACGAAAGTTGATCGAAAAGCAAATTCGCGCCACCAGAGGCGATGGGACACAAATCGGCATTGACGGCGTTGCTTGTGGGTGCCACTTAGGTGCGGCGGGTTTTAAGACGAAAGATATCTTGGAAGATTTAAAAATTTTGAGCATTTTTAGTCGCAGAACTGATAAGGAATTTGATCTTCTACTTACGACTGCAATCGCTGCGTTTCACAATGCTGCAAGCCCCATTATTTCTCGAGTTTGGCGCAAATATTGGGATATTTTGGCAATTGAGGCTGCGTTCGGTACTAACCCACTACCTACGCTAGATGATTTCAAACCATTGTTGCCTGACTTAGTATTTGATGTAAGTTTATATGGGCTTGTTCCAATTCAATTAACAGAGGTGGACCAAATTACGGCCGAAGGTGAAGCA
>Ga0206877_10211_pt1 | contig 16940 bp, 12 predicted proteins | sample Alteio_BWOrgCont_7_FD_152623 | JGI IMG/M metagenome (GOLD analysis project Ga0206877, IMG submission 152623) | Enriched cells from forest soil in Barre Woods Harvard Forest LTER site, Petersham, Massachusetts, United States -... | ecosystem: Environmental > Terrestrial > Soil > Temperate forest >...
AAACTGAAAATCGACAATCTCTAAAATGTTTGTGATCGTATAGATGCTTTGGGTTTAGAGGCGCCCCGTGTAGCTTACCGCATACTCTCGATCGCGCCGTAGGAACCAGCGGGTAACTGGCTGGGCTTCTACCTCGCCTTCGTGCAACTTGCCGCGCACTTTTAGGCACCGGGCAAGTTTGACTGTCGCTTCGAACTCCCAGCTCTTTGCATGTTGCTTGCGGGCAAACGCTATGGCCTCGCGAAACGAGGCCATTGCTCGTTCCTCACCAAGTTGAAGGGCGAGTTCCACTTCGCCACGGGTCGTCAAAAGCGCCGCCGTATAATAATGCTCGCCGATTTTGTAAGCCTGCTGCAGCCCTTCCTCCACAATTCGCGCGGCTCGGTTGAATTGGCGATTCTGGAGAAAGGCCCTAGCTAGCAAACCTAGATAACAACTCTTGTCGACCTCTTGGTCGCCCAGCCCGACCACGAACTCTTGCATGACATCCGCACCTGCCAGCGTTCGGTCGACGTGGACCATCGCCCATCCTTTGAAAAAACGGGCGACGTTAGCCCACAGGTTGAAGCCGTTCTCTATTGCAAGCGGCAGTAATTCCTCTGCAAGCCTTACGACCTTGGCATGATCGTCACGAAAAGCGAAAAGGATGCAGCCATTGCCCAGGCAGGCGGCCAGTCGATAGGCAGATTGCTGGCGAACAATCGTCTCAGCCTCGGTGAAGGTTCGTACCGCTTCCAGCCGATGACCAAGAATATGCTGCGCCCATGAGAGATAAATCAGAGGCATGCTGGGAAAATCACTGCCAATCTCCTCTGCCTTTTCCTTGTGACGAAGAGCACGAGTTAGATAAGACTTAGCTGTCTTTAAGCGGCCCTGGCAAAAAACGCTCATACCCTTGAATTGAAGGCCGAGAACCAATGCTTTAATGCTGTTTCGGCTCTCGCCGATCTTGATCAAACGGTTGCCCATCTCAATGGAATCGGCGAACCGTCCCGAATTGAAGGAAGTGCCGAAAAGCCCGTCGAGAGCGCGGATTGGCGCATCCATATCGCCAAGTTCGTCGCTGAGCGCCATGGCCCGCCTGTAGGAGGCAGTGCCTTCACCGGTCATGTATCCAAACGCCGCATAGAGTAGATCGCCACGCTCCAGTTCGAGGCGAAGTATGAGCCGACTCCGCCCGATTGATTGGGGCAGCATTCTTGCTGCATCCAATCCCTTACCGAGCATCTGGACCGCGTCGGCTTTTGCCCAGGTTCTTCCCGCTTTCACGGCGGCCATGAGCCAGTATTCGGCCGCGCGGTCGAAATTCCCGGCATCAGCGTGGTGCTGGGCCAAGAGCTCCGGGTAGACCGACGAGGCCGCTGCGTTGCGCGCTTCGAGTTTCGCGGCAATACGAGCATGCAGATATCGTCGCCCCTCTCGTAGCATGGTTCCGCGAGCCGCTTGATGCAACAGGACGTGCCTAAACGCAAATTTCGAGCCGCGCGCTTCTTCCTGTTCCTCAATCAGGCCACTGGAAGCGAGAACGCCGAGTTGAGCCCGGAGACTCTCAGGGGAGGACTCGCACACCTCTTGGAGGAGTTCGAACTCGAATTCACGGCCGATCGTCGCCGCCACCTGGGCAATCTCCTTTGCTCGACCAAGCTTATCGAGGCGCGCAAGTAGTGAGGATTGCAGAGAGCTAGGGATTTCGTCCAAGGCATTTGGTCGGCTAACTGAGGGAGGTTCTAGAGGCAGTCCGTTCTCAAGGGCGCTTCGAGCCAGTTCTTCGATATAAAGCGGATTTCCCTCGGCACGATTGAGCACGAAGGTTACGACCTCTCGGGTCGGTAAGGCCCTTGTGCTGACATCCCGGATGATCTTGTTGGCATCTTCCGAATTCAAGGGTTGCAAATCGATCTGAAGAACATTTGCATCAACGGACATGGGAAGTTCGAGCCGGTCTCGCGCCGAAATCAAGACGAAAGCAGGTATGGACGCAAGCCCCATGACTATCTCGCACAACAGCTCCCAGGATGTCGTGTCGGACCATTGCTGGTCTTCGAGAATGACGATGACCGGCTCCGCCTCTCCCAGTTGGCGAACCCAATTAATAAACAGTTGCTTCGTGATCGCATGCTGCCGCTCCGCGCTGACAGTCGAAAGGCGATCGACCTCTGGCGTGTGAACACCTAGGAGGCTGGCAAGAATTGCTATCGCAGTTTCTGCGGGCCTCATATCGGGCGCGAAAGCGTCCCGCAGCTTTCGAACGACCTCCTCGTCTCCATCACCTTTGCTGATGCCGGCGCGCGCCTTGAGCAAAGTGAGGAAAGGATAAAGCGTGCTGTTCTCGAACGTAGACGAACATTGCAAAAAAAGCTGCGAAAAGTTGTGAAGGCGCTGCTGTACCTCGCTGATCAGCCGTGATTTTCCAATGCCGGGTTCGCCTGTGATGACCGCGACCTGCCCTCCTCGCCGCACTCCGACCTGATTCCACCGCTCGAGCAGTAATTCTATCTCGGCCTCGCGCCCGTACATCCGTGAGCGCTGCCCCCGGCGAGCAAACCGGCTAGGCAGGGAGCGAGCATGATGGGCACGCCAGACGTGGATAGGCTCGGCAAATCCTTTCAAGAAGTGTACGCCGAAGTCTGTAAACTCGAACGCACCGCTCGCCGCCCGAAAGGTGGCGTCGTCTGTCAGGATTGTGTTCGGTTCGGCTAGCGTCTGCAAGCGAGCTGCCAGATGGGCAACTGGACCAAAGGTCACAGCGGAAACACCATCGGGCGCGCCTGCAATGTTGCCTACAACTGTCTGGCCGCTTGCGATGCCCAGTCGCACCTGCAGAGGTTTATCATACATCGGCGGTACAGAGGCAACTGTCTCGATAATTTCAATCGCTGCCAGCAAAGCCAGGTCGGCATCATCCTCATGGGCGGTGGGAAAACCGAAATGCCCCTTTATCGCATCGCCGATATAACTCGCCACCACACCTTTGTGGCTCCTTATGACAGCTGTGCAGGTCTGCAGGAAATTCTCCATCAGGGGGCGGAAATCTTCTGGATCGAGACTTACCGCGTGTTCCGTCGACGAGACCATATCGACGAACAGAATAGTGAGATGGCGTCGCTCGGCGCCCACATCGGTGGTATCCTGCGCCACGGGCCCGTCCCGGGGAGGCGGAACGATCACCATCTGTTGCTCCTAGCAAATTGGCAGGCTTGCTTGGCGAGTTTAAAGGCCGATTCTCGCTTATGAAAAGAAAAATTCTCACTTTTTGTCGTCTGGATGGATCAGATCTTGTTTTCATCTTCCATCTGGGTAGAGATATCGCGGCTATCAGATCGACAACCGCAGCGATGGAACCCTGCGCCTGAAGACAGTCGCCCCCCGGCGGCAGATAGATGAAACCCTTGTTCGCGAGAATATTGGTAATATCCACGGCCACCCTGGTAGGGTCGTACAGCGCTCCGCGTTCTCAGAGGAGGGGATGAATTTTGTGTCCGGGCGCAGCTGAGGATGTGTTTGGCGACATTACCTGCCCAAGATGCCACTTGGAAATTTGGGATGGGCACAAACTCGCCTGTAAAGCATCGCAGTCAAGATCAAGGAAGACGCAATTCTGAATATTCTTGCAGGGTGAATAACCCATCGGACTTTTTCTAAGATAAAAATTCCGACTCTTAACGTCTTGTATTACTAAAATAAGAAAAATATTCACAAAGGCTTTGTAAAAATCTAATGTTTTAAGTAACAAACACGCTTATAATGTTTGTTCAAGATAACTATATATTGTGGGTTGATATTTTGTTGTCAACTCAATTATATCGCCGAATCCCTTCGCATCAACCCATATTTCCCACTTTCAAATATTAGAGATTTATGAGAACGTCTACGACGACTAATTAGCGAAGCAAGAGGACTGCCAAAATGAGGGTGACATCTAAAATTAAGGCAGTTCAATACCTATGCGTAGTTGCGACAATAGCCGCTGGTCCGGCACTAACGTTGGACACAACCGCGTTTGCTGCCCCTAAGAAAAGGCCGCCCACACCCGTGGCTGTGCAGTGCGAAGACGTAGATGTTACCATGTGGCCCATTTCAGACATCCATGCAACGGATACCCTAGGCATTGTGGAGGCTTTTTCGCGTTATGCATGGGCGCTCGATAATAAAAGCCTAAAACAGCTAGTGGCCATCTTCGACAAAAGTTCCGTTAAGAAGGTCTACAGCGCATGTCGGGGCTCAGGAACACAAATATTTTCCGTTACTTACGATGATATTAATGACGCTAAGAAAAATGAAAATTTGATCGCGCCATTGTACGAACAACCTAGACATCTTATATCTAACATATTGCTCATGAAAAATAGCGACGATCCAACTCTAGTGACGGCTAAAGCAACGATGCTTGTATTGTCTGCTCATTATTATCCTCCTGAGTCGAAGAAAAAGAAGAAGAAGAAAATTCCCTTAAGTAGATTCTCGTCTTACGAATACTCTGCGGATCTGCGTGCTACATTGAAGAACGTTGGAGGCACATGGACATTCGAGACGCTTACATCTCACACGGATCTTGGAGAATTTTCGATCGAGGCTAGGTAAGTGCAGGAGGTTAATTTCAATTACTCTTGTGCGAGTTGCATAGGCCTCCCTATTTGAATTTGGTTTTGTGGCGGTGAACCATGACAGGGCGTCGGTTTGCGTCTTTGGCCATGCGCCGTAGATATATCATGCTAGCAGGAGTGGTGGGTTCCGCGCTGTTTATCTTATCGGTAGCGTGCGTGCCAGCGGGAGCGCCCTTCCTTATATCTGCTGATGGCAATGCGAGTGTTACGGTATTGCGTCTTGGCCTGGAGATGGCAGCGAGCGCGAGACTGGTTGTACTCGGAACTAAGTGTAGATCCGATGCCGGATGTGACAGGATAACCGGATGCGCTCGACCGGATCGACCATCGGGCACGACATCAGAGATACTGCCCGAGAACAGTGAATCTATTTCGTATGTGCACGAGCTTCAAGCATTTAGAATTTGCGCGGAGGTGGTACTAAAGGCATCTCAAACCAGCATTGCGAAAGTTTCCCTAATTGCCGCGGGCGACGTATCTCGCAAGGCCGAGTTCATTGCAGCTGTAAAGTCATGGAACGGCGAAATATTCTGGGAACCCGCCTCGAAAAGCCAAAACACCACCACAAGGCTTGGCGACGAGGCGAGATCCGTTTTCGGCCCAATTCCCGCTGGGGATTGCAATGATGCTCAAGCAAAGACCTTTCCAATTGAGGTAAATGGCGACCAGGTCGATCTAGTTCCAAATTTAAGTGAGCCAACCCGGCCTTTGCAATTTGCTCATCGCAACGTTGCGGGAAAGATTGTAAGCTGGACAACCAATATAGCGAGATGCGATAAACCCTCGCTCGCGGGCTCCGTATCTTATTGTGGATTAAATTCACGTCTCAATCGCGTGGTAAGGGGTAACGTGGAGTGGTTGTTCTTTTGTCGAAAATCTAGCGCCAATAAAGAAGTTACAAGTGCCCCGTATTGGAGAGCATCCGATCCCAGGTTTGCAGTCTACGGAGTCATTGGCTACAATCAATCCTCGGGAGAGATGGTATTTTTTGACGGGCGAAAGGACCGTCAGACTTTCACGTGGTCTCAGCCATTTCCGTCACCGGGAGGACGCTCATATGAGGATACGATCGGTAGACGCAACGCAGAGGAACTATACGATACGACATTTCAGATTCCTTGCCACTCTTGCCACGACAATAAGAGCGCATATGTGGTCGATCCACACGCTGAGCAAGCGAGGGTAGGTTACCTTGATGGAGGTCAAGAACAACGAGCGAGAAAATTCAGCCTAGGAGATTACTTGCCACTGCGCCCGAGGAGGCCGCAATCGCCTATTCGCGTTATCGGTTCGGCCTATACAAGCTTGTATGGGGGGGAACTCGAAAGAGCACGCACGGTTGTCGACCCCAGCGGAAGTCCGGAATGGAATTGTACGAGCTGCCATACTCTAACTACCCAAGCAACAGGGAGGCGCTTTGCCGCAGATGCAGTTGCAAAGGCGCCTTGGATCACAGATCCGCAGTGGAGCAAATATTTGCAGCTAATGGCTGAACTCGAAGTACAAAAGAATGTGTCTAATCATCGAACCACTTGGGCAACAGAAAAAGGTAGCGGTAAAATATTTCCGTGGATGCTTCCGATCTATGGCAATGAAATATCAAACAATAGAGCAAAAATGTCTGATTCTGACTGGAGGCAGTTGAGTGATTGTATTTGGCAATCAGGGCGCTCAGAGTGTCACTATGGGTCTTTGTACTCATTGTGTCCTGCGCCCGAGGGGCCTGAAGACAGCTCCGCCCTGGGGAACATCAGCCTTCAAGTGATAGCAAACAAGTCAGCACAAGCCGCTGGTGAGGGGGCTGCTCGCTTAAGCTGGACTTACGCAAATAACCTCGGCGGTGTCCCCACACGCGACGACGTCCGTGTCAACGTTGCAATTCGCGAAGCCCCGCTTCCAGTGGACCCCGTGCCGCCCAATTCAACTGACTTTCCCACTTCATCTGAGACCGTCGGAATGAGTTTTAGCTCGATAGATGGCGATCTTGGTATCGCTGGAGACGCTATCTTATTGCGCAATACTTCCGCTGCAGGACACCAGCGCTGGACCGACCCCTCAAGTACAAATCTCCCCCGTGATTATTCTATTGAGTTTCCTACAAAATGCGGTACAAGATATCTCATTCGACTTTTACCCGAGAGGTTTTGTTTTGATCAAAGTAACCTGGTATACAGTTCCTTGATACACTTGAGCTATATCGACGTACACTGTAGATAGCTTATGCGGCACGGTCACATTGTTGGTTCTGGGACCAGGGATGGCGCATTTGATCGGGCACGTCATGCGGCGGAGCCGATGCGGGCCACTTCGAGCAAGCGAGCACCGCCTCGGCACGAAGCGTTCAATAGTCAACTGAGGTAAGGCTATTTGGGGGGAATGAAACTGGTTGGCGGTTGGATCGTGAATTGAGATGAAGCGCTGAACATGACGGGCGGACTTGAACCGCTTCATGATCCGCTCTCGCCGGCGCGTCGGCTGATGCGAATTCTCGGCCCGATTGTTGAGCCCTTTGTGCTGGCGGTGCTCGGTCGTGAGCCCCAGGCTCCTGCGCGCTGCACCGTAAGAACCAAGCTTGTCGGTGACTGGAACACGAGGGGTGCGGGCCTCCTTTCCGATGAGCTTGCGCATCAACCGCTCGGCGACGCGCATTTCACGACGGCTTTGGACCGGAGCATCGACTACGAAGTCGTCCTGATTGACGGCGCGTCAGAGCCAGCGTTTGCGGCCGCCGGTCGTAATGACGACCTCATCCAGGTGCCGCTTGTCGTCGAATTGGGCGTACGGAGGCGGAGGGTCCCGGCAAAATCACGTCCGAATTTCTTGGCCCAGTATCGGAGGGTCTCATGACTTCAAGGCGGAAAAGAGAGGTATCGCTTCGGATTGGTCCCATGGCTTCACCGCATGCAAGCGCGCCCAGCATGAGAAGAACTGTAAAGAGCATGGATTTAAAGATCGAACCCAATCGTATGAGTCGCGAGCAGGCTTCGTAGCAAAAGCGCACGGAGATCTAGTTGCCATCGCAAGTCACTCCGACGCCCACTGGAAAACTCCTAGTCCTTCAAGGATGAAATTAACGCTTTAAATTAATTTCAAAGCAAATGCCAATATTAGGCAAAGAGTATATATTCCTTATGATCAAATTTTTTAATCAAAAAACGGCGAGGAGTGAATATTGTTATTGAAGCAGCGCATACAAATGATTGATAAATCAATGTCTAAGTGTGCCTTTTACGCGAAACATACGGCACCACACAATGATGAACCGGGCTTTTACAAAAGATACAAGAAAATGTTTAAATGCAAAGATATCCAAAGTCGATTTATTGATCTATATTTGTAGATATCGCAACATATTTTGTTCTTGGAATTGCTATGCTTTATGATATCTACGTTTAGTGAAAAGGACCGATCTCGTTTATATTAGAAATAATACTGTAAGATTTTAGATTGGACGGACTAAAAGTTGTGTAAATTCTTAACTTGATTTGTGTTACTTAAATTCTTAAATTGTAAGCAAATTTATATCTATAAAAGAGCTTTGATCTCGAGGTATTTTGATGATATCGTATACTTACTAGAGGGATGTCGTGGTCATTTTCAAGCGGGGATCCGATGAGGGGCTATCTCTTTGGTATGATCGCTTTGTTAGAGGTTGTATTTGCCGGAATGGCAGTTGCTCGAACCAGGATCGATGGAGCGAGTTTCAATGGGTGGGTTGTCTGCCACCGTCCGGAGAACGAGTTCTTCTGGGGCGATGCGCCAGGACTTCGCCGGTCGGACAAAGTACCGGTACAGACCGTCGTTCATCCCTTGGCTGACCAGATGAAGAATTCCAATACGCTTCTGCACGATTGTAAGGCAGCCTTGCATAGCAATCTGGAAGTATCGTCTACTGAAGTCGAGAATAAAACCGAAAGATCCGAGCTTTGGCAGCCAGGTGATAAATGGATCGACTATGGTAGTAAGATCAGATATGAATTCCGGATGTACATAGATCCCTCGATAAAGACAACCCAGGGCCGATTGGTGATAGGCCAGTGGAAAGGCGGTTGGCCAGTTGCGACCGGATTTGATGCAAGCCCGTTTGTTGCACAAAGATTTGACAAGCGCGTATTTCGAGTATCCATCGAGCAGGACAATGACTCTCCCGATGGGGCGAATTACCCGGAATGTCGAGTCACTGTAGCCTCCCAGGAGGAGATTGCTCCCGATGACCCTCACAAGCTTGCCGCAAATAGATCGCCGAGGCTGGTTTCAGAGGAACACAGAGCAGAAGTCGAGATCGGTGAGGATCATCCGGCCTCCCAAACAGCCAATGGATGTGCGCGAGACTTACAAGTTGATCACGGAAAGAAACGGAGGAAATTACCCAACCCATTCGGACACTGGGTGCACATGGTTTACGAAATAAAGGGAGATAGCAAGGACGGATACTTAAGAATTTATGCAAATGGCAAAAGGATAGTAACAGTGACTGGTCGTATCGGCTTTAGAACCACGCCTCGGCCAAATCAAGGGAAGCAGTACTTCAAATTTGGCTCCTATCGTGATCAAGATGGCGGCAATGGCACGATATTTTGTTGGATTAGAAACTTTTCGTATGCCGCAATCAAATAGGATCGGGTTCTTTGGAAGTTCGGGATGAATTTCACTGCTCGGGTCCAAGACGAAGTTGAGGAGGGAGGCTAGGCTTCGCACGGCCGAGTTACATTTTGTCGTGCGCCCGTTCCAATTCGGCGGCCGAGCCTCTATCCGTACGCATACGACGAAGGCCGCGTGATTGGCGCATGCGTGTGGGTGCGGCGGGCTTTATGATCGCGTTGTGTGAAGGTCAGGCGGCCTTTCGATCGGCGAAGTTTTTGGCCTCACGCAAGCGCTTCCATTCCCAGGGCAGCAGTTCGTGCAGACGCGAGGTTGGAAGATCGGCGATGCGAGCGAGGGCGTCGGCGAGCCAGGCTATCGGGTCGATGTCGTTGAGGCGTGCGGTGGTGATAAGGGTGAGCATGACGGCGGCGCGGTCGGCGCCGTTGGGAACCGGCGAAGGTGCAGTTGCGCCTTCTATGGAAATATTTCCATAGAAGGCGTTATGTGAACATGCGGATTATGGATAGTTTGCTGGGACAATCCCCCCAAAATCGGGTACGCATCGAAGATATTCGGCTGGAAGCGTGACCGTAACTTTACATAATCCTGATCTCCTCTGCGCGCTAATCACGCAGGAGATCAAAGATCATGAATCCGATTAAGTTGCAGCCTGGACCTCGTCAGTGGCTTGAGAACAGCCCGCTTGGGCAGTTTTCCGATCGATACCTGGAACACCTTAGCCAGGCTCGCTATTCACCAAGCACAAGTCGTGTTTATCTATGCTGCATTGCCCATTTCGCCCACTGGATCTCGACCGAACGGCTTACGTTGGCGTCCATGGATGAAGCCGCATGTACGCGGTTTCTCCAGCATCATCTTCCCGTCTGTGACTGCCCTTATCCAACTCGTCGTCTGCCGCACGAACTCAGGGCGGCTATCTCGCATTTACTTGCCATACTGCGTTCCGAAGGGGCCATTCCCGAAGCAACCAACGACAGTGAGTATTGCGAGGAATTGACGGCCTTCGTGGCTTATATGCGAGATGTCGGCGGATTGGCCGACAACACACGAACCGCGCGCAGTCTAATTCTTCGACGCTTCTTTCAGGAACAGTTTCCAGATGGAGTGATATCCATCACCCGCCTTGAGCCGGCGCCTGTGAGACGTTTCATCCTCGGCGAACTGCATGACTGGTCGTCCGGCACCATTCGCACTGTTGGAGGTGCGATCGGTTGCTATCTCCGGTTTCGGCAGATGATGGGCGATGATGTTCAGCATCTACTCAAAGCAATCCCTCGCGTCGCGTGCTGGCGGCTAAGCAGCTTGCCGGATGTCTTTTCTGACAAACAAATCAAGGTCCTGCTCGCTTCATTCGACACGGACTTCCCATCGCGCCGGAGGGCTTACTCTATGGTCCGATGTCTGGTTGATCTTGGGCTTCGAACCAGTGAGGTGGCGCGATTGCAGCTTGAAGACGTCGATTGGCGGCAGGGTACGCTCCGCATTTCCCGGTCAAAGGGGAGACGTTTCGACATTCTACCCCTGCCGCCCGAAACGGGTGATGCGATCGTTAAGTATCTGCAACACGAGCGTCCGCCAAGCGTGAACCGAGCGATATTCGTACGCCACGTTGCGCCTTATGACCTCCCAATCCAAAACGACAGCGTAAGGCAGGCGGTTTTTGCTGCATACAAACGTTGCGGGTGGCCAAAGACAGGCGTGCATATCCTCCGGCACAGCGCCGCCAGCCGCATGCTAAACTCAGGTGTTCCTATGAAGCAGATTGCCGATATCCTGCGTCATCGAAGCATCGATACCTCCATGATTTACACGAAAGTCGATCTTCAGAGGCTCGCAGCGGTCGCTATGCCGTGGCCGGGGGGTGCGGCATGAGCCAGTTGCTGACCATGCAGGCGCGGGTCGACGCATACCTTGCGGACCGGCGTCGCCTCGGGTTCTCGCTCGATAGCGCCGCTAGCGCGCTTCGGTCGTTCGCCCACCTTGCCGATGTATCGGGCCATCGCGGCCCCATCACAACAACGCTGGTTGTCAGTTGGGTTAAAGGGGAGGCGCGGAACGCAGCGCCAGCCTCCTGGGCGCGTCGCTTCGAAGTATTGCGCCCCTTCGTCGAGCACGAGAGCAGTCTGGACCCAGCGAATGAGCTTCCCGAGCGCGATATGTTCGGTAGAAGGCGTCAGCGCCGGACACCACATATTTATACTGACCAAGAGATTGTCGCGCTGCTGATGGCGGCACGGAGGTTAAGTCCGCAGCACTCAATTCGACCGGCAACCTATGAGACTATGTTGGGGCTGATCGCAGCGACCGGATTGCGGATTTCCGAGGCGCGCAAGCTTCGATGCGGCGACGTTGACGTTGTCGGCCGATGTCTGACTGTGCGTATGACCAAATTCACCAAATCAAGGCATGTACCATTTGATGCCAGCACCGCCGCTGCGCTCTCGCGTTACGTCGCAATCCGCGGCCGCTACGCGCCCTCCGAGGCGGACGCATCTTTCTTCGTCGGCGCTTCGGGGCACGCTCCATCCAAGCGGCAAGTCCATTGGACGTTCCAGCAGTTGCGCCGCGACGCTAATATTGTTGCTCGTGGAGCCTATGAAGAAGTTCGCATTCACGATCTGAGACACACCTTCATTTGCCGACGAGTGCAGCGTTGGCAGGCCGAAGGCGCCGATATCGACAACGCCATTGCCGCGCTTGCGACTTATGTCGGCCATGCCAAGGTCTCCGATACCTATTGGTACCTCACCGGCATTCCCGACCTGATGGCCGTGGCCGGCAGTCGTTTCGAAGCATTCGCGGCGGAGGAGTGCTGTCATGGGTGACCGATCAGTACCATCATTTGCCGCGCTGGTTCAGCGCTTCTTTGTCGAGCATCTGGGGCAGCATCGCGCCGTCAGTCCACAGACCATTAATGCCTATCGCGATACGTTCCGGTTGCTCCTGGCCTTTACACAGACGTCGATCGGGAAGACGCCAAGTGCAGTCGCACTCACCGACCTGAACGCACAACTGTTGCTCGATTTCCTTGATCATCTGGAGAAAGTTCGTGGCAACAGCGTTCGGAGCCGGAATGCGCGGCTTGCCGCACTGCGAACATTCCTCAAATACGCAGGGCATCATGATCTTGAGGCTCTCGGGACCATAGAGCAGGCACTCGCCATTCCGATGAAGAGAACTGATCGTCCTCTCATCGGTTTCCTGACACGGTCGGAGATCCAGGCCATCCTAAACGCTCCTGATGATACGACATGGACCGGGCAGCGCGACCGAGTGCTGTTCAGTCTCATGTACAACACCGGCGCACGCGTCTCTGAGATCATCGGCGTGCGTTGCTGCGATGTCGTTCTTGATGGCCAAGCCGCCGTGCATCTGCATGGCAAGGGGCGTAAGGAACGATGCGTTCCCTTATGGCGCCCGACGGCGGCTCTTGTTCGGCGATGGCAGCGATTAGCCGGGGCGAATGCGCTGGATGGCTTCCTGCTACCCAATCGCGCAGGCGGCAAGATGACCCGCGCGAACGTCACGCAACGGCTCAATCTCGCTGTCGCTGCAGCAACTCGACATCTCCCCTCTCTCGCGGGCCGTTCCATATCACCTCATTTGATCAGGCACTCGACAGCAATGCATCTGCTGCAGTCCGGTGTCGATATCACCGTCATCGCGCTTTGGTTGGGGCATGAAGATACCGCGACCACGCACATGTACATAGAGGCCGATCTTTCCATGAAGGAGCAGGCACTCAGGAAGCTGCAGCCTCAGGAAGTCAAGTTAGGGCGGTACCAACCGCCCGACCAACTGATGCGCTTCCTCGAAGCTCTCTGATTATGTCAAGTTTGCTGAGGCGGAAACGGAGAATATCCCGAAGCTGTCCCAGCAAACTATCCATAATCCGCATGTTCACATAACGCCTTCCCAGAGCCAGGGGACCGATCGCGCGTTCGGCGCGTTGTTCGTAAGGCCGCCGCAGGCATCAATCGCGAGGTCCGTCCGCGCGAGCTTCTGAAAGAAAGCGAACATCTCTTTCCGACGCAGCTTCTTGCGCAAAACCAGCTCCTCGGCGGTGTTCACACCATGAAGCTGAAAAACACGCTTTGATGTATCCATACAAATTCGGGTAATCTGGTCCACGGACAGTCCCCTTTGTCTGAGATCTGCGACGACCTCAGTCTGGCACAATCAATGACGTCGGGGCCGTCTACACCATCACGCCGTCGCCGATGCCTTGCGCAATCCGCTGCGGTTTATTCTTTCGCTGGGACAGGCAAGCGACTACATCCAAGCTCAAGCGCTGATCAGTGATCTGCCGGCCGACTATGTTCTGGGTGACAAAGGTTACAACTCAAAGGCTTGCCGGGAGGCAATTGCTAAGCAAGGTGCGATGGCTGTCATTCCGCCCAGAAGGACTTCGCCCGAGGTTTCCTGCGACTAGGTCCTCTATTGCCAGCGCAATCTCATCGAGCGCTTTTTCCTGAAGATCAAACATTTCGGGAGACTGGCAACACGCTACGAACAGAAACCAAGCGCCTTCTTGTTCATGCTGTCCATCGACAGCGCATTCATTTGGGCACGCTGAACGTCAACGCGCTTTAGTAAAGTATATGCCTTCTCCCGAGTACTCGCTTGTAATTTGCTTCTGCGAAAGCCGACTTGTTTTCGCTCGTTATCCAATAATCGAAAGCATTCCAATAAAGCCGAAGCGCTGATCCCCTGGAGGTAATGCCAGTGCCATATACCCACTCTTCTTCTGCAAAGACTTATCATTTCGACGAAAAGTCGATCCTTGGGCAACTTGACGATGACACGACTAAATTAATACTCATGATGGCAAATAAATTACACATATACAGAACGAAGGTCATTGTAGAAGAACATACCGAGAATTTGAATCTTTACTTCGTATTGTCTGGAAGTGTCCGGGCTAGCTATATTTCTCGAGATGGAAAGGAAATCTCGTTGGCTGACATCGGGCCGGGAGATTGCTTCGGTGAATTTTCGGCCATCGACGGTCAGCTTACCTCCGCATCTGTCATCGCAAGTGAAGAATGCCAAATTGCCGTGATCGGCCGACGCGACTTCCTGCGCCTTTTGGCAGAGAGCCAATCTTTCGTGCAGGTTCTTTTGCGGCATTTGGTTTCAAAAATCAGACAGCGAACAATTCGGATCATCGAATTTTCATCGTTACCGGTTGGCCACAGGGTGAGGGCCGAACTGCTCCGTCTTGCCACGCCTTTGATTGACGATCGCAATGCAGGGGTAATTTCCCACCCTCCGACCCAAAGGGAACTTGCAAATTTCATTAGCTCTCATCGAGAAGCTATAGCTCGCGAAATGGCCGAACTCGTTAGAAGTGGATTGATCACAAAAAACAACGGCAAAATTACCATCCATTCACTCTCCAGGCTCCGGGCTAGCATAATTGGAGCGACTGAGATCATTTAGAGCTTTTTGCCGCTCTCAATCGGTAGAGGCCGAAGCAACCTTCGGCAGCAGTGATGCCCAAATAATTCCCTGGAAGTGAGTAATGCCACAACCTTTTGGCAAAACCTGCCTTAAAGAACGTTGCAGTCACTGCTGAGAAAGAAGGTCGTATGAGATGTCACTTCACACAGCAACTGCAACACCAGATCCGAGCCGCATTGTTCTGAGGCGGCCACAATGGGTGCTGAATGTGGTATACTCAGGCGCGATATTTGCCATCTTACAAACTGCAATACAAAAGGTCGTGCGACGCGATGACCTCCAATTTCTGTTGGAGATGGAGGACGACGAACTCTGCGATCTCGGTCTCTGCCGCGGCCAACTTCTTGATATCGTGCGTGAGGGCCGGATTTCAGCATGGTAAGAAAACTATCTCGTCCCCACTGCTTTGATTGCGGCGATTTTGTTGGTTCATCGTATCCGATCGAAGGGCGGAGTGGAGGTCACTCCGTGCAGCTAGACGGAGCGTGACGCCCTGACGAGCGTTGGCTGCAAGACCGTGTTGCTTGAGAGGCGCCACGTTCTCTTTCTCCCCTATGGTTTCGGAAACCGGCGAGTTGCGCCATGCCGCATTGAACGGCAACTTCTAACTCTATGGCCACATGAACGGCGACGGCGCCACTGACTTCTCAGTTCAACTCAATCATTTCACCTCACGTCAGGTGTGCGATGTCATCCTTTAGGGCGCTCGGAAAGAAAAACTTTGATCGATAGAAAGTGAGCGAAGAATGTCCATCCAACAGAAACCCAAAATCGATCCTTTGGCGAAGAGCAATGCGCATTTTGCAAGGTTGCGCGGCCAAGACTTGTTCCAGCGCACGCAGAGTTACGCCGAGTGGATCTCTGCCCGCCAAGAGCAAGGTTTCTGGCCATATTCCCGTCAGTTGAGCGGAGCGCCGACGCCGGAAGCTAGAATTGGTTATCTTGACAGGGAAGTCCGCCCCGGGATCAATCTGGCGGTCCAGGATTATCTCGGGCTTTCATGCCATCCCGAAATCCGAGAAGCGGCGATAAGGGCGATCACTGATGTCGGCGTGCACAGCGCTGGATCGCCGATGCTCCTTGGGAATTCAGCCTACTCACTGGCGCTGGAGCGTCGGCTCACCCAGCTTGTGGAATTGGACCACGTGCTATTGTTCCCAACCGGTTGGTCCGCGGGCTTCGGGGTGATCAAAGCCCTCATTCGGGAATACGACCACATTGTTATGGACGCACTGTCTCACGCGTGCCTTCAGGAAGGTGCGGCCGCGGCCACGAAGAACATCATACGGTTCGAGCATCTCAACTGCGAGAAGGCCGAGGGAGCGATTCGGAAAATACGCGAGAATGATGCAGAGAACGCCATTCTCGTGGTTACGGAGGGGGTCTTCTCGATGGACTCTGACACTCCCGAAATCGCTAGACTGCAGGAAATCTGCTCAGTGCACGGCGCCAGACTTTTGGTCGATTTGGCGCACGACCTCGGCGCGCTGGGCCCAAACGGGAAAGGTCAGTTGGAACTTCAGGAGATGGTCGGGAAAGTCGATCTCGTGATGGGGGCGTTCTCCAAGACGTTCGCTTCCAATGGTGGCTTCGTAGCAACCAACGACTTCCGGATAAAGCAGTATCTCCGATGGTTCGCCAGCCCGCACACTTTCTCGAACGCCTTATCCCCGGTGCAATGCGCCGTGGTCAGTAAAGCGATAGACATCGTCACCTCGGTGGAGGGTGCCGCTCTGCGCCAGGACCTGATTAGAGCCGCAATGCAGTTCCGCCACGGTCTGCAAATCCGCGGGCTCGAGCCGCTCGGCGCTCCAACGGCGATCGTGCCGATCGTGATCGGCGGAGAGCGCATTGCGCGGCGGGCGAGCAGCGAGCTTGCTGAGTCCGGTGTCTTTGCAAATCTCGTTGAGTTCCCTGCGGTTGCGCTAAAGGCAGCGCGATTCCGTTGTCAACTGATGGCCACGCATACGGAACAGCAGCTGAACATGGCAGCGGAGCAGATCGCTGGGGCGATCGCCAGAGCCGAGTTGACTGAGGCTACAACGGAGCAAGTCGCGGAGTTGGCAGGCTCATATCGGAGAGACAGCGTCACGGGCATCAGCGAGGTTCGCGATGACAAGGTCGGCCCTGCCGTCCTCGCGTAAATCGACGGCTTTGGCACAGGGCTTCCTGACTTCCGAAGGAGCGTTCCGTCAATGCAATTGGATCGCTCCTCAACGCTGCTGTGTCCGCCGGTGTCACTTGGCATCTTGGGCTGAGATTTTGAAT
>Ga0206877_10193_pt1 | contig 16904 bp, 15 predicted proteins | sample Alteio_BWOrgCont_7_FD_152623 | JGI IMG/M metagenome (GOLD analysis project Ga0206877, IMG submission 152623) | Enriched cells from forest soil in Barre Woods Harvard Forest LTER site, Petersham, Massachusetts, United States -... | ecosystem: Environmental > Terrestrial > Soil > Temperate forest >...
CGCCCTCAAACGCCTCTCACTCGAGCCCGGCGGCCACCGCCTGCACTACGTCCGCCTCTTTGTCCTCATCGGCGCCATCACCGGCATGATCTCGTCCATCCTCGTCGGCCAGTACGGCCAGGCGCGCATCTGGTTCGCCATGTCGCGCGACAAGCTTCTCCCCGACGCCTTCGCCAAACTCCACCCCCGCTTCCGCACACCCGCCTTCGCCACCATCATCGCCGGCATTCTCGTCTCCATCCCCGCCGGCTTGTTCGATGTCGGCACGCTTGCCGAAATGACCAACATCGGCACACTCTTCGCCTTCATCCTCGTCTCTGTCGGCGTGCTCATCCTGCGCGCCAAACAACCGGAACGCAAACGCGGCTTCCGTCTCCCCCTCGGCCCGGTCTTCCCCGTACTCAGCATCCTCTGCTGCCTGCTGCTGATGGCCGGCCTGCCCGCCATCACCTGGCTGCGCTTCTTCGGATGGCTGTCGATAGGCCTTGTGGTTTATATCTTCTATAGCCGCAAACGTAGCGAGTTCTACAAGACCTAAGTCGATTCATACACTCGACGGCATGCAAATCAGGCTTGAATAGCATCTGCCATGCGACTGGCATGACACGCCTAGCGCCAACGGCGCGGCCCTATACCAGCCTAGGGCAACGCCCTAGGTCCCGATTCGGGAAATATTTGCGAGGGCTGAAGGCCCGGTCTATCTTTGCTGGATGCCGCAATCACTCTCGCTGGTAATCATCCACATCATCTTCAGCACCAAAGACCGCTCCGATGTCCTCGACAAAGACATCTCGCGCGAACTCTATCTCTACCTCGCAACAATCGCACGCAACAATGATTGCGAATGCTACCGCGCCGGTGGTGCATCAAACCATGTCCATCTCGCGATTCGCCTTTCGCGCACAATCACTATCGCGAAACTCATCGAAGAACTCAAAACCTCATCCACCAAATGGTTAAAGAAACATCTCCCAAATTTCTCGTGGCAACGCGGCTACGGCGCATTTTCTGTCGGCCCATCCGATCTTCCCGCATTGCTTGCCTACATCGATACACAGGAAGAGCACCATCGCAAACACAGCTTTGAAGACGAGTTTCGCGCTCTGCTCAAGAAATACGGCGTGGAACACGACGAACGGTATATATGGGACTGAAGATATCTCGGGCCTTCAGCCCTCTTTCATTCTTTCTTACCTTGTACCTAGGGCGTTGCCCTAGGCTGATATAAGGCCGCGCCTTTGGCGCTAAACCTCTCTACCAGGCATCCTCCCCTATACTTAACCTACTGACATGCCCGCACTCATCGAAGCAATCCACATCAAGCGCAAGACCCTCTTCGAAATGGACAACGAACCCTACGTCTGTCTCGACTCCGACATCTCCACGCCCACCGCTCGCGGCGGCCAGACCCTCGTCCGCCTCAAGATGCGCAACCTGCTTACCAGCGCCGTCTTCGACAAGACCTTCAAGGCTCAGGAGCGCTTCAAGGAGCCCGACCTCGAGCTCGTCCCCGCCACCTTCCTCTACAAGGACGCCGACGGCTACAACTTCCTCGACCAGGAATCCTTCGAGACCCACACTCTCTCTGAGGCCAAGGTCGGCGACTCCGCCGACTTCCTCCTCGACGGCCTCCTTCTGCAGCTCCACAAATACAACGGCAACCCCATCGGCCTGCAGCTCCCCATCTTCGTCGAGATGGTCATCACCTACACCGAGCCTGCCGTGCGTGGCGACACATCATCAGGCGCCACCAAGACCGCCCGCCTCGAAACCGGCCTCGAAATCAAGGTGCCGCTCTTCATCAAGGAAGGCGAGCGCGTCAAAGTCTCCACCGAAAACCGCGACTTCGCCGGCCGCGCCTAAGTTTGAGCGCCAACGGCGCGCTCTATACCAGCCCAGGGCAACGCCCTGGGTTATGGACGGAAAGAAATTGTCGAGGGCTGAAGGCCCGATCTATCCTCTACACTCTGCTTCTATGCCTGTCTTCCTCACCGCCGAGTGGCGCAAGCTCATCATGGCGCAGTATGAGATCAAGCCGAAGCGCTTGATGCCTTACCTGCCTGCGGGCCTGGAGTTCGACCTTTTTCAAGGTCGTTGCTACGTCTCGCTCGTCGCCTTTCTCTTTGACCGCGTCCGCCTCAAGGGATTTTCCATTCCCTTCCACACGCGCTTTGAAGAAATCAACCTTCGCTTCTACGTGAAGCGCCGCGAACCCGACGGCTCCATCAAGCGTGGCGTCGTCTTCATCCGCGAGTTCGTTCCCCTTGCCACAATCGCCTGTGTGGCCCGCAGCTTCTATGAAGAGCCTTATAAAGCTATACCCACGCGTCACCGCATTCAGTCCCAACCCGGTAATCTGTTCGTCGAATATAGTTGGAATTTAGGCGGCCGATTGCACAGCATCGCAGTGAATGCCGATCCGAACCCAATCGACATCGCTCCCGGCAGCGAAGAAGAATTCATCACCGAGCACTACTGGGGCTACACCAAACGCTCGAATGGATCGACATCCGCTTACGAAGTTCAGCACCCCCGTTGGCAGACCTACAAACTCCATCGCGAGAAGTACAGAATTGCGGTCGATATGGGCATTCTTTATGGTCCTAAATTCGCTTTTCTAACCGACACTTTCGTCTCCAGCGTGCTCCTCGCCGAAGGTTCCTCCGTCAGCGTTCTCTCCGGCTTCAGTCTTTAAACTCTGCGCAACTTCGTGAATAAACTTCGCGAACTTTGCGTCGAGCTTTTCGCCGGTCGCTGCACAAATTTATCTTCCGTACTGCTCCACCTCGCCCAGCAGCGCCAGCTTCCGCTCCGGCCCCAGGAAGCTTGCCTCCACCGAGTTCGCCGCCAACTCCCGCATCTGCTCCAGCGTGAACTCAAACTCCCGCTGCGCCAGCACATATTCATCCAGCAGGTTCGCTCCAAAAAATGGCGGGTCGTCAGAGTTCAGCGTCACCATCAACCCTTCCTCGAAATATCTGCGTGCCGGATGCAGCTCCAGCGCCGGGCAACATCCCGTCCGCAAATTCGAAGTAATGTTCAGCTCCAGCGTGATCTGCTTTTCCGCCAGCACCGCAATCAAATCCTCATCCTGCACGGCCGTCAGCGCATGCCCGATCCGCTCCGCACCGAGATTAATTGCCGCCCAAACCGACTGCGGCCCGCACGACTCGCCAGCATGCACCGTCAGGTGCAGACCATCCGCCTTCGCTTGCTTGTAAATCTCGCGAAACTCCTGCGCCGGCCCGCGCGCCTCATCGCCTCCAATCCCCACGCCCACCACGCTCGGATATTTTGCCTTCAGTTCCGCCGCCTTGCTAAACACCCGCGCGCATTCCTCTACTCCAAAGTGACGTACTGCATCGATGATCCACAGCAACGTCACCCCAAACTCGCGCTCTCCACGTTCACGCCCGCGCTCGATCGCCGCCATCACTTCATCCACATCCAGCCGCGCAAAGTGGTACAAAATCCCCACCGAGATGTACGCTTCTGCATGGCGAACGCCCTGCACCGCAAGGTCGCGCAGCATGTTGTAGGTGATCGTCTCGTAATCCAGCGGACGGTGCAGCCGCTCCGTCACCGCCTTGAAGCTCATCAGGAAGCTTGGAAAATCCGTGTACTGATACACGTGCTTCGCTGCATCCAGCGCCAGCGGCTTCGCATCATTGCGCTGTGAGAGCTCCACCAGCGTCGCCGGTGTGATTGACCCCTCTAGATGTAGATGCAGTTCAGCTTTCGGCAGCCCGCGCAGCCACGCTTCAACATCTTCAACTGCCTCGCGCCTCGCGCTGGGTATCGAGCTTCGAGCCATCACTTGAGTGTAGTCAACTCGCACACGAGCGCAACGCGCCCACGGTCAAGCGGAGGGAACTAGAGGTTGAGTGGAAGAATCCCGAGGTTCAATGGAAAGACAGGCACAGGCGCGCACCTATTACTATCCCTGCGGTCCGTCCTTCGCCTTATTCTTCCTTCGGTGCGAAGTAACCCTTCTTCGTACGCACCGCAAACCGCGGATCGAGCGACTGCAGATAGATTGTTCTGAACGATCCATCGCGCTTGAAGTCCGCCGGCGTGTATACCAGCAGGTATTGGCTGCGCAACTCTTCCTCGATATTGTGGAAGCCCTGCGCTACATCCTCGATCTTCACCGGATAGAACGCCTGCCCGCCCGTCGCATCCGCAATCTGCTGAAGCACGTCGTCGCCCTTGTCACGGCTAGGACCCACGTTCGTGCTGATCGTGTAGACAATCGTCTCCGCACGCTGGCACATCTTGATCGCGTCGCTCTCCAATGAGCGGCTGTAGTCATCATCGCCGTCAGAGACCAGCACAAGCGCCTTGCGCACTGCGTAGTCCTGCTTCAGCGTCAACATTTCATCGCGGCAGGTCTTGTACATCGAATCGAACAGCGCCGTTCCACCGCCCGGTCGCAGCCTGCGGATACCCGTATCCAGCAAATCAACGCGGTTCGTAAAATCCTGTGCCACGTCCGTCTGCACGTCGAAGCCTTCAACGAACGCGCGGTCCGCAGGATGCATCACCTGCAGCAGAAAATCCGTTGCCGCCTCCTGCTCAAACTGGAACCGCTGCCGGATCGAGCTCGACGTATCCAGCATGATGCCCACGCGCAGCGGCAGGTTCGTCTGCTGCGCAAACTGCCGAACCTTGATTGGAGCCCGGCCGTCATCCAGCAAACCAAAATTCTGCTGTTGCAGCCCGGTCACAAAATGACCCTTGCGATCGATCACCGTGAACACCAGGTCGACTTCGTTCACGTTCACCTTCAGCGTCGTAACGCCGGGCCCTGGGTTATCATCGCCCTGCTGTTGCGTCGGCTGTTGCGCCGCTCCGGGCGCGGTTGCTGGGGGCGGCGTAGGCGCCGGCTTCGGTACCTGGGCTGAAGTTGTCTGGGCCATGAACGCTGCAGCCATCGCGACCGCGGCAGTCCACATCATCCTGCGTTGTCTCATGCACACCATCGTATCAATTCTTCCCCCTCACCCGCACCAGAAGCGCAACCAGCTCTGGCGGAAGCTCCGCCTCAAGCGACAACTGCTTTCCAGTCTTCGGATGCACCAGCTCCAACCGCACGGCATGAAGAAAATTCCTGTCCAAAGTCACCGTATCCTGTTCGACGCTCTTTACCCCGACTCGTTTGATCACATGCGGCGCGCCATACAGAAAATCCCCCACAACTGGGTGCCCCAACGCCTGCAAATGCACGCGGATCTGGTGCGTCCTGCCCGTCTCAATTCTCACCTCAACCAGCGTGAACTTCCCCCAAGGCCCGTCGATCCGCTCCAGCACCTTCCAGTGCGAGACCGCACTCCGCCCGCCCGCGCGTTTGGTCGTCATACGAATCCTTCGCACGGCATCGCGGCTAATCGCCAGCCGAATTGTCCCTTCGTCCTCGGCCATCCATCCATGCACCAGCGCGACATACGTCTTGTGTATCTCGCGCCCTGCGAACATCTCGCTCAGCTTGCGATGCGCCACATCGTTCTTCGCCACCACAATCAATCCGCTCGTCTGCTTGTCCAGACGATGCACAATGCCCGGCCGCAGATCTCCACCTACCTCACTCAACTTTCCAAGGTGATGTAGCAGCGCGTTCACCAGCGTCCCGCGGTTGTGCTCGCCGCTCCCGCTTCCCGCATGCACCATCATCCCCGCAGCTTTGTCGATCACAGCGAGGTCATCGTCCTCGTACACAATCTTCAGCGGAATATCTTCCGCCACTGCATGCAGCGGCTCAGGTGCCGGCTCGCCTTCAATCTCAATCAGCTCGCCACCCTTCAATTTCAATTTGCTCTTCGCCGCCTTGCCATCGACGGTCGCCTGCCCATTCTCAATCAGTAGTTGCACACGTGCCCGGCTCACCTCCGGCAGCGCCTTCGCAAGGTATGCATCAATTCGCATCCCCGCTGCTGTCGTCGGCGCCGTAAAGCTGCGCACGCCATCCTCCGGCTCCAGGTCTTCGATCACCTGGATCTCCGGAGCCTCCGCCTTCAAATTCGCATAAGGGTTCGCATACCGCGGAGGATCGTATGTCTCTTCCGCCACCTTCGATCCCGATGCACCCTTCGTCGTGAAAAAATTATTCGTCGCGATGCGCTCTTCCAGCGTTGGCTCGTGGTCCATGTAGTCGCTGGTCTCGATCAGCTCCGCCGACTGCTCCTCGTCACCCACCTCTTCGGCGCGCGCCCGCGCTGCAGCCTCGCGCTCCTGCGCAATCGTCCGCTGCTCGCGATATTCCTTCTTCACCGATTGCCGGCGCTTGCCCTTCGGCAGCATGTTCTTCGATGGCATCTACGCAATCTCCCTTTGCGGCGGACTCGCAAACAGCCACCGGCTCGTCCACCACATCCCAGTCGCGAAACACGCCAGCGCAACCACCTGTCCCGGATCGATCCACAATCCACCAATTGCATCCAGTGGTTGCGCGAACATATCGAAAAAGAAATACAGTATCCCGGCATCCTGCAGCACGCGCGGCCCGACCACACCGGCATCATGTGGTCGTTGCAGCAAACGCAATGACCACACCAAAAGAAATATTGCCGCTCCCAGCATGTACAGCTGTACCGGATGCACCTTGCCCAGCACATGATCTCCTGCCGTCACCACGCCCCATGGCATCTTCGTCGGCATGCCTGCGTCCGTGCCTTCCACAAAATGCCCCACGCTCAGCGCTGCCCACAGCACCATCGCGCAAGGAGCCCACGCATCCATCACGCGCAGCACCGGCATCTTCTTCCACCGCAGCCACCACCACACCAGCAATCCCGTAATCGCAATCCCGCCATACGTCAGCGAAGGCAAACTCAAAACCAGCAATGGATACGCCAGGAAAGCCTTCACATCCATCACCACCAGCAACACCCTCGACACCACGAACGCCGCCACCACCGCAAACATCCCTGCATCCCACAGCTTGTTGGCATCCACTCCCGCAGCTTTCGCCGTGCGCTGGCTCAACCACAGCGCCGCCACCAATCCAACCGCCGCGAACACGCCGAACACCGGAATCCGCAGCGCTCCTACCCGCACCACGCCCGGTATCAACATCGCCGTTTCAGCCGTAATCTGCATCACTACTGAGGATACGCGCCCACCACGCGCATTCCCCTAATCACTAACCACCAACCACTGCCTTAAAAGCAGGGACCGACCCGCTTGGCCGTACGGGGAGGCGCCGGTGAACCCGTCTTTAGACGTTTGGAGAAAGGCCGTGCTCTTTAGGCTTTCCGAACTGGCGGACATAGCACACCGAGCATGTATACGAGCCGAACCCCTGGTTCATGAATATTGGTTCAACCAGCGTAAGTCCCCGCACCTGCGTTGCAGGCCGGTCTCTGAAATGGATGCTATCGTCCATCCGCTGCACATGCAACTGGGCCCCGCCGCCCAAATTGAGTGTAAAATCCATCATCTTTTTGCTTCGCCAATCCGTCTCTTTCAATTAGAGAGTGCTGAATATGCGCATCGGTTCGTTACAGCTTCCCGTCTTTGCCGCCGTCTTCACCGCCACCAGCTTGCTCTTTGCACAAGCGCCAGCACCCACAACACCGGCACCCGCTCAGCAGCCTGCACCCATCACCCGGCCCCAGGCCACGCCTGAAACTCCGCCACTCTATAAGCGCGATCCTGCATCAACCATCACCACCACCACCCGCGCTGTGTTGCTCGACGTCCTCGTCGTCGATAACAAAGGTCTGCCCGTCAAAGGCCTTCCGCAAAGCGATTTCGTCATTACTGAAGATCACGCCCCGCAAACCATTGACAGCTTCCACGAGCACACCTCTGCCGACATCGCCCAGGCGGCCAACCTCGTTCAGCAGACCAAGCTGCCACCCAACACTTTCACCAACTATGTGCCCACGGGCAACGGAAACTCCGCCACCGTCATTCTTATTGACGCCTCCAACACAAATCTGCAGGCACAAATGTTCGCGCGCGAACAGATCATCGCCTACATGAAGACTGTTCCACCGGGAAATCCCATCGCCATCTTCCAGATGGACGATTACATGCACCTGGTGCAGGGTTTCACCATCGATCCCAAGGTGCTTCTCGACGCCGTCCAAAGCAAGCGCAACGATGTGCGCATGCCGTCCATTTACCTGCATCAACCCGGCTATATCGGCAATACTGTGCGCATGCAGACCATGACGGAAGGCTTGCGGGCAATGGGTCGTTACCTGGCCGGCTTTCCCGGACGCAAAAATCTGGTTTGGTTCACCGGCTCTGTCCCCGGCGCCTATTTTTATGACGTCAGCTCGCGCTTCCCGCAGATTGAGGATTATCAGGAGGAGCTGAACACAGCCAGCGAAACGCTCGCTCTCAGCCGCGTTTCCGTCTATCCGGTCGATGCCCGCGGACTCGAAACCGATCCACGCTTCAGTGCTGTCAACAAGAACATGCCATCTGTAAATAGCTTCGCGCCAACGCACTTCTACGCCCACAATGATATGGATGACCTCGCCACCAGCACGGGCGGCAAAGCTTTCTACAACACCAACGGCTTGAAGGAAGCGCTGAAGGAAGTTGTCGAGACCGGCTCAAACTACTACACCATCGCCTACACCCCCACCAACAAAACCTGGGACGGAGCCTTCCGTAAGATCCACATCGAGCTAACGCCCGGCCTGCAAGGCGTGCATCTCCAATATCGTGATGGCTATTACTCTCGCGCACCTAACGTCACCCGGGCACAGCGTGCTGCGGCTCGCCGTAACAACATGAGCACGCCACCTTCACAAACAGCCTTCACGCCCGCGCTCGTCTCTGCCGGCCCACGCAGCAACTTCGATGGCGCCATGGTGCTTGGAGCCATCCCGCCTACCGAGATCATCTTCAACACCAGCATTACTCCCGGCTCAAGTCTCCAGAAGCTCGATAAATCCGCGTGGCCGCAGGACAACTTCCTCCGCGAAGATCTGCGCAAGAAGCCCTTTCGCATATACCACATGCAATACACGGTCTCACCCCGCGCCCTGCACTTCACACCGCAGGCAGATGGCACTCGCCACGGGACCGTGCAGTTTGTCGCCGTGCTCTATGACGACAAAGGCGAGCAGGTAAACTCAGCCTCTTCGACGATGGAAATGGACCTGAAACCCGAGACCTACGCCAAAATCATGACCGGTCTGCTGGGCACCAATCAGATAATCGCCGTCCCCGAGAAAGGCAACTACTTCCTTCGCCTGGGAGTGCACGATCAGGATGGCAACAAGATTGGCGCCACCGAAGTCCCCATCGGCGAAATACAAATGGGCGTTGCAGGCGCGGGACAAACATTACAACCCTAGCGTCTGATTTTTAAGTTTGAATTTGGCTTAGTACGCGCGCGGATACATCCGTGTCATCCGGTCGTGCCATCCCAGGCCCTCGCCGTCAAGCGCCATCCAGATAACGCCGAGCCCCAGCGGGCTTGCCGCCATCAGCATCGCCCACACCCGCCGCCGCATCGCCTTGCGCGTCGGATTGCTGTCACCAAAAGTGCACAGCGCAATGCGCGCATAACGCATTCCCGGCGTCGACTCCGCCAGCGTAAAGAACAGCATCTGGTACAGCATGAACATCACCGCCAGTGTCACCGCAACGCATGCTCCCAACATTGGCAGCGGCAGAGCACGCAACTGCGGCCCGGCTATGCGAGTGGCCACGCATGCAAATCCTGTAAACGCCATCATCATGCAGCAGCCGTCTACAAGCGCCGCCATCATCCGCAAATGTAGCGCCGCCGTCTGCGGTTCAATCGCAAATTCAATCGCCGTCATCTGTGCGCCGTTCTCTACATGCGACTCGCCCAGGTGCAGGCTCTGCCACTCTGGCGCAGCCTCCATCGTCTCTGCTACCGCCGCTTCCATTGAGATCTGTTCGGCTTCCACCTCAAAGATCCTCAACTGCGCCTCATGTTCGCTCTCATCCCGCAGAGGCCCCTCAGCCAGCCGCGGCCGAGCCTTGCGTGGTGCAACAAGCTGCCTCGGAAACTCAATAATGTTCGCCGGGATCGGCAGCGTATCGAGATTATGGTCCACAAAATCAGGCGAGAGCCGGAACTCAATCTCCTGTTCCAGCGCCGCCAGCTCCTCATCCGTCACCGGCGCTGCAGCGTAGCTGCGCGCAACTGGAGCCTCCACTATGCTGCTTGCGATCAATTCCTCCGGCAGCCTGACTTGTAGCTGCGGCGCAAACTCCATCGCCGGCTCTGCCATCACCGCCCGCTCGACAGCGCGTTCGCTCTCTTCGCGATTCCACTGCTCCAGCTCCCGCATCATCTTTTGCGCCTCGGCCACAGCCTGCGCTCCGCGCGCCGCGCTCTCCGCCGCCGCATGAACCTGCTCCAGCGCCCGCTCCGTTTCTCCGGCCAGAAACTCCCGATAGCTCACGCTGCTCTCATATCTTGCCGCGACTGCATCCCTTACACGTGCCGCGCCCGTGCGGCTGCTATGCCGCGCTGTCGCCGCCTGCAGCTCTCGTCTTGTATTCTTCGCAGCGCGCTCGGCCTGGGCCTCTGCCTTGCGGCTGCGGTGCGCAGCCAGCCGCTCGGCTGCTATCTGCTGCAATGCGCTCATCGCCGGTCCGGCTTCGTTGGATACCGCGATGGCGTCCTCGGTCCCGGTTGCCCCGTAACTCATCTCTGCGTAGCTCAAACCTGTTAACCTCTAATCCTGTGGACGGTCTTTTCTCACCAGTGCCCGCTATCTTTGCCGGACCTCGGCTCAGGCGCCTGCGCGCATTAAGACTGTCTCTTCTCATAACTATCACTGCTGTGCTCTGCGGTCATCAGCTTCTATGCGCTCAGACCGTAACGAATCAGGAACCCCCATCTTCTGCATCACAGGCAACTTCGTCGTTGCAGAGCCTTCCCAGCCCACCCGATCTCAGCCTCATCCCTAACGCCGCGCCACTGCCACCCGCCGCCCCGCCAGAACCTGCCGTCATCGAGTCCGACCTGCCCCAGGCACGCAACGGTGATATTTACTCCGCATCCGGCAATGTCGTCGTCACATTCCGCGACCGCATTCTCCGTGCAGACACCGTTACCTACGACAAAGCTACGGGCGATGTCACCCTGCTCGGCCACGTCCATATCACCGGTGGCGAGAATGACGAATCCATCAACGCCACCCACGGAATCTATAACCTCAATACTCAAACAGGCACCTTTTACGATGTCTCCGGCTCCGTTGGCTTATCAAATCAAATGGCCCGCACCGGTTATGTGACTGAAAACCCCTTCCTCTTCTCCGGTCGCAAGGTCGTCAAGACGGGTCCCGTCAATTACGTCATCTACGAGGGCTCCGTTACCTCGTGCCTGCTGCCCCATCCTGACTGGTTGCTCATCGGCAGCAAGTTCACCCTCGACGCCAAGACCGCGCGTGCCTCTAACTCCACCTTCAAACTACTCGGCATGCCCGTCTTCTTCTTCCCCTATGTCACCCACCCGGTCGATAGTGATGAGCGCCAATCCGGCATTCTCATCCCCACTCTCGGCTACTCATCCTCCAGCGCCAACACCGGCTCCAAGGGCCTTTCCATAGGCGACCAGGCCTATCTTGTTCTCGGACGCTCCGCTGACCTCACCATCGGCACAATCTATTATTCGCTTCGTGGCTACTCTGAAAATGGAACCTTCCGCTTCCGCGGCGCCGGCGACAACTTCTTCAACGCGCACTTTTCCGCTCTGCAGGATCGCGGCTTCAGCTCGATAGACACGATCCCCGCCACGAGCAAGACACCAGCCATTACGGAAACCATCTATACCAACCAGGGCGGGCAGGACATCACTGGAGCCTTCCGCTATCGCTTCTCGCCAACTACCCGTGCCGTCGGCGACGCCGAATATCTCAGCTCGTACATCTATCGCGAAGCTTTCACCGAAAACTTCAACCAGGCCGTCAGTTCAGATATTCTTTCCACCATCTTCGTCACTCACCAGAAAAATGGCTACTCCGTCGATGCCCGTGTCGACCGCTATCAGGGCCAGAAGATCGCGCCTACCTACCTCACTGCTGGCGAAGAAGTGAAGATCTTCCACGCCCCATCGATTGACGTCACCGCGCTCGACCACCACATCCTCGGCACGCCTCTAATCTGGAGCCTCACTTCTTCGATTGCAGGACTCAAACGCGTGCAGCCTACATTCACCTCTTCCGGAATCACCGAGCGCCTCGATGTTCGCCCCGAAATCTCGCTCCCGCTCAGCTTCGCAGGATGGCACACATTCTCAAGCGTCGCGCTGCGGGAAACCTTCTACTCACGCTCCCGCCGAATCCCTTATTCCAACAACCCGGCCGATCCCTACCCGCCCAACGCCACGCCGATCGAAGTAGACAATCCTATTTCACGCACCTCTGTCGACCTAAGCGTCGACATCCGCCCACCTGTCGTCGAGCGCGACTTCAAGGTCCCTGTCCGCTTCCAGAGACTCCTCGGATCAGATGTCCGCCACACCATCGAGCCGGAGATTACCTACCGCAACGTCCACGGCATCTCCAACTTCCTTCAGCTTCTCCGCTTTGACGATACCGATCTCGCCGCCGATACAGACGAGCTCCAGTACGGTGTCACCCAGCACCTCTATTTCCGTCCACATATCAACGCCGCCAAGGCTGCTCGCGAAACAGCCAGGTGCCCTGCCCGCGCCGTGGGCGCCACCTACAACCCGCAAGCTATCTTTCAGGATTCCGCCGATTCCGCCGTCCAGGATGTCTTCAATCCCGACCCGCACGATACCAACGACGCCAACGGCATTCCCAACATCTCTGCGACCGCGCCCGACACTCCCACACGAACCCACGCCCACCACGCCGATCCCTGCGCGACTCCCGCCGAACAGCCGCAACGCGAATGGTTCTCCTGGCGCGTTACGCAGAAAATGATCTTCGCGCAAAATTACGGCGGCGCCGTCATCAACACTCGCCGCAATATCTTCGATTCCACGCTTGATTTTTCCGGCATCGCCTTCCTTACGGCGGCTCATAATTTCACGCCCATCGTCTCGCGCATGCGCTTCCGCACATCCAGCCATTCCGACGTCGAGTGGGATTTCGACTACGACACTGTCGAACGCGGCCTCACCAGCCAGAACGTCTTTATCGATGCCCATGAAAGCATCTTCTTTGGCGGTGTGTCTTATGCCTACCTCAACGCTCCCGGCCGATTCCGTAGTGTCATCATCAATTCAGTCAACAACCTCGTAACCGGCGTAACCAGTGACGCCATCTCGAACTTTTCGCAGATGCGTTTCCTCGCCGGCATCGGATCGCCCACCCGCCCCGGCCTCTCCGCCGCTGCCAGCGCTGGCATTGACTTCAAGCTGGACTCCGCGCAGTACATTACCCTGCAGGCCAGCTACAACTGGAACTGCTGCGGCCTCTCTGTCGAATATCGAAAGTACAACCTCGGCACAGTCCGTGACGAAGGCGCTTACCGCTTCAACTTTACCCTCGCCAACATCGGCACCGCCGGCAACCTCCGCCGCGCCGAAGCCCTCTTTTAGCCCACTATCTCTTTCCTTCGGCTCACCTTTCCCCTCTGCGATAATCAAACTACTGTGTCGATCCTTCGCAACATCCAATCACTCCTTCTTCTTTCCGCTCTCACTGCATTCGGCTGCCACGCGCAAACTCCTCCGCCGGGCGCTGCGGTCCCTGGCCAGCTCTCTAAACCCGGTAAGCCCATTGCTCCTGAACTCGCTCGCCGCATAGAAGTCCTTCTCCGCCAGAAAGCCGACCTGCCGCCCGAGTCCACCGTCAACGTCGGTGAGCGCGCTACCTCCGATCTCGCCGGCTGGGATACAGTCAGCGTCACCGTCACCAACGACGGCAACACTTCGCATCCAATCGTCTTTTACGTCTCCGATGACGGCAAGAACCTCGCGCAGTTCACCCGCTTCGACATCTCTGCCGACCCCCGCGCCCTCGTCTCCGGTGCCGGCCGGCCCTCCCGCGGCGGCCCTGAGAATGCGCCTGTCCTCATCATCGGATTCGACGATCTCGAGTGCCCTTACTGCGCAAAATTTCACACCAGCCTCTTCCCCTTGATCACCAATCGCTACGGCAACAATGTCCGTATCGTTTACAAGGATTACCCGCTCCCCGCTGACATGCATCCCTGGGCTATGCACGCTGCGGTCGACGTCAACTGCCTCGCCAGCCAATCGCCCGCCGGCTATTGGACCCTCGTTGACTACATGCACGCACACGCCGACGACATCAGCGCTCCCTTCCAGACCGGCCCCGTCGATAAAACGCTTCCCCTGGTCAACAAGGACCTCGATAAGATCACCCACGACCAGGGTGTATTCCAAAAAGTCGACGTAGCCAGGCTCGACGCCTGCGTCGCCAAACAGGACACTACCGGCATCGAAGCCTCGCAAAAATACGCTGAGAGCTTTAAGGTCGACTCTACCCCCACACTCTTCATCAATGGCGACAAGATCAGCGGCGCTGTCAGCCTCTCCTTCGTATTCGGCCTCATTGACACGGCACTCCAGGTTCAGGGCATCACACCTCCGCCGCCTTACGTTGCTCCGCCGCCGCCGGCGCCTACACCTCAACCTGCCGCCACCAAACCCGCCACCAGCACTCCCGGCAAGTAGTCCCTCAATCTGTACGGTCATCGCGTACATTGCGTTGATCCATTGCGCGCATTGCGTTAAGGCTTTGCAATTTGTCTTTCACCGCACCACTCCGCGGCTGCTGCGTTCACGCATTTGCATTTGTCATTGCCTTTTTCTTTTGTCTCTGCACTAAAATCACCTCAGTGCGCAAACTTCTTCTCACCAATCTCCTTTTCCTTCCGCTCGCCCTCACAGCACAAGCACCGCAGCTCGCGCCCGCCCCGCAATCTCTTCTTCCGCTCTCTCAAGCTGGCCCACTCGGCGCCGATCTCTTCACCCGCTCCGGCTCGACAGGCATGGTGCTGGTCGTAGTTCGCGGCAATGAAGTCTTCTTTCAGGGCTACGGAGAAACCGCTCCCGGCTCCGGTAAGCTCCCCGACGCAAAATCCATCCTCCGGCTCTGCTCGCTCTCCAAGATCTTTGCTACCGATCTCCTCATCAAGCTGGTGCATGACGGCAGTCTGCATCTCGACGACCCTCTCCAGCAGTTCGCTCCCACCGGCGTCCACGTCCCCACCTGGCCCGGCCATCCCATCACGCTCAAAGACCTCGCCACGCACACCGCTGGCCTTCCTCGCGAAGTTGGCCGCGCTCCTCGCGGTGAAAACGAGGCGCACTTCACCTTCCCCGGTTACAACTTCCGCTGGCACTGGCTGCCATCACAAAAGCTCAGAACCGAACCCGGCCTCGACGCGCTCTACTCCAACATTGGCTTCGATTTCCTCGGCGATGCTATCCAACGCGCCGCCGGCAAGCCATACGCCACACTCCTCGCCGAGCGAACCACCACGCCTCTCGGCATGACAGAGACCGGCTTTACACCTAACACCGCGCAGTGCAACCGCCTTCTACAAGGCGCCCACAACGAAGGCGCCTGCACGGACACTCAAAACTCTGTCGCCAGCGCCGGTGTCTATTCCACCGCAGACGACATGGCACTCTGGCTCAAATATCTTCTCGGAACAGGCGCCATCTCTCAGGATCCAACCGCCCAGGCCGTATACATCGATCCTCACGATCTCGTTCATCAGTCCGGCCTCGACCACGCCGGCGATGTCAGCGGCGTTGGCCTCGGCTGGATGCATCTCTTCGACAACACGCCTTCGGCCATCGTCGAAAAGACCGGCGGAGGAGCGGGCTTCACCACCTACATTGCCATCAGCCATCCCTCCAACACAGCCGTCTTTGTCGCATTCACTGAGGCTGCGGTCGCCACGCACTACAACGTCTTCAAAGCAACCAACAACATGCTGCTTCAGCTCAGCAGCCTTCCTCAGGCCTTCGACCCCAATCCTCCCCGGCGCGCGCCGGCACGCAAACGCGCACCCCGCCGCCGCACCGCGCATTGATTCTCTGCTTTGTTGATTCGCTCGAAAATCTCCGTTTCACCCGGTATGCTTTCCTCAACGGAGCTCTCATGGACATCCACGCACCGCATCAGCCCGTTCATTCCTGGCGAGACTTCTTCACCCACATCGTCATCATCACCATCGGTCTCTTCCTCGCCCTCATGCTGGAAGCAGGCGTCGATTGGCTGCACCATCGCCACATCGTCCGCGAGGCCCGCGATAACATCCGCGAAGAGCTCAATGGCAATCACGCCAACGCGCAAAAAGACCTCGTCTACATCCAGGACGAAATCGATCGCACCAAGGCTGACCTCGCCACCATCCGCAAACTTCGCGCCGACCAGAAAAACTTCAAAGGCTCGCTCGAGTACATCATGCGCTTCTCCAGCTTCGACTCTGCTGCCTGGACCACAGCCCGCGAAACCGGCGCGCTCGGCTACATGCCTTACAAAGAAGTTCAGGATGACGACGGCCTCTACACCGAGCAGCAGATGGTCAACGATCAGGCCGTTGCAATCTTCCGTCGCCAGTCACTCGACATGACGCCCATGTTCATGGAAGACAGCTCCACAGATGTTCCTGCCGCGCGCATCGAAACCCTGCTGCATGACACCGCTGCTACCCTCATTGAACTTAAAACGCTCCAGCAACTCGTCCAGCAGTACGACGCTGCCTGCGTCGCGCAATTGAAAAAATACCAACCATGATCATTCACCTCATCACCATCTGCGTCGGCCTCATCATCGCCTACGGCCTACTGCAGATCGTCGAGCTCTTCCAGCGCCGCCGCCGCAACCGGACTCGCAAAGACTAGCTCCCTCGCGTCTTGTATCTCCCGCCCTGGTTTACGATGATTCAACCCAGCTCAGGAGAGCTACACCCATGCTCGACGTCCACCCCGCCCACCCCGCCGCCACAAC
>Ga0206877_10174_pt2 | contig 16871 bp, 17 predicted proteins | sample Alteio_BWOrgCont_7_FD_152623 | JGI IMG/M metagenome (GOLD analysis project Ga0206877, IMG submission 152623) | Enriched cells from forest soil in Barre Woods Harvard Forest LTER site, Petersham, Massachusetts, United States -... | ecosystem: Environmental > Terrestrial > Soil > Temperate forest >...
GCATGATCGCCGACGCAAAGACCTACGCCCTGCTGGTCGACCGGCGCTATGACTCACCGGCCGAGGATGCACTGGCGGACCTCAATTGCCCATGCAAGCCGTTTCGGCATCCTTGGCACTCTGTGGTTTCGGGTCGTGGTTTTCCGGACGAATGCGCGCCAGGGCGCCGTCGCTGCGAGCTCGCAAATAGACAAAGATATCGTCAAGATAGCACATGACATTGCGGTTGGTGCCGAAGGTCGGCATTACCTTCTGATTGGCCGTGTTGACGTCCTTGCGTCCCTGCACCACGATACTCGTGAACTGCTCGTAATTCATATGCTTAAGGGAATCGACGAGTGCGGGCGCATAGCTTGAGCCTGCTCCATCCGGACCGTGGCAGACCGTGCATTCGGAATGATAGCGGCGATAGCCGGAGAATGTGTACCAGTCCACCTTTCCATCCGGCGTAATGTTATAGGTCGGATTTCCGTCGGCGTCGGCATATTTGCCGTCTTCACTGCTGGCCGGCTTGGTCGGATCAGCCAGTGCCCTACCGGGAAAAGCGAGGCTGAGGGCAAGGCCCAACGCGGCCATGATCAGAAAGCTGGATTTGAGAGAGGTCGCTGCAGATCGATGTGTGCAAAGGTATTTCTGGAAAAACAAGGCTTCACTCCCACTCAAGACGCAGACCACCATCAGCAGGCGAAACGGAACCCGCAATCCACTGGCAATCCTCGGTTTTCGCTGGTGAGGGGGCTGGCGCCTCGCTTGGACAGCGCCGGCCCCCGACGGGTTGATCGGATATCAGACAATTCCGATCATTGCGGCAATGCGAACACCGTCAGCTGGCCGCCAAGGGCGGTGTAGCTGTTGAGGGAAGCATAACCACCGACCGCGCCAAGACCTGCGTTGGGGTCCGTCAAGCCGGCCGCCAGGCCGATGCCGGCCCAGCCGCCCACACCCGAGAGCACCGCAACGTACTGCTTGCCCTTATGGGTATAGGTCATCACGTTGCCGATGATGCCGGACGGGGTCTTGAACTTATAGAGTTCCTTACCGGTCTTGGCATCGACGGCCTTCAGGTAGCCTTCCAGCGTTCCGTAGAAGACGATATTACCGGCAGTCGCCAAGGCACCCGACCAGACCGAGAACTGCTCGGGGATCGACCACACGATCTTGCCCTTGGTGGCGTCCCAGGCGATGAAATTGCCCATGCCTCCCTTGTTGCCGGGACCCGGATACATCGAAAGCGTTGCGCCGACATAGGGCTGGCCAGGGGTATAGCTCACCTTGAACGGCTCGTAATCCATGCAGACATGATTGGTCGGCACGTAGAACAGATTGGTTTTCGGTGAGAACGCCATCGGCTGCTGGTCCTTGGAGCCGAGAGCTGCGGGGCAGACGCCCTTGGTGTTGACATCTTCGCCGTTCTGTTCGGTCGAATATTGCGACACGACCAGCGGACGACCATAGGTCTTGCTGTCCTTGTCCATATCGACCTTGGTGGCCCAGTTCACTGACGGATCATACTTCTCGGCGACGAGCAGCTCGCCGGTCGTGCGATCGAGGGTGTAGCCGAAGCCGTTGCGGTCCATGTGGACCAGCACCTTGCGCTCCTTGCCATCGATCTTCAGGTTGACGAGCGGAACCTCGTTGATGCCGTCATAGTCCCACTCGTCATGCGGGGTCATCTGGTAGACCCACTTGGCCATGCCGGTATCGACATCGCGGGCGAAGATGGTCATCGACCATTTGTTGTCGCCCGGACGCTGCTTTGGATTCCAGGTCGAAGGATTGCCCGAACCATAGAAAAAGAGGTTCTGGTCGGGATCATAGGAATACCAGCCCCATGTACAGCCGCCGCCGGTCTTCCATTGGTCGCCTTGCCAGGTCTTGAGGCTCGAGTCCTTGCCGACTGGCTTGCCGAGTTCAGTCGTCGTGGCCGGATCAAATTTTATCTCGTCATCCGGGCCTTCCGAATAGGCGCGCCAGTCGAGCTTGCCGGTCTTGAGGTCATAGGCCGTCACGTGGCAGCGCACACCGTATTCGCCGCCTGAGATGCCGACAATGAGCTTGTCCTTGACGGGCATGACCGTTGCCGTGTTGGTCTCGCCTTTCTTGGGATCGCCGTTGACGACAGACCAGACGACTTTGCCCGTCTTGGCGTCGAGCGCCACGACTGTGGTGTCGGCCTGATGCAGGAACACCTTGCCGTCGGCATAAGCCAGACCGCGATTGACCGTATCGCAGCACATCACGGGAATGACATTGGGGTCTTGCTTGGGATCATACCGCCACAGGATCTTGCCGTCGTTGTTCAGGTCGAGGGCAAACACCGTGTTCGGGAAGGGTGCGTGGACATACATGATGTCCCCAACGACGAGCGGCGCGCCTTCATGGCCACGAAGGACGCCTGTCGAGAAGGTCCAGGAGACCTGAAGCTTTTTGACGTTCTCAGCGTTGATCTGATCGAGTTTCGAGTATCGGGTGTTTGCGTAGTCGCCAGTTTGGAGGACCCATTGATTGGGATCCTCGGTGAGTTTACGCACCTCATCATTTGCGTAGGCTTGTGTGCCGAACAGCAGCGCGCACACCAGCCCCAACCACGCTATCAATATTTTCATTGGGCTTCCTCCGAGTGGCCACGTGCACGCTGCCCACACGGACAACATGCCGAACTTGAAATAGTTCTTTAGCCTTGGGGATACCTCGTCACTTCGACAGCGTGTCACAGCCGGCGTTTGCGCCCCACAGCCAAACGGTCGATAGAACGAACCGCTGGCTTTCGAACCGACCCTGCGATCCCCATCACAGTGCCGTTGGAAGTCGAAGATAAGTTACCTTATGCAACGTCTTCCGTTCATGCAACATATGCTTGATACCCTTAGGTATTTATTTTTACCTTATTATGCTGCGTCGCATCATTATTTGTGTGCATTGCGGTGGAAGAATCGATTTTCTCAGGCTCGAGGCGCGAATGCTGATCATTCCCACTCGAGCTCATGGTAGGCGCTCGTTGCGTTGCGCGCATTGAAGTCGTCGAACAATTGCCAGTTGCTCCGCTCCGATTGGGCCGCTTTGCCGGCCGCTTGCCGCATCGTTTTGCCTTCGCGGATCATCTGGCGTACATCGCCTTGCAGGCGAAGCAGATAACGCTCCATTGGTGCTGCGGCATCCGGCCAGGCCATGACAGCCGGGCCGTGCCCCGGGACCACGCGTGCGGCCTTGCGGGCCGCGATGGTGTCGATTACGGCAATCCAGCCTTTGAGACTGCCATCCAGGGCCGGTACATGCACCGAAAACAGGAGATCTCCCAGGAACCAGGTGTCAGTCTTTCCGTCCAATATCGTGAGATCGGTGTTAGTGTGCGCGGTCGGCCATGCCTCGAGCAGGAGGTGTCGGTGACCGAGGTCGAGATCGAGCCTGTCCTTCACCAGAAGCGAGGGCAGGATGATCCGCGTCCCGGCGAACGCCGTTTTGCCGATCAGCTCGCGCGTAGCGTCGAGATAGATCTGCGAACGCGTCGACAGGGCCTCGGGCAGGTTGGCGTGCGCCACGAATGTCGCCCCTGTGCCCAGGAACGCTGCATTGCCGAGGATGTGATCGGGGTGGTCGTGCGTATTGATGACATAGCGGATCGGCTTGTCGGTATGGGCGCGTATGGCCGATAGAAGCCGCTGTCCGACCTGCAGGGAGCCGCCTGTATCTATGACCGCCACGGCGTCGTCGCCGATGATGAAGCTGGCGTTGGAGATGGCGTCGGCGTTTTGCGGGGTGGCGAGCTCATAGGCGCCAACGAAGACAAAGATGCCGTCGGCCACCTCGATAACAGGCAGTGGCGGCAGGGAGGGCTGTCCCGACGCCGATGTCGCCACAAGCGCGAGCATGGCCAGGCCCAGCAGCGAACGGAGCATGTCATTTTCTCCTTTCTGACCGCAATGCCTGCCGGAGGCGGTATTGAGCCGGATCGCAAAATGCCCTAGGGGCGAAGGCGGCCGGCGAGTTCCCGATGCTGCTCCTCGACCCAGGCGGGCGGACGATTTGTGCGTGGCCGGTCGATCACAATCTCGTCAAGCACATGCGCCGGCCGTTCGCTCAGCAAAACCAGGCGGTCGGCCAGTTCGATCGCTTCGCGGACATTGTGGGTGACCATAAGGACAGCCATGCGGTGATGTGTTACCGGCTTAAGCAGGCAGACGCGCAGTTCCTGCGCGGCGCGATCGTCGAGCGAGACTAAGGGCTCGTCGAGGACGAGAAGCTGACGCTCGACCGCGAGGGCGCGTGCCAGCGAAGCTCGTCTGGCCAGGCCGAGTGACAGGGCGTGCGGATAGTGGCCGCGGCGGTCCGTCAACCCCATATCCGCGAACAGCCCATCGAGGTTGCGCTTGCGCTGCACCGCCGGCAGCGCGATGCGAATATTCTGCTCGACGGTGCGCCATGGCAACAAACGCGGTTCTTGGAATGCAACCCCGACCGAGAGGTCTTCGGGGGCTGGACGCATGTCTCCGTCGAAATCCCGATCGAGCCCGAGCAGGATCTTCAGCGCCGTGGTCTTGCCGCATCCCGAAGGGCCAATAAGGCACACGAATTCGCCAGGTGCGACCGACAATGACAGATCCCTGACTGCCTCCACGACGGCGCCCTTGATATCGCGATAAATTTTCCGTTCGATGCGCAGGTCAAACAGCGACGGGACGCCAGCGTCGGACATGGGTTTCCAGGGGCTGGAGCATGAGGAACTCAATGGCGAGCATCAAGACGGTGAAGGTCAACGCATAGCCAAGTACACCCCTTACGTCGAAAAGCTGAAAATAGACCGAGATTGCGTAACCTACGCCGGAGGGACGTCCAAGCAGTTCGACCACCAGTACGATCTTCCAAACAAGAGCCAGCCCGGATCGCGCCGCCGCCGCGACATAGGGCGCCATCTGCGGCATGAGGACGTGGCGCAGCCAGGTCCGGCGCGAGAACCGGTAGGCCCGGCTCATCTCATCGAGATCCCGGTCGAGCGATCGGGCGCCCTCGCGGAGGATGACGATTACGTTGGGGATCTTGTTCAAGGCCACCGCCGTGATTGCCGCAGTCTCCGTTAGGCCCAGCCAGATGTAGCACAGCACCGCGATAACCAGTGCCGGCATGTTGAGCAGCACCAGCAGCCAGATGTCGAAGGCCGAATTGGCCTGGCGCCATCGGCCCAGGGCAATGCCGATTGCAATGCCGATCAGCATGGCGATCACGAACGCCGTCGCAACCCGCCAGAGCGTGATGCCCAGATTGAAGAGCAGATCGCCGTGCAATGCCTCGTCGAGGATAAAGCTGAAAACAACGCCCGGTGCTGGCAGCGAGCTTGTGGCCGCCAGGGTGGCAGTCCCTTGCCAAGCGGCCAGCAGAAGTAGGAGCGACGCTAGTCGCACGGCGGCGCCTGAAATGTCCCGTGCGGAGCCCGACGTCATCGGCCCGTCCAGTAGAGACCATCGGGCAGGGTTGCCGTCTTGCCCACCAGCCGCGCCCCGCCGAGGCTGGCGAGGACAGAGTAAAGTTTGGCCGCGTCGGCCTGTTCCTGTTCGATAGGCCTTCGGGGGATTCCTGCGATGAAGTTCCGCTTGAGGACCGCGAAGCTCGCATCGTCGCCGGCTTGCATCAGCGGCCTTATCTCTGCCCAGATCGCATCCTGCGTGGCCAAGGCCCGCTTTGCCTTGCGTGATACGTCTGAGAATGCGTCGATCGTATCGACGGATAGGCTGGTACGGCTTCGATCGAAGACGTAGCCGATATAGGCAATCGAGCCGGCGATGCCGAACGACCTGGTCATCTCATCGGCGCTGAGGAGACGCCTGAAGCCCTTGGCCTCGAGCCTTGCGCAGAAATTCCAGTAGAGCAGGGCTGCATCGAGCTCACCGGCTTCCAGCTTCTGACTGAGGAGCGGCGGCGCGCCGAACGCAGGTATGGAGGCCTTGGTCAGGTCGAGCCTAGCCTGTTGCTGCGCGAAGGCCTGCAGCAACAGCCAGCTCTTATCCAGAGCGCCACCGGCTATGCCGATACGCTTGCCCGCCAGATCAGCGACGGATTTGATCGGCGATACGGCAGGCACCATCAAGGCCCCTTCAGTGGCCGAAAAGGGCAGAAACACGATATCGCGCCCTTCGCCGCGCATCCTTGCCGCCCAGAGCAGGTCCGAGACGATGGTATCGACGCCGCCGCCGAGGAATGCGATGCGCGCGGCGTCATTCGAGGCGAGCTTCATACTCTCGATGTGCAGATCAGCGGCCTGATCAAGTCCAAGGCGATGGATCGCAGCGATCTCCCAATCGACAGTACCGAACGCCAGCACACCGACCTTGAGAGCGAGCGAGGCGGCGATTGCGGACCGTGGGGGTGCGAGAATAACCGCGCCGGCAAGCGCAATGGCTGCCCTGCGCGTCAGCATGCCTGCCTCCCGTCCAATGCATCGGCCAGGACGGCACGCAAACGCCTCCAAGGCTTCCCCAAATCTGCGAAAATCACTTTCGCTGTGCGGGAGCCAGAACGGCATTTGGTCGAACCTGCCGCCATGCGAGTTCGCACCTCCAGACAAAAAAATTCGATCTATTCTTGACAGACAGTGTGATCATCATTTCTCATACTGTCTAGTGCCTTTGAGTTGCGCCTTCCGCAAATCACAAGACGATGAGGCTTCAAAAGCGAATATGATGAATATGCGAAGTAATATTCGCCTAAATCCCTCGTATAAGGTCAGAAAGAGAGAGAAAATGCGACAAATATTCCTCGGTATTTTTATTTCGTCAGCCGTTTCTGGCGTGTCATTTGCGCAGGATGCTACGCTGGGTGAAAAAGTATTTATTAAGTGTAAGGTATGTCACCAAATCGGAGATGGAGCTAAAACTCTAGTAGGTCCGGAGTTGAACGGCATCGTTGGTCGTCATTCCGGATCTGTTGATGGATTTTCATACTCTCCCGGCATGAAGAATTCTAATCTCACCTGGACTGACGACAATCTCTCAGAATATCTTAAGAATCCAAAACAGAAGGTGCCCGGAAACAAGATGGCATTCGTCGGTCTTTCCAAGCCGGACGATATCTCCAACGTTATCGCCTACCTCAAGCAATTCGATGCCAGCGGCAAGAAGACTCCATGAGACCAAACTCCATTACTCACGATCTTTGATCCCACATCGCGTCGGGCCGTGCCCGGCAAGCGCCTCCAGGGATTTGGTATCGGGCGTGCGAACGGGTTCAGCGTTCGAAAGAATTCAGATGTCGAGCTATAGCGCGATCGTACTGATTTGCCTTGCTTCTGTGCCGCAGGAGGACTGTAACGAGAAGACGGCGCTCGACGTCATGTCGATCAAGGTTTCGACGGAGCTGGGCTGTGCGATGGGGTGGCAAGAGATCCTGGCGCGTTCGGGCCTGCAGCGTGACGACTTGGGTGCGCCGACCTATCCCAAGACCATCTGCCGTCAGAATCGACAGGACAATAAGTCGCCGCCGCCCGGTTGAGGCGGAGCGGGCGCCCGTCATTTATCGTATTTGATATAGGCAAAGCGCATGTCGTCCTGGGGGGTGCCGGTGAGCGCGCCGTCCTTCGCCGGTTGCCAATGCACGACTTCCTCGATCTTGTTGGCGAGTGCGAAATCCTTCTCCGTGATGCCTTTGGCCGCGTGGTTTTTCAGCCGGACCTCAACCCAGGCATAGGACGCGGTGAGATCCGGATGGTGCCAGGCCGCCTCTGCGAGGTGGCCGACCGTGTTGATCACCATCAGCGTGCCCTTCCAGCTGTTAGTCCTGTAGTTGCGCCGGATCCAGCCGCCCTCCAGACGCCAATGAGGCAATTCGCGAGCCAGGCGTTCTGTGACCTCGTCATCCGAGAAAGTTTGCTCCTGATTTTCCGCGCTCATCGTCCAGATCTCCAGATATCGCCTTTCGAGCCCGATCCAGGCCCTCATTCGGCGGGGTGCGAGCTTGGTTGAGCCTAGCACAAGAAGGCGACGAAGCTCAGCGCAATTGCCCAATGAGGGGGGGACGCGGCAGATATTGGGATGCTTCACGCGCTATGAATGCAAGTGCTTCCTGCGCCGGCGGGAGCAGCACCTTGTCCGCCCTTCGTACCACATACCATTGTCGTGTGACCGGAAGCCCGGCGACATCCAGCGTTACGAGGCGGCCGTCTTCCAGCTCGGTTGCGACCGTGTGTGCGGAGATGAAGGCAATACCGAGATCTGCGATGACGCCTTGCTTGATGGTTTCGTTGCTATCGAATTCCATGCCGATGCGGGGAGAGAGTTCCGTCTGCTCGAACAACCGCTCCATCAGCATGCGCGTACCGGAGCCAGGTTCGCGGGTGAGGAAAGTCTCGTGCGACAGGTCGACCGCAGCCAGCCCGGCCTCGCGCGCGAGCCAATGTGTGCTCGATGCGATGATCACATGCGGATGGTCACCGATCAGGTGCCGCTCGACCTCGATATCGGGAGGAGGGCGTCCGGTGATGGCGATATCGAGGGAGTAATCCCGCAAGGACTGCATGATTTCCTGGCGATTGCCAATGGAAAGCACGATCTCGATTTTCGGGTTCACTCGCGAGAAGGCGGCGATGATGAAGGGCACGAAATATTTGGCGGTGCTCACTGCTCCGATCGAGACGCGGCCGGCCGTTCGCCCCGTTATCATCTCCAGCGAAGCCTCGCAGTCGGCGATGGCGGCCTCAATCCGCTTGTGCAGGGCCAGCATTTCCTGGCCGGCGTCGGTCAAAATCATGCCCTCGCCCGTACGCTGGAACAGGGGCAGTTCGGCTTGATCCTGGAGGTTGCGCAGTTGGAGTGTCACCGCCGGCTGGGTGAGGTGCAGGCTCTTCGCCGCCAGCGTCACATTGCCGCTCTGGGACAGAGCCCAAAGGGCGCGCAGCTGTCGGCGCGTCATATCGCGCAAGCGAATGCTCATATAAGAAAAACTTTGCCTTGACAGAAGATATTAAAATTTCTGTTATTTTTCCAATTCAGTCAAGCTCCGTGAAAGATCCCGAGTCCGACGGTTCTTAATGCCGACGGCGAGCGGCATAGGGAGGAGCACGACGATGGACGACAGCTTGTTGTTGCACGAACATCTCGCACGCCACGCAGGTGGCGATGCCGTGCGCCTTGCCATCGCCAAGGTCGTTGGCGCCCTGGCCGGCACCGCCATCGAAGTCGCCGAAACCGTATCGCTCGGAGCCCTCGCACGCATCGCTGAGCAGACCGTCGGCCAGAATGCCGCGGGCGATGCGCAAAAGGACATGGACATTTGGGCTCATCGCCGGTTCCGAGCCGCTATGCGGTCGTGTCCGGTTGCCGCCTTCGCCTCCGAGGAGGCGGAGGAATTGGAGATCTGGGATAGGACCCAGCCGTTTTGCCTGGCGATGGATCCGATCGACGGATCGGCAAATGTCGACGTCAACATGCCAGTGGGCACCATCTTTTCGATCGTGCCTACGCCTGCAGAACTGAGCACGCCAGTTAGTTCGACACATGGATTCGCGTGGCCAGTCGGCACTGCCCAGCTGGCAGCGGGCTTCGTCATCTATGGCCCGCAGACGACGCTGGTGCTGACAGTGGGCGGCAGCGTCGACATCTTCACACTCGATCGCCGCAGTCGCGTGTTCCGGCTGACGCAGTCCGATGTCCGCCTTCACGCAGACGGAAAGGATGAGTACTCGGTCAATGCATCGAACTACCGGCATTGGGAAGAACCGGTGCGCACCTATATCGATGAATGCCTCGCCGGTGTCGATGGGCCTCATGGCCGTGATTTCAACATGCGCTGGCACGGGGCGCTGGTGGCGGACACTTTTCGCGTTCTGACGCGCGGCGGCATTTATCTCTACCCCGCCGATGCAAGGAATGGCTACGGGCAGGGGCGCCTTCGCCTCATCTACGAGGCCTATCCGATGGCATTCCTGATTGAACGGGCCGGCGGCGCAGCTTCGAACGGGCGTCGTCGCATCCTCGAGGTTGCTGCCAAGTCGCTGCATCAGCGGATCCCGCTGATCCTGGGCTCGGCCGAAAAGGTCGAACGGCTCGAAAGACTGCACAACAGGCCAGGCCTCTGGCCACAGACTGCGGCGCCGCTGTTTGCGAGCCGCGGGCTGTTTAAGGTCTAAGCGGGATCAGGTGACGTCATGTCGATCAAGCACCCCATCATCTCGATCACGGGCTCCTCCGGGGCGGGAACCACGTCGGTTAAGCGCACCTTCGAGCAGATTTTCAGGCGTGAGAACATCACGGCCGCCTATATCGAGGGAGACTCCTTCCATCGCTACGATCGGGCGGAGATGCGGCACCAGATGGCCGAGCAGGCGGCACGCGGCAATAAGCATTTCAGTCACTTCAGCCCGGATACCAATCTGTTCGCCGAGCTCGAGGTGCTATTTCGCGATTATGGTCGCGAGGGCACCGGACGGATGCGTCACTACGTTCATGACGAAGAGGAGGAACGCCTTTACGGGGCGCCTCCGGGAACCTTCACGGCCTGGGAGCAACTGCCTGAGAGCACGGATCTGCTGTTCTATGAGGGCTTGCACGGCGCGGTGGTGACCGAAACGGTCAACATGGCCAAGCACGCCGATCTCAAGATCGGTGTCGTGCCGGTGATCAACCTCGAATGGATCCAGAAGCTGCATCGCGACCGCAGCACGCGAGGCTATTCCACCGAGGCGGTTACCGATACCATCCTGCGGCGCATGCCAGACTATGTGAACTATATCTGCCCGCAGTTCACGCAGACCGACATCAATTTCCAGCGCGTCCCCACGGTCGACACCTCGAACCCGTTCATCGCCCGCTGGATTCCGACGCCGGACGAATCGATGGTAGTGATCCGGTTCCGGACGCCGCGCGGCATCGATTTTCCTTATCTGCTTTCGATGATCCCGAACAGCTTCATGTCGCGGGCGAACTCGATCGTCATCCACGGTTCGAAGCTGGATCTTGCCATGCAACTCATCCTGACACCGCTCATCTTGCAATTGGTCGAGCGCAAGAAACGCGCGGCCTGAAATCAGGCCGCAACGAGATACCCGTAATCCGAAAGGGACGCGGAAGGGGGCTGAATGCCGTCTCGCCGAGGAGAAGAGTCATGAACATTTCGACGCCCGCCAATACCTTTGAGACGACAATCAGCCATCGCGACATGGCCAACGCTGTACGCTTTCTGGCTGTCGACGCGGTGGAGAAAGCCAAGTCAGGGCATCCCGGCATGCCCATGGGCATGGCGGATGTTGCCACTGTGCTGTTCTCGAACTTTCTCAAGTTCGATGCCGCCGATCCGGCCTGGCCCGATCGCGACCGGTTCGTGCTGTCGGCCGGCCACGGCTCGATGCTGCTATACGCATTGCTCTATCTCACCGGCTATCCGCAGATGAGTCTTGACGAACTCAAGGCCTTTCGGCAGTGGGGCTCCAGGACGCCGGGGCATCCCGAATATGGGCACACACAGGGGGTAGAGACAACCACCGGGCCGCTTGGACAAGGCCTTGCGACGGCCGTGGGCATGGCGATGGCGGAGCGACTTGCCAATGCGCGCCACGGCGACGGGCTGATCGACCATTATACTTACGTTATCGCCGGTGACGGCTGTTTGATGGAAGGGATCAGCCATGAGGCGATCTCGCTCGCGGGCCACCTCAAGCTCAGCCGCCTGATCGTGCTGTTCGATGACAATGCCATCTCGATCGACGGATCCACCGCACTCTCATGCTCGGACGACCAGCTCGCCCGCTTCGTGGCGTGCGGCTGGTCGGCACGCCGTGTCGATGGTCATGACGCTGAAGCGGTGGCGGTCGCCATCGAGGCGGAGCGTCACACCGACAAGCCGTCGCTGATCGCCTGCCGGACCATCATCGGCTATGGCGCCCCGACGCGCCAGGGCACGGAAAAGGCGCATGGTGCGCCGTTGGGCCCTGAAGAGGCGGCGGCTGCCCGTGACACTCTGGGCTGGCCCCACGCGCCGTTCGAGATCCCAGCGCCTGTGCTGGTGGCGTGGCGCCAGATCGGAGCACGAAGCAGGAGAGACCACGAGGCCTGGACCGCGCGCAAGCTGCAATTGACCGACGAGGCGCTCGATCAATTCTGCGATGCACTCGACGGTGCGGTAACGAGTGGCCTTGATCGTGCCCTGGCTGAGATTCGTGCGCGCTTCGTCCAGGAGCGACCGCAGATTGCCACGCGGCAGGCTTCGCAGCAGGTTATCGACGCTATCGCCCCTGCCCAGGCCAATTTGCTCGGCGGCTCCGCGGACCTGACGCATTCGAACCTCACGCAGGCGAAGGTGCAAAGGCCTGTCCGCCCCGGCGATTTCTCCGGCGGCTATGTTCATTATGGCGTGCGCGAGCACGCCATGGCAGCGGCGATGAACGGTATCGCGCTGCATGGCGGTTTCATCCCCTATGGCGGCACATTCCTGGCCTTCGCCGACTATAGCAGGCCCGCCATCCGCCTGGCGGCGCTGATGGGACTGCGCGTCGTTCATGTGATGACCCATGATTCGATTGGCCTCGGCGAGGATGGGCCGACCCATCAACCCGTCGAGCACCTCGCAGCACTCAGGGCGATCCCCAACCTGCTGGTGTTCCGTCCCGCCGATGCCGTCGAGACGGCCGAGGCCTGGGAGTGCGCGCTTCATTCCGACAGGCGACCCTCGGTGCTGTGTCTTTCTCGGCAGGCGCTTCCGACGCTGCGGACCGACGTGGCTGGTGTGAATAAGGCCGCGCTCGGCGCCTATCTCCTCACCAGCCCAAAGGGCAAGCGTGACGTCACATTGATTGCCACGGGATCGGAGGTGGCCATTGCCCTCGAGGCGGCCAATCGCCTGGCCGAGGGGGGCATTCGTGCGGCCGTGGTCTCGGCCCCGTGTTTCGAGCTCTTTGGAGCCCAGCCGGCGAGCTATCGCCGCATGGTGCTCGGGACCGCACCGAGGATTGGCATCGAGGCGGCGCTCGATGGCGACTGGGCGCGCTGGATCGGCGAGAGCGGACGCTTCGTCGGCATGACGGGGTTCGGGGCATCCGCGCCGGCCACCGCACTCTATCGCGAATTCGGGATCACGCCCGAGGCAGTGGCCGATGCCGCGCGCCGGTCGCTCGCCGATGTGACAAACCAAATTTAAATGGAGGCGATCATGGCCCGCATCACCTTAAGGCAATTGCTGGATGACGCAGCCGAGCACGGCTACGCCGTTCCGGCCTTCAACATCAACAATATGGAGCAGGGGCTCGCCATTATGGAGGCGGCGGCGGCGGTCGATGCACCGGTAATCATCCAGGCGTCCCGCGGCGCGCGCTCCTATGCCGGGGACATCATGTTGGCGAAGATGATCGAGGCATTGGAGGAGACGTATCCGCAGATCCCGCTTTGCCTGCACCAGGATCACGGCAATGACGAGGCGACCTGCGCCACCGCCATCCGCCACGGTTTCACCTCAGTGATGATGGACGGTTCGCTAAAGACCGATGCCAAGACGCCGGCTGACTATGCCTATAATGTCGCCATCACCAGGCGAGTGGTGGATGTCGCCCATTGGGTCGGGGCATCCGTCGAGGGCGAGCTCGGCGTGCTCGGCTCGCTCGAACATGGTGGCGGCGAGCAGGAAGACGGGCACGGCGTCGTCGGCGAGGTCGGTCACGACCAATTGCTGACCAATCCGGACCAGGCAGTCCAATTCGTAATGGCAACCAAGGTCGATGCGCTGGCCATCGCGATGGGGACCTCGCACGGCGCCTACAAATTCAGCCGCAAGCCCGATGGCGACATCCTCGCTATGCATGTCATCGAGCAGATCCACCGCCGCATGCCGGACGTGCATCTGGTCATGCACGGCTCTTCCTCAGTGCCCCAGCCGCTGCAGGACATGTTCAACGCCTTTGGCGGCGAGATGCCCCAGACCTGGGGCGTGCCGGTCGAGGAGATCGTGCGCGGCATCCGGCACGGTGTGCGCAAGGTGAATATCGACACTGATTGCCGCCTGGCGATGACGGCGGTCTTCCGCAAGGTCGCCAGCCAGAACCACAGGGAATTCGATCCACGCAAATTTCTCAGGCCGGCCATGGATGCGTTGCGGTCGCTATGTCGCGAGCGCTTCGAACAATTCGGGACTGCGGGGAACGCCTCGCGGATCAAAGTAGCCCCGCTCCCCAAAATGGCCCGTCGCTATCGCGCCGGCAGCCTCGATCCGAAGGTAGCCGGCATGGTTACTGCCGCCGAATGAACCGAAAACCCACCCTGAGGGAGGATCCGATGAACGCTCTTACCGAGACTGTCCGTGGCAAGGATCGCTACAAGTCCGGCGTCATGGAATACAAGAAGATGGGCTATTGGGAGCCCGATTACGAGCCGAAGGACACCGATGTCATCGCGCTCTTCCGGGTGACGCCGCAGAACGGCGTCGATCCGATCGAGGCTTCGGCGGCGGTTGCCGGCGAATCGTCGACCGCCACCTGGACCGTGGTGTGGACTGACCGACTGACAGCGGCGGAGAAGTACCGTGCCAAGTGCTACCGCGTCGATCCGGTGCCGAATGCGCCCGGCCAGTATTTCGCCTATATCGCCTATGACCTCGACTTGTTCGAGCCCGGCTCGATCGCCAATCTTTCGGCTTCGATCATCGGCAACGTCTTCGGCTTCAAGCCGCTGAAGGCGCTGCGCCTGGAGGATATGCGTTTCCCTGTCGCCTATGTGAAGACCTTCCAGGGCCCGGCGACAGGCATCGTTGTCGAGCGCGAACGTCTCGACAAGTTCGGGCGGCCGTTGTTGGGGGCGACCGTCAAGCCCAAGCTCGGCCTTTCTGGCCGCAATTATGGCCGCGTCGTCTATGAAGCGCTGAAGGGCGGGCTCGATTTCACCAAGGATGACGAGAATATCAACTCGCAGCCCTTTATGCATTGGCGCGAACGCTTCCTCTATTGCATGGAGGCGGTCAACAAGGCGCAAGCCGCCTCGGGCGAGATCAAGGGCACCTACCTGAATGTTACCGCCGGCACGATGGAGCAGATGTATGAACGCGCCGAGCTCGCCAAGGATCTTGGTTCCTGCATCATCATGATCGATCTCGTCATCGGCTACACGGCCATCCAGTCTATGGCGGCCTGGGCCCGGCGCAACGACATGATCCTGCATCTCCATCGTGCCGGCCACGGCACCTATACGCGCCAGAAGTCGCATGGCGTGTCGTTCCGCGTCATCGCCAAATGGATGCGGCTCGCCGGTGTCGACCATATCCATGCCGGCACCGTCGTCGGCAAGCTGGAGGGCGATCCTAATACGACGCGCGGCTACTACGAGATCTGCCGCGAGGACTTCAATCCGATGCAGCTTGAATACGGCATCTTCTTCGACCAGCATTGGGCGAGTCTCAACAAGCTGATGCCGGTCGCCTCCGGCGGCATTCATGCCGGCCAGATGCACCAGCTCATCCATCTCCTGGGCGAGGATGTCGTGCTGCAGTTTGGGGGCGGCACGATCGGCCATCCCATGGGCATCCAGGCCGGCGCGACTGCCAATCGCGTCGCATTGGAGGCAATGATCCTCGCCCGCAATGAGGGACGAGATTACCTCCATGAAGGCCCCGAGATCCTCGCCAAGGCCGCCACGACCTGCACGCCTCTCAAGCAGGCGCTCGAAGTTTGGAAGAACGTGACCTTCAACTATGAATCCACCGACACGCCGGACTTCGTTCCGTCCGTGGCCGTCACCGCCTGAGGAGCATCACCATGCGCGTCACCCAGGGTTGTTTTTCCTTTCTGCCCGATCTCACCGACGACCAGATCACCCATCAGGTCCAATACTGTCTTGAAAAAGGCTGGGCCGTGAATATCGAATTCACGGACGATCCCCACCCCCGCAACACCTATTGGGAGATGTGGGGCCTGCCGATGTTCGATCTTAAGGACGCGGCTGGCGTCATGATGGAGCTGGCCGAATGCCGGCGCGTGTATGGTGATCGCTACATCCGCCTATCGGGCTTCGACTCCAGCCATGGCTGGGAGTCCGTGCGGCTCTCCTTCATCGTCAATCGTCCGAGGGAAGAGCCCGGCTTCCATCTCGACCGGCAGGAAAGTGTCGGCCGCAGCGTCCGCTACACCACGCATGCCTATGCGGTGCGCTTGCCCGAAGGGCGGCAATATTCCTGAAGTTCCATGTCCGGTCTCGATCGGTCACGACCTGCCTCCCGGCCGTGACCCCGGACTGGACGCCTTGCTCCGTCGTCGCGGCGACGACGGAGCCTTCTTCCTTGCGAGGTTTCCTATGCTCTACGATGACCTCAAGCATGCCGCCAACGAGGCTGGGGCCGCCCCTGTGGACGTAATTGATCTGCGCGCTGAGTACGAAACGGTCGGCATTGAAGCTGTCTTTGAACAACTCGATCGCGAACTGATCGGCCTTGCGCCCGTCAAGGCGCGCATCCGGGAGATCGCCTCGCTGCTGCTTGTCGAGCGCATCCGAACAAAGCTCGGCATCGCCAACGATCCACCGACCTTGCACATGTCTTTCACCGGCAATCCCGGCACCGGTAAAACCACCGTGGCATTGCGGATGGCCGATATCCTGCACCGCCTCGGCTTCGTGCGGCGCGGGCATCTCGTCTCGGTGACGCGAGACGATCTGGTTGGTCAATATATCGGCCACACTGCGCCGAAAACGAAGGAGATCCTCAAGAAGGCGATGGGCGGCGTCTTGTTCATTGACGAGGCTTATTACCTTTACCGCCCCGAGAACGACCGCGATTACGGCCAGGAGTCGATCGAGATCCTGCTACAGGTCATGGAGACCCAGCGCGAAGACCTCGTGGTGATCCTGGCCGGTTATGACGATCGCATGGAAAAATTCTACCAGAGCAATCCCGGCTTCCACTCGAGAATTGCACACCAT
>Ga0206877_10213_pt1 | contig 16775 bp, 15 predicted proteins | sample Alteio_BWOrgCont_7_FD_152623 | JGI IMG/M metagenome (GOLD analysis project Ga0206877, IMG submission 152623) | Enriched cells from forest soil in Barre Woods Harvard Forest LTER site, Petersham, Massachusetts, United States -... | ecosystem: Environmental > Terrestrial > Soil > Temperate forest >...
GGCTCGATATCGGACAGATTTCCGATTACGAAGTGGCTCAATCCGCCTACAAAGAACACTTCACTCAGCTGAAGGAATCATGAGCAAGGTTCTCATTCTGGGCGGAGCAGGTTTCATCGGCAGCAATCTAGCCGAGAGTCTTTGCCTCGATCATGAAGTCACGGTCGTCGACGGACTCTTGAATCAGACAGGGGGGGCAGCCGCTCATCTCGAGGACCTCACAAATCGCATTAAGTTCATCCCATCCAGAATTGAACAGGTACCGAATCTCACGACCCTCCTCGCCGACCACTCGATCGTCGTCGACTCGATGGCTTGGACCTCTCATCTTTCTGCTATGGAACACCCGTCGTACGACCTGGAGCTGAATCAGACGTCTCATCTTTTTTTCATTGAGGCCCTCAAATCAGTTCCGGGCAAGAAAATCATCTATCTGGGGTCGCGCTCCCAATACGGGAATCTCGATAGTTCCGAGATCACTGAAGAAACCAAGCAAGAGCCCGTCGACATTCAGGGCACTCACAAAACGGCGACGGAATCCTATTACAGAATCCTCTCCAAATCCCGTTCGCTGGATACGCTTAGCCTGCGGATTCCCAATACGTTCGGATCCAATCAACCCACGAAAGGTCCGGACATCGGCCTCGTGGGATCGATGATCAGGGACGCCTTGAATGGAAAAGAGATCGAGATCTTCGGCACGGATCGTTATCGACACTTGCTGTATGTCGGAGAGCTCTGTAAAATCATTCAAGCCTTTCTCGCTCGAGACTGGAAGGGTTTCGAACCTTTCAATGTTGCCGGCCATCGAATGCGAATCAATGATCTCGCTGAGCTGATCGTTGAGCTTGCGGGCAGCGGGAGATGCTCCGTGCGAGAAATGCCGGAAAAAGTCCGCGCAGTGGACGCCGGAAGCGCTCTTTTTTCCGATGGCAAACTCAGGAAAGTTCTCAATACCGTTACTGAGACGCCGATACGCGACAGCCTGGCCGAAACGATCCGCTATTTTAGAGGGAAATTATGATCTGGAGATGCGACCTGCTTCCGCAATACGAACTCTACAAAAAGGAAATCGACGAAGCCATGCTTCGCGTTCTCCATTCGGGGGTCTACATCCTCGGAAAGGAAGTCGCCGCGTTCGAGCAGGAATTCGCCAAATACGTCGGCTGCCAGTTCGGAGTGGGCGTCGCGAATGCCACGGACGCGCTCACCTTGTCGTTGACAGCGCTCGGCGTCGGTCATGGCGATGAAGTCATCACAACACCGTTCACAGCGATTCCCACCGTTTCGGCCATCGTCGACGCGGGAGCCACTCCCGTCTTCGTCGACATATGTCCGGACACCTACCTCATGAATCTCGATCAGGTCGCCGCGAAGATCACTTCGCGAACCAAGGCAATCATGCCGGTCCATATTTTCGGAAACGTCCTGGATATTCCGAAACTGAAGCAGATCTCAGGATCCATCCCGATCATCGAAGATGCCTCACAGGCGCACGGCAGCACGATTCGCGGCAAACAAGCCGGCAGCATGGGCGATCTCTCCGTCTTCAGCTTCTACCCGACGAAGAACCTGGGTGGATACGGAGACGGAGGAGCGGTCTTGGCAAACTCTGAGTCTCACAGCAAGAAGCTCAAGCTTCTTCGCATGTATGGAATGACAGACAAAGACCATATCGTCATCAACGGCATCAACAGTCGTCTCGACGAACTTCAGGCAGCGATCCTGAAAATAAAATTAAAACACCTCGACGAGATGAATCGCAAAAGGGTCCAGATCGCGAACCGCTACATCGAACGCTTGCGGCCAGGTCTTTTCGAATTTCAGAAAATCCCTTCTGAAACCGTCTCAAACTTCCACATCTTCAACGCCCGATTCAAAGGGAATCGAAAGAAGTTCATGGAGTACATGGACACGCAAAAGATCCAGACCAACATTTACTACCTGGTTCCGCTCCACCTCCAGGAGGCAAACCGATCCTACGGCTACAAGCTCGGCGATCTCCCCGTTTGTGAAAAACTCTGCGAGGAGTCTATCGCACTCCCGATGTATCCGGAACTGGACGAGAAGACGCAGAACTTCATCATCTCGAAGATCAACGAATTCAAAGAGGCCAACTGAACGCGAATGAATTTACGCGCGCTGATCGCCAATCATTCCAGGAATTTCCGAACGGTCATCCGATTCTACGGATCGCTTTATCGCAACCTCGGGAAAACCAGGTTTTTCTTGCTGCAAGGCCTCGGTCTGTCTGTGGGTGTCCTCAGCACAATTGGGATTGCCTCGCTTTTTCCCATCCTTCAGCTAGTAATGGGAAACCAGGAGGACTTCCTTACATTTCACGTTTATCCACATATAACTAGGGAACACATCCCGGCTTTCTTTCTTGACCATCTAACCGGTGTTTTGGCCGGAGCAATCCTTACTTTGGCATTCACGAAGCTTTTTCTGACAGTGCTCTACTCGGGCTTGGCGGGAGCATGGCTCGAGCGGACCGCGACCGAATTGCGGCAGAAGCTCATCGACGCCTACCAGCAACGACTCGGATTGACTGCCTCACGCAGTGAAAAAACCCGTGTTCTCCACATGAACAATCAGTTAGTTCAATTTGTGAGCTTCAACTGGGCGCTGCTCGAGAGTTCACTGAAACTCTATGTCTTGGTCTCGATCTTCGGGCTGATTGTCGTCTTTTCGACCAAAGGCATACTTCTATCAGTTTTTCTCATCGCATTAGTTCTAGGGCCGGTCCTATATCCATTCATGCGCTGGACTCGATATACCGCAACTCAATACTATGCGTGGCTGCACAAGCAATTCCAACACGTCTTAATTTCAATCGATGGCGCCGAGACGATCCGTACGCTCAATGTCGAGGGAGTCCTTGCCGACAGGCTTCGCCCCATTTCTCGCGAGCTTATCCGAGGATGCAGAAATCAAGGAATCTCCAGACAACTTGTCACCTCGCTTCCTGAGTTCATCGTGGTGACGTTGGCTATGGCACTGGTGGTGAGTTCACACGTACAACGAGGTAACTTCGCAGTTTTCGCGATTGCCGGCTATACGCTCATTCGTTTCGTCGGAGCATTCAATGACTTCACGACGCGATACAACACGATGCTCGAGCTCATCAAGGCGCCGGAAGAAATTTACGGATACGTAGAAGAAATCGATACATACCTTCTTCCCAAGAAAGAGGAACCCAACAGAACCGATCTGGGGCGGTTCCAACCGATCGAATTTCGGAATGTTTCAGTTCGTCAGGGCGAAAAATATCTGCTCCAAGAAATTTCTCTGACGTTTTCTGAAGGTGAAGTCATCCAGCTGGTCGGCGGCAATGGGTCTGGAAAAAGCACCCTTCTGCGATGCCTGCTGCGATTAGCTCATTTTTCCGGATCCATCAGATTAGGTGGAGTGGAGCTCGATTCAATTCCGTCTTGGGAACTTTACCAAAAAATTGCATATCACTCTCAGGACAATTTCGTGTTTCCGGGCACCCTTTCTGAAAACATTCTTTTCGGAAATTCCAGTAAATCTGAAGCTCATCTCAAAGACCTGTTTAACAATTTGCAACTCGATGTGAATTTGACCTTTCGAAACGGGCTTCAGTACATGATTAGTGAAGACACCAAGAGCATCTCCGGGGGCGAGCGCCAACTGATCTGTATCCTCCGCACCCTCCTGCGAGACGCCGAAGTCTATGTATTCGATGAATTCTCAAATCATCTGAGCGCTGCAAATGTTTCGAAATTTCTCGCTTACATCAAGACCCACATGTCCGGAAAGACGGTCATCCTCGTCAGCCATCACTTGGTAGATGAAAGTTTGCCAAAGATCGAACTCGAATTCGGGGTACTCACAACTTAGCCATCTGGCCGTTTAATTAAGAAAGTTTCTATGCTTCATCTCGGGATTAAAACTCGCCTAGTCCGTCTCGCTCGACAAATCAAAGGTCGGCTTGTTGATACAGGACTTCACTCTGAAAACTTTTGGGCGAATCGCACTGAAATAGAAGGGGAACAGTTCGCCAAAGGGTACTGGGATTCCAGGAAACTCCCCCTTCGCACCTATGTGGCTGATGCTATTTTAGGAATCCCTGGAGTACACGACGTTCTTGAGGTCGGCTGTTCTGCCGGACCCAATGTGGCGACGATCGCTTCGAGGTCAAAGGACCTTCGCATCGTCGGAATTGACTTCGACAAGGATGCGGTTGCGTTCGGGAACAGATTGCTCAAGGAATCACACCTCGAAAATGCACGGCTCGAACATGCGACGGCAGATAGGCTCCCGTTTGAAAATGCCTCCTTTGACCTGGTATTGACGTGCGCAGTCCTGTCCTGCATAGGTCCACAGAAGATTTTAGGAACACTACAGGAAATGAAGCGGGTCTCTCGTCGGGGCTTCGTTCTTTTCGAGCCCCATAGAACCGGACCTGACTTTCTTGGAGCAAAAGGAAAGACCGAGCATTATCCCAATACGACGTACTGGCTTCGAGATTACCAGAGGCTCATCACAGAAGAGCTAAAACTGCCTCATGTGCGTTTCACAGAAATTCAAATTCCACCAGAACACCGCGTTGGGCATAGCCAATCCGGATTGATCGTTCTATTTTGACCGACTAACTAAATCTGTCACATCTCGAAGCGGATCGTGGTTGAGCGGGAATCCAGCACGAACAGGGATGGGTGATTACACAATCAACTTCGTTACGTCTCCCGCCGCCGAATTCAGCTCGGCTCCTAATTGCACGGTGACCGACTATCTCGACCACGTTGCTTCGATTTCTGGCGGTCTGACCACTTCTCATGTCGAAGTGAACACGAACAATTCTGCCGGGACATCCAACGTAGACTCCACTTTTGGAATCATCTGCATGGGCACTCACTGATCGTATTTGAGCTGCGGTGGTGACCACTAGGTCACCACCGCACGAATAAAACGAGGATTTTGCACTCCGACGCCCCGGCATTGCAATAAAACAGCAATTTGTATAAGGTTTCTCCAGTTTGCTGAGAAATTTGAACTTGGAGATAGAAGTGACCCCCTCTCGTTTTGACTGGACCGGAAAGAAAGTTTTGGTCACCGGTGCGGGCGGCTTCATCGGGAGCCACCTCGTCGAGACCCTGTCTCGGAGAGGTGCCAATGTCCGAGCCCTGGTTCGCTACAGAAGCGACGGTGGATTCGGTTGGCTTTCCGGAGCGGCATTCGAAAACCCAGTCGAAATCGTCCAAGGAGATCTTCGCGATCTTGAAACGGTATACCGGGTCGTTCGAACCAGAGATTACGTTTTTCATCTGGGCGCGATGATCGCGATCCCCTACTCCTACGTCAGCCCGAATGAAACAGTTGCGACCAACGTCGTAGGCACTTCCAACGTTCTCACCGCTTGCCGAGACCTCAGCATCAAGAAAATGGTGCACACCTCGACCAGCGAGGTCTACGGCACCGCTCAATATGTACCCATCGATGAGAAGCATTCTTTGAACGGCCAGTCCCCCTACTCGGCCAGCAAGATTGGCGCGGACAAACTCGCTGAGAGCTTTTTCAATGCATACGCTCTTCCGATCACGACGATTCGCCCATTCAACACCTACGGCCCAAGACAATCCGCCAGGGCTGTCATTCCGACCATCATCGCTCAAGCTCTGGCCGGACAAGAAGTCAAACTGGGCTCGCTGACGCCGACCCGCGACTTCACCTTCGTTTCGGATACCGTGGAAGGAATGATTCGCGGTGCGGAGACCGCCCACACCGTCGGAAAGACGATCAATCTCGGTACCCAGACTGAGATCACGATCGGAGATCTGGTGAAAACCATCTCGAAGCTCATGGAAACGGAAATCAAAATCATTTCAACAGACGATCGGAAAAGACCGGAAAACAGCGAAGTCCAGCGACTCCTGTCCAACAACTCGCTCGCGAAGGAATTGTTGGGCTGGACGCCTGCGGTTTCGCTCACGGATGGACTCTCTCGCACGATCGATTGGCTCAAGCATAACCAAGACGCTTACGAGCGTGCAAAGACTACCTACGTCGTCTGAGGATAAGAACCTATGCCTTGCATCCTAAAGCAGCGGACCAAAGACAGCCCAGGCATCGTCACCTTCACGAATAACGAGGCGATTCACGGCCCTCCGAGAAACTCACGCAAAGTGAAAGATTTTCTTCTCCGCTCTTCACGAGCGGGGGAATGGGTTTATGGCGTTCATATTCAAGGTAACTGTGGTTACGTCAAACGCTGGCCGATCGAGGAATGGGAATCGTTCTTTCTCTGGACTCAACCGGATGACTCTTATTTGAATAGCGTACCGGCTGAGAAGAAAATCTCGCTCAATTGCATCAACTTCATGCCGGAACTTCACCCGCCGGTACCGGCTCGAAAAATCTACGACATTTGTATTCTTTCGCGCCCGTGCCCTGGCAAGCGCATTTACCCTACTCTTCAGATTCTTCGAGAGCTGATGAATTTGAAACCGGATCTGAAAGTGACGATCATGGCGCCGGATCCGCGCGATATTAGGTTTGGCGAGAAGACTTATGAAGCTCAAAAAATCGACCGAAGATTCTTCGACGTGCCGCTGGATTGGTTTTCTTCGAACGAACTCAAGAACATGAACTTCATTTGTTCGTCCACAACGGCTTTCGGACGCTTTCCGCTCGCCTCGGAGCTCATGTACGACCAGGTATCCAAATCCAAATTCACTCTCTCGAATTCGCATTACGAGGGCGTTCCCAGGGCCTACGCAGAAGCCCATATGCTGGGCATCCCTTGTATCGTTTCAAAGAATCTGAGCTGCGGCATGTCCGCTGGTCTGAACCCGAAGAACACATTGTTCACGGATGATGATCCGAAAACGGCCGCCAAGCAAATCCTCGACGCCCTTGAGCACTACGATCGCTTTCAGGTCGATGATGAAAAGGCGCGCCAAGACTATGCCGAGACCTACCATTTCGAACCGCTCAAAAAGGCCCTGTCCGGTGTCCTCGGGCGTGCCGGTCGACCGGTAGCAGGGACCTGGTATCTGGATGAACTGGCCAACCGCCTGCCCTGCCACGGAAAGCGCCATAATTACCAGTTTCTGAACAACCCCGACCTCTTTTTGAACTGGATTGAGAAAGTCCAGCAAGTAGACCCCCTAGACGAGGACGCAGTGCTGGGCAAAGCCCCCCTGGACGACACATTCAAGTTTTCGCCCTTGGACAGCTATGATCGAGTGATGGAAAAGGTCGAAAAGATCAAGAAACTCAGCCCGGATAAGATCCAACGCAAGCTCAAGCAGATCCTGGATCGAAAGCTCTCTTAGCCATCATCCTCTTGCGAAAGCCGTCCAATTTAGTTAAGAACTTCCTGTGTTTAACAATAAAGTCATCCTGATTACGGGCGGCACAGGCTCCTTCGGTAAGGAGTGCACGAAGACTCTCCTTGCCCAATATCAGCCCAAGAAGATCATTATCTTCTCCCGCGACGAGCTCAAGCAGTTTGAAATGCAGCAAGACTACAATGCTCCCTGCATGCGCTACTTCATCGGCGACGTCCGCGATCTCCCACGCCTCACCCAGGCTATGCGCGAAGTGGACTACGTGATTCATGCGGCAGCGCTCAAGCAAGTCCCGGCCGCCGAATACAATCCCATGGAGTGCATTAAGACAAACATCCACGGGGCTGAAAACGTCATCAACGCGGCCATCGCCAATGAAGTCGAAAAAGTCATCGCCCTCTCGACCGACAAAGCGGCGAACCCCATCAACCTTTACGGCGCGACGAAACTCGCTTCGGATAAGCTTTTTGTCGCGGGCAATAATCTCACAGGCGGGCATAAGACTCGGTTCTCCGTAGTTCGTTACGGTAACGTGGTCGGCTCAAGGGGCTCAGTCGTCCCTTTCTTCCAGAAACTGATCCGGGAAGGCGCGAAAGAGCTCCCTATCACGGATGAACGCATGACCCGGTTCTGGATCACGCTTGAGCAGGGAATTGCCTTCGTGTTAAAGAGTTTCGAACGCATGCAGGGCGGCGAGCTTTACGTCCCAAAAATTCCTTCGATGAAGATGATTGACCTGGCGAAAGCCATGGCTCCTACTTTGAATACAAAAATCGTGGGAATCCGGCCCGGAGAGAAGCTGCACGAGGTAATGTGCCCCTCGGACGATTCGCATCTGACCTTGGAATTCAAGGATCACTACGTGATCAAACCCACCATCATTATGGTCGGTAAGAGCGACTATACCGTCAACGCAATCAAGGAATCAGGCTCCCCGGTTCCGGATGGTTTCGAATACAGCTCCGACAAAAACAAAGTCTGGCTTACCGCCGAACAAGTGAAGGACCTGATTGGAAAGTAACTGTTCCATCGTCGTTCAGGCTCGGATGACGTCGAGTCGACTTCCGGGAAAAATCCTCAAGGAAGTGCTCGGTAAACCCTTGCTCGAGTATCAGATTGAGCGCCTGCGAAAAGTCAAACGCGCTGATCAAATCGTAATCGCGACGACTGACCTTCCGAGCGATGATCCCGTATTTGCTCTCAGCGAGCGCCTTTCCGTTCTTTGCTTTCGTGGCCCCGAAGACGACGTGCTCGGGCGCTACTACGGCGCGATCGAGACGTATCCATCCAAGATCGTGGTTAGAAGCACTGCCGACTGTCCGTTGATCGATCCGAATATCGTCGACGCGGTGATCGGACTCTATCAAGACGGTGGGTACGATTACGCTTCGAATACACTCACGCGGTCGTTTCCCAGAGGCCTGGACTGTGAAGTTTTTTCGAGAAAGATGCTTGAGACAGCCCTCCGCGAAGGAAAAAAAATTTACGAACGTGAACACGTCACCCCCTACTTTTATCAGCACCCCGAACTCTACCGGCTCGGATGCCTGAAAAACTCAGAGGACCAAAGCCACCATCGCTGGACCGTGGACACCGCCGAAGACTTCGAGCTCATTTCGAAGTTGATTGCCGCCCTCTATCCGACGAATCCCGACTTCCGAATGCGCGACGTGCTCGCTCTCTTCAAGATTCACCCTGACTGGATTAAAATCAACGCTCACGTCGAGCAGAAGCCGCTGGCATAACGCCGAGAAGCTCCTTCAACTGCGAGGGAGCAAAAAAGGCATCGAGCTGAACTGAAGCAGGAAGTTCAAACGGTTCCGGAACCTCGCCAAGCTTGACCTGCCGAAACATGCCAGTATCGACGAGGTGGCCGAGTGACGATGGGTACCAATTTGGAAAAACTTTTCCGTAGGTGGACTTGTCGACAAGTGTGTACGAGGACTTTCCAAATATCCTGGCCTCATAGAGCAACGTCGAAGTCACGCCGATACAGACTTCGCACCTGGCGACCAGGTCGTATGCATCGAAGTCGGAAATCATCAGCACCTCTTCTGCGAGAATGTCTTTGTAGGGATGAGTGTCCTCGTCGACATGCTGATGGGGAGCAATGACGGCTTTAAGACCTCGCGCTTTCAGCACAGGGAGAATCGAGCGAATATGCTGCTTGATGTGCTCCTGAAATCCTGGAGCGGAAATGTAAAGCAGATACGGCTTGAACGGGACGTCAGGATACTTCGGCACATGGTCGATGTAGTAGCCGCAGACCCGAACTCTTTCCTCGGACCACCCTGACTTCAGCAGTAACCCTTTCCAATGACTTCCATAAACCCAGCAGAAGTCCGGCATATTCGAAGCCCATAAAGGCTCCATGAGCTGAACCGCGTAGCCAGGATGCTGTTCGTGGATCACGCCATGTTGAATGTCGATCGTCTCGATCCCGAGCTCTCTCGCCGCAGCGACTGCCCACTCCTTGCCGTACCAAACCAGAAGGACAACTTTTCTCGGCCGCAAAATCCTAAAGGCCCACTTGCAAAGACCCACCTGGACCAGGAAGACGACTCTTTGCCTGGTAACCCGAGGGACGAACCTCGATATCAGGACTCCTGCGGGATGAAAGCCAGAATAGACAAACTGGGCAGTACCCGCAGGGTAATGGTAAGAAGCTTTCGTCCCGTCAAACACCACGAGGGGATGAATTTCCCCGAAGATTCTTCCCAGATAGATCGGTGTCGGCCCGTGGGACGATCTTCTCACTCGGGTGGTGTGATTGAAAATCAGCACTGCTCCTTTCGGCATGAAAAACAGCCGAACGAAACGGCCTGGCAAGCCGAGGATGCTGAAAATTTTAGAGAGCTTTTTCATCAAGACGAACTACCTGGCTGTCGTACGAGCAAGCCTTCCTTTTTCAAGATGCTCGCGTGGGATGCCAAATCCAGAATGGAGCATCCCGCTTTTTCGGCCACAGCGCACAAATCGTTCTCTCCGTCGCAGAAGTTCAGGAGGTACATCATTCGGCTCACAGCCTCTTCGGTCTGTTTACTTGATCCCAAAGAAGGGTACAAGCCGCGCCTGCCGAGCATCGGCTCGCCACAACGAACTGTCGTAACCAGCCTCTCGTTGCATTCAAACGCTCTCAGTGCGCGCAGATAAAGCAGCACACTTTCCTGAAGGGCCTCGAAAGAGATGAATGATTTATCGTCGAGAGACGTATGGTATTCCGGATAAGTACCGTAACGGGAACGCATCAGAGAGCCCACCGGAAGATTAAATCCCGGCGAGCAGTATTGCCTTTCATCCGAGCCAGTTGGAAAAAAATCCTCCACTTCGTAAGACTTTCCGTAGGACTTCTTGTAGCCGGCAAGCGTATCAATCACGCACCGATCAATGCCCGCGTTTCCTTGACGGCTCCGTTTGTAGGTGATCCGATTTGCATCTCCGCAACACGTGACCACGAGCCCGGCTTTGCAGTGTTCTTTCAACCATTCGCCGTGTTTCGCCAGATAGGCAATGGCTCCGATCGTCTCAGGGACGACCACGAATCGATAGTTGTAACGACGCTCCGGAAGCGCTTGAAGAGCCTTGAACACATAGCTCATCACCAAGGGGCCCGAAAGCTCGTTGTTTGCCATGGAAGGATGGCAGAGATAGGTCGAGAGCAGCACCTCGTCAGCCGTCTTGACCGTCGCAGGCAGAACGGCATGACCGTAAGTCAGGACTCCCGGCGCCAGCGTGGAACGAATCACCGCACGGTACTTCCCGGGCTTCAGCCTCTGACGTTGCTCATGCGTGAGGCAGAACCCCCATCGTCTTTTGTAATAAGTGGTCAAATAGGGAATCGCGTTCGGTTGATCAGGCAGTGAATGAAGATACTTGTCGAGCACCTCTAGATCCATCCATTGATCAATCGGCTCTGAATAATTTAAAACATGCAAATTGCTGTTTTTGAAGTCGATGACTTTGACACCGACCTCGTTTTCGACGAAGGCATCTTCGATGTTCCACTCATCAGGCACTGTCCAATCAAACACCTGCGTGCCCGACGGAATCTCCGACTCCTCGAGTGGCATGAGCTCTTTCAGGATGCGCATCGAATCTCGAAAGCCCGCGCCCGTCAAACTTCTGCAGATCGGCCAGAGCCGATCGAAGTACTTTTCCAACTCGGCGATTGAGGGGAGTGATTCTTCCAACGTCATCGACTCTCTTCATGAGGTATTTGAGAAAGATCTACCGGTTGCTTCAAAAAGCACATCGGATCCTCGCGATACTCTTTTACCGACTCCTCGTAACAGTCCCGAGCGAGAACCGCAACGATCTCCCCTCGCTCCAACGTCGATTTTTTCGCGACTCCCTTGGCAAGCAATTTCTGCTGGATATGCTCCAGCCCGAAAAGAGGTTTGGGATCCAGCTCGAGATAACGGGAGTAGATCTGCGCAGTGTAGAAACGGGTTTCGCCATTCTCGGTGACCTGGCCGGAAAACTCTTTCAGAAACCGATAAGGGACTCGTAACCGGTCTTCAAGATAGTGAAAAAAAGTCAGCGAATTGAAATCGACCCCAAATCCCACCAGCCGACCATTGATCTTATGAAAACGCTCGAAAAGGGAATCTTGGCCGAAACCGTTCGTTGAAGGGTTCTCCAGAAAATACTCTGCCGCCCGGCCCGTCACGGCATGTGAATAAACAGGGTGAAGAGTCCTCTTAAAGCGCTTCTGCTTGCGACAGAAATCCCCGAATTGGCCAACCTGACTGGGCGTGGTCTCGTGGACATAGGGAGTGCCCTGACAAAAATCATAGTTATACGTCGGGACAATCAGAGTCCCCGTTTCTCCGATGGCACTCAAAAAACCATCGAGCACTGTTTGAGCCCCATCCTTCAGGAGACCGAACGCACCCAAAAAAGAATGCACACAGACAACATCCCCTTTCTCAATTCCCGCCTGCTGGAGCGCTTGCGCAACGTTTTCCACGTTCAGCGGGATGTTTTTGATGGGGCTAGTCATTTTCGAGCACGATAATCACCGGATATAGAGAACGCAAGGCCTTTTCCGCCTTTTCTATCCTTGAAATGGAAATTTGGAGGCGCTAGTCTCCGAGTGAATGAATCGGTTCAAAATCGGAAGCAGATGGCTCGGGCCTAACGAACCCACGTACTTCATCGCGGACATCGCCGCGAACCACGACGGGGACTTGAACCGCGCAAAGAAGCTAATTGAACTCGCCAAAGAAGCCGGTGCGGACGCGGCCAAATTCCAAAACTTTCAGGCCAAGAAGATCGTTTCCAAACATGGCTTCGAGGATCTTGGCGGACAGATCGCCCACCAGGCGTCCTGGAAAAAGCCGGTCTTCGAAATCTACAAAGACGCCGAGATCAACAAGGACTGGACTCCAGTTCTGCGCGACCACTGCGAAAAAGTCGGGATCGAATACTTCACTTCGCCTTACGACGTGGAGTCCGTTGACCTGGTCAATCCCCATGTGAACGCTTTCAAAATCGGCTCGGGCGACATCACATTCACCGAAATCCTGGAATACATCGCCAAAAAAGATAAGCCCGTCCTTCTTGCCACGGGCGCCTCGACCCTTGCTGAAGTGATTGCGGCGATGGGGACACTTCAAAGCTCGAATCAAAAACCCCCGATCTGCCTCATGCAATGCAACACCAACTACACGGGCAGCATTGAGAATTTCAAATTCATTCATCTCAATGTCTTGAAAACCTACGCGACTCTTTTTCCGGAAGTGTTGCTCGGCCTTTCCGATCACACCCCAGGGCATTCAGTGGTACTTGGAGCGGTAACGCTTGGCGCTCGCGCGGTTGAAAAACACTTTACCGACGACAACAATCGCCCGGGCCCGGATCACGCTTTCTCGATGACTCCTACGACCTGGCGAGAAATGGTTGACCGGACGCGAGAGCTGGAATTCGCACTCGGCACCACCGAAAAGAAAATTGAACCAAATGAAGTTCAGTCAGCGATCGTCCAGCGTCGCGGGATTTATTTCGCGAAACCACTCCGTGCGGGAGAACGCATCACTCGCGATCACCTGGAACCTCTTCGTCCCGCGCCCAAGAACTGCGTGATCCCTTCCCAGTTGCCGATGGTCATCGGGCTCGCCGCGGCCAAGGACTATTCCGAGGGTGATTGCCTCACCTGGACTGACTGGGCTCATCAGAGGAAATGACTCTGAAAGTACTCATTCTGGGCGCATCCGGTTTTCTTGGCAGAAATCTCGTCACCTATTGGCGGAAGCATTCACCCGATCTGGAAGTCATTCCTTTCTCCCGCACGTCCGTCGACAAATGGCAGGACAATCTGTCCAAATTCGTCTCAGCCGGAAAATCCGCTCGCGTCATCAACTGCGCGGCAATGTCTGATCCGGCCGAGTGTGAAAGGAAACCGAAAGAAGCTGCAGCAGCTAATACTCAGTTTGCGCTGGAGGCCGGTCGTTTTTGTGAAAAGCTTAAAGTCCCATTCATCCAAATCAGCTCGGATGGTTTGTTTCCGGTACCGGAGCACTCCCCAAGATACTGGACGCTCGCGGACGAGCCCAGCCCCATAACGACTTACGGTAGAACGAAACGGGATGCAGAGATCGCGCTCGGCAAGTTGGGCTGGGGTCAGTGCGTCCGACTCTCGTTTGTCGGACCAGGACTCGGAACAACTCGAGGTCTGATCAGTTTTCTAGCGAACTCAATCCATCGCAGCGATCAACCGATCCACGGATTCACGGATATCTGGTTCACCCCTCTTCACGTCGATGACGTCGCGGAGAAGCTCGGAGCCTTGCTGAAGTCCGATTGCTCCGGATTCAAAATTTCGCATTGGGGAAGTTTTCCAGCGCAAACCAAGCATGACTTCATCTCAGCAGTCCTTCGAGCTGCCGCACAAAATGTCCAGGTCCTTGCCGTAAAGCGATCCGAACTCCCAGGTTTGGCCCCGGTTCCGACGGACCAAAGCCTGAAGGCCGAAGAAGCCATTTCCTCGGATCAGCTCGTCAGCAAAAGCGCTCAGAGCCTTCGAGAAGAATTGATGGCCATTGCTGCCAATCGAGCGAAAGCATAACCCAGCTTCCAGTTCGCTCTGACCGAAGTGCCAAAACGAGGTTGATCGACTCTCTTTTGTGTCTGAATCAGAACTGTTTTCTGCCGTAGTCCCTTTTCTCGCACCCAATAAAAAGGCAATGCTCCAATCACAAGGTCCAACGGAAATTCTCCACAAACCTCGTGAACTCGCCTTCCGTAACATTTCAGACCGCAGAACGGATCTCGAGTCCCGAACATCTTTGCGGAGACTAGGCCGACCACAGCCTCAATCGGCCGATTGTAGTGATCTCGAATCCCGGCGCAGAAGTCCGCGCTGCCATTCAATACGGCCTCAGCCACCCGGCAAACGTCCTCCGGCCTGTGCTGGCCATCGGCATCGCAGGTGATCGCGGCCTTTGCGCCCAATTGGAACGCGTGATTAATCCCATCCGCGATCGCGGCATCATAGCCTTGAGGGGTCTCGTGTCGGACCACCTCGGCGCCCGCTTTACGAGCGATGTCACCGGTTCCGTCTGTTGAACCGTCGTCCACGAGGACGACCTTTTCGGCGATTTCCAAACATCTCCGGACGACCGGCGCCAATGTGGCGGCCTCATTCAACGCAGGGATCACGACAATCAAACCGTTTTGTTTCATCTTGAGCTTCTAGACTACAACGGGGAGCTCAATGATGCAACGGGCCAATGGCCGCATCAAATTGACTTTCAAACACCCCGAGCATAGCGTTCTTCGCTACCGCATATGCTGCAAACCGCTCCCATCGCCCTCTTCGTTTACAACAGGCCTGAGCACACCCGACAGACCATTGAAGGGCTGCGAGCGAACCCTTTGGCCTCCGAGTCGGAACTGACTGTTTTTTCGGATGGACCCAAATCTGAACTCGATCAAGCAAGTGTGTCGCAGGTGAGAGACTATCTTTCTACGATCGACGGATTTAGGAAGATCAGCGTCATCCATCGCGAAAAAAACTCCGGACTCGCAAAATCCATCATCGCCGGCGCGAGCGAGGTTCTAGATCGTTCGGGGCGCATTATCGTTCTCGAGGACGACATCGTCACGGCCCCTGGTTTCCTGACCTACATGAACCAAGGACTCGAGGCTTACGAACGCAACCGTTCGATCTTCGCGATCTGCGGATGGTCTCCTCCAATCGATATCCCGGCGTCATACAGGCACGACGTTTACCTCGTCCACCGAGCAATGTGCTGGGGATGGGCCTCCTGGGCGGACCGCTGGCAGAAAATCGACTGGGAAGTTCGAGATTACGCCCAATTCGAAAAAGACCGAGAAGCACAGAAAAAATTTGCTCGCGGCGGGGAAGACCTCCCCGACATGCTCCGCAATGCACTCAGCGGAAGAGTCAACTCATGGGCCATTCGTTGGGCCTACGCTCAATTTCGCCAGGGAGCACTTTCGGTCGCACCGACGAAATCCCTCACGGACAACGTCGGAATGGACGGAAGTGGAGTGAACTGCTCTCCCAGTGAGCAGTTCGTTGTGACCGCAAACAAAAAACAGCTCAGTTTCGAATTCCCTGCCGTGCTCGAAGAGAATCCGGTAATTTCGGCCTCATTTCAGAAGTTTTTTTCCTACAATCTGAGAGGAAAAATCAAGAAGGCGCTCGGTCTGCTATAAGAGCCGCGAGTTTTTTTTCCGTACTTCTCGGAACTAAACAGTCGAAGCCTCTCCCTACCTCTCTCGACCAACTTCGCGGCCAGAGAAGAATCATTCAAAACCTCGGCAACTTTCGCGGCGATGTCATCCGGCGAATGCGGATCAAACATCAGTCCGGCATCTCCCACTTGCTCGGGAAGCGCGAGGAGCCTGGAGCAGCATACAGGAACTCCGTGCTGGAACGCCTCAAACACCGGAATACTGATGCTTTCAAAAAGCGTGGGAAGCACAACCGCTCGTGCACGTGAATAAGCCTGCTCGAGGATTTCGTCTGATACGTAACCCAGGCACCTGACACGCCCAGACAAACCCAACTCCTTCGCCCGAGGCAGAACCTTGGATTCATAGGCTGAGCGATCACCCGTCAGAACGAGCGCCAACTCAGGAAATCGCGCGGCAAGGCGCGAGAAAGCCTCCAGAAGAGTCGCATGATTCTTGTGAGGCCAAAACTGGGCCGGATAAAAAATATACTGCTCCGGCAAATCAGCGCCGGCGGCCGCCCTTTTCATCGACATGACTTTCGGCGGCGCCTGAATCACTTCAATCTTCGCGGGATCAGCGCCCGTGAATTTCACGATGTCCGATTTGACGTACTCCGACTCGCAAATCAATTTGACCGCGCCACGAGCGAGAGCACAATTCATTAAGTAGCGACGCAGACGGTCTCGTTTGGAAAAGTACTCAGGATAGTAGCGCTCCTGAAAGTCATGAATCGTAACGATGAATGGAATTCCGCTC
>Ga0206877_10216_pt1 | contig 16722 bp, 17 predicted proteins | sample Alteio_BWOrgCont_7_FD_152623 | JGI IMG/M metagenome (GOLD analysis project Ga0206877, IMG submission 152623) | Enriched cells from forest soil in Barre Woods Harvard Forest LTER site, Petersham, Massachusetts, United States -... | ecosystem: Environmental > Terrestrial > Soil > Temperate forest >...
CGCGCGATGATTTCTGATGACTAGCGTTTCTTCATTCAGAAGGTTTTGGAGATGGTAACGAAGGGAGGATCTTTGTTTTTCCGTGAGCGCGGTCGGCTGCTGAAACGCGAAGGCTTCAGGTGTGAATCCGGCTATGAATCCAGTGAAGATTCCTGTCGAAAAGACGAAAATTAAATTTAAAATTCTAAGCCATTTCAGCACGGAATTTCATTAGTTGAATGCTAGGTGCGCAATCAAGTTGAAAAGCGAATCGATTTCCATTAGGTCCAAAGGATGGCACTTAATTTCAGTCACTTGAATGCGCATCAACGCAGCGCAGTTGTACACCCGTCTGGACCCCTTTTAATCTTAGCTGGTGCTGGTAGTGGAAAGACCAGCACAATGGCCTACCGAATTGCTCACCTGATTTCCGAAAGACATATTACAGGTGACTCCATTTTGGGCTTATCTTTTACCAATAAGGCTGCCACCGAGCTGAAGGATCGAGTGAAGAAGTTAGTTTCAGCAGTAGCTGGGAGGAAAGCGACGCGTGGTTTGACTATCACAACGTTTCATAGTCTTTGCGCCAGGTTATTGAGGGCGCATGCTCCACGTCTTGGGTTTCAGACTAATTTTACGATCTTGGATCAAAATGATCAAACGGATGTGTTGCGCCAAGTATTGCGGAATATCCGAATTGACGACAGGCGTTTCGATCCCGATGTGATTCTCTTCGAGATTGGACAAGCAAAGAATCGATTTATGGGTCCAGAGCAAGCCGAAACCTTTTTTTTGGAATCCAAACGCCTTAACCCCGACTATGCTTTGGCCGCGGCCTCTGCATTTGGTAAGTATCAAGAGCACCTTAAAATGCTCAATGGAATGGACTTTGATGATCTGATTTATTACACAGTGCAACTTTTGGAAAAGGAAGCTGATATTCGAGATCAATACAATTATCAATTTAGGCATATTTTGGTAGATGAGTATCAGGATACAAACGCGGCGCAGTTCAAAATTATTAAATTGCTGACGGAAAAGCAGCAAAACCTATGTGTTGTCGGTGATGACGATCAATCCATTTATGCATGGAGAGGGGCTGATCCTTCGCATATCCTCGAGTTCAAACGCCATTATCCCGCTGCGGAAGTTGTGGCACTTGAACAGAATTACCGGAGTACCTCCAAGATTTTGGAGGCGGCTAACAAGGTGATAGAAAAAAATCGGAATCGTTATCCGAAAAAGCTTTGGTCCGAGCGCGGTGAAGGGGAAGCATTGGTAGAAGTTGTTCTGGACGACGACCGGGCTGAAGCCGACTTTTTGGGCGAAGAAATTCTAAGAAGGACCAAAGATTTCAGTCGCCCGTGGGGAGACTTTGCAGTTCTTTACCGTTCTAATTCGCAGTCCCGCGTTTTTGAAGAGGCACTTCGGAGGCGGACTATTCCCTACAAAATAGTGGGGGGGCTATCGTTCTTGGCCCGTAAGGAAGTGAAAGATGTGCTCTCGTACTGGCGGTTAATCGTCAACCCCAGTGATGATGCTTCGCTGCGAAGAATCTTAAATTGGCCCGCCAGAGGAATAGGAAAAACTTCTATCGAGACACTCAGTACTTATGCTTTTGAGAACAGCATTCCAATATTCAAAGCGATTCAGAACCGTGAAGCCCTTGCCTCTCGGCTTCAGTCTAAAGCTCTCCACGCAATCAACGGTTTTAGAGAACTGATTGAGGGACTAGACCGACGTTTGGCGGCCACAGACCCTACTCCCGAGGCCCTTTCTATTTGGGCGAAGGAATCGCTGGAGCGTATCAACGCAAAACGAGCAATCGAAGAAGAGAGTGACGATCCAGTACAGGCTGCCCGAAAATGGGAAAATGTCGAAGAGTTGATCCATTCATTGGGCCAAAGTCGGCCCGTGGATGTTGAAGAACAGCAGGAAATCAACCCCGGACTGGAGCCCGGGGCAATGATGGAAGTACAAACTGAAAGCATAAGTGCAGAAGGTCGGGCCGACATCGGCGCGGATGTTGGTCAAGCTAAAGTCGTGAATAGTGGAGCGCTTGTAATGCTTCGCGACTTCCTCAATCGTATGTCGTTGGATGCGCAAGAGGCGGAAAAAGATCAAGAAAAGAATGATGAAAATACCAAAAAGAATCAAGTGACTCTCTTGACTCTTCACGGAGCCAAAGGACTGGAGTTTCCAGTGGTTTTCTTGGTGGGAATGGAAGAAGGGTTTCTACCGCACAAAAGGACATTAGATGAAGTGGTGGATCTGAGCGAAGAGCGCAGGCTTTGTTATGTCGGCATTACCCGAGCCAAAGATCATCTTTTCCTATTGCGTACGAAGAATCGAATCCGGTATGGCAAGCCGGTTCCTCGTGTGCCCAGTCGATTTCTAGAAGAAATCCCAAAGGAATTAATGGTCAAAATGGATGAAAGCGGGACACCGGAGCCAAGTTCGGCTGGAGGGATGATCGATGTTCAAAAAGAGCACGAAAATCGGGTCAAAAATTATCTCGCTGAAATACGTGCGAATTTGATGAAGTCGTGAGAGGTCTGATATGAAAAAAAAATCCATCGTCGTTCACTCAGGTGGGATGGACTCTAGTCTCTGCCTGGCGCAGGCAATTCAGGAGTTTGGAAAAGATGGCGTGCTCAGCCTCTCCTTTTCCTACAATCAACGGCACTCGGAAGAGCTTCTGCGTGCCGCAAGAATCTGTGAAGCCTGGGGAGTGTCCCATACAATATTGGACATCAGTTGTTTGAATGAAATCACCGAGAATTCACTTACCCGCCATGCGATGCCGATTGTCGCGAAGCCGGGGGAAGCTCCTAATTCTCTTGTCGTTGGCCGAAATGGCCTAATGGCAAGAATTGCTGCAATTCACGCCAATCAGTTGGGTGCTCATCATATTTACCTTGGGGTAATCGAAGTTGAGTCTGCGAACTCAGGCTACCGCGACTGCTCTCGAAGTTACATGAACAAGCTTCAAGAAATTCTGATTATTGATCTCGATGATCCAAAATTTGAAATCAGAACTCCCTTAGTTTTCATGACGAAAAAACAAACGATGGAGTTTGGTTTTCGATTGGGCGTGTTGGAATATTTATTAGAGAATACGATCACCTGTTACAACGGGATCGATAAAGTGGGATGTGGACAATGCCCTGCCTGTAAACTAAGAAACGAAGGAATTGCTCAGTTTTTAGAGGAGCATCCGGAAGTTAAAATAAGCTATCCCGCCTTCTTGAAGGGTTCTCCGTTCAACCAGTAGCCGATCTTATGATAGTACTTCCAGAGTGCAATCTCGTAACTCCGGCTCGGAGCGTTTTTAGATACGAATTCTGGGGCACGAAGAATACGCTCAATAGGGAAATCAAATTTGAAGACTAAGTTCGGCCAGTTTGCCGTTCGCATCCATTGTGGAGAGAGAAGTACTAGGCTGCCAGGGGGTTGAAATGCTTGCGTATCCACCAATAAGTAGCGAATAATCCAATTGTTATCGTCAAAAATAAAGTCGCGAACATAACCGAGTTCAGTTTCTTCGGATTCAACCCGGTAATCGACTGTTTGTAATGTGGATCGTAGGCAAGGAGTGCCGTTGATTTCGATTGTAGGAGGCGTACCTAAGCGGATGGATTCAGATGTCGATGCAATGCCCCAGATCCCGGCCCCGGTCCAATAATAGGGCCAATGGTAGTAGTTGAAAGACTCCGGCTCGAGTTTTGTACAGTTTTTGATTTGGTCGGCCGACAACGTCAATGTGATTCGTTGCTGTTCCCAAAAGATCTCACCCAGATGCATGGGGGGAATGAGTACATTTTTTTTATTAAAGAAGGTGCCTGTCCTTATCAAAAGATAACGAACCATCCAGTGCTTGCTGTCGAAAAAGCAGTCCTCGCTAATACCGACCTGTGAGTCTTTTGAGTAGACAATATTTTCATAAAGCTTGCTAATGCGATGCAGCATTTTCTGTTTCCTGTTTCTGCGCTTCTGATAAGTTCCGGTATATTCTGACATCTAGACTTCACAAAACGTGCCGATCGGGAGTTGGATCACCTAGCAGGTTGTCGAACGGGAGTTTCTGCCTTATTGTGTTAGGGAGGGTTGAGAATGGGGACGAAGCTGAAAATAGGCATTCTAATCGTATTGCTTTTCGTACTAGATTCTTTGCTAGGCTCCTTGCTGTACGATCCGACACGTGGCTCTGCTACTGCCTACGCAAACGAAGGCTGGAATTTTGTTGGAATGTTGGGACCCGGAAGCGAGCTTTCTCTGCCAGAAGAGCCAGTAGTTTTCGTGTGGGGGGCCTCGCTTGCTTACACCTTTAAAGATCGGTGGGAAGTGGGTGGAGAGTTTGAAATGACGGGGAGCGTTCCTACAATAGGTGCGGACGTTAACTATTATATTGAAGAGCCCTTCTTTGTTGGTCTACAAGCGGGCGCTGATTTGAACACTAAAATTACTTCTTATATTGGGCCTCAGATTGGCTTCGATTATAAGCTCGACCGGCGGATGACATTGGGCGCTGAATTTCAGTATCTTGAAACCATCAATGATCGCGGTGGGATCGTCGAAATGTTGGCGACTTTTAAATATTATTTTGAGTGATCAAGGAGAGGTAAACCTCGCCCTTCAGGGAGGGGGTGCAACCCCCCTGGGTTCGCTTTTTCAAGCCTTCTTTTTGATTTTCTCCACACGTGTCGACTGCGAGTCGCCTCGAGTTTCCGCGCCGAGGAGAATATCGCCCCGTTGTAAATAGGGCGCTTCCTTCGCTGTATCACTTTGATTTTCACTGTCCGCGTTGAGGTCTTCAGATGTTGCCCCCGTTGGTCGAAACCTTGCCCGCTTCTTGCCGTCTTGGCCGCAAAGATAAAATTCCAAATCGCGGCCTTCGCTATGCGCAGGGCTCACCAGTCGGTGTGTGGTGGTAGGTCCTGCCGAAGCAAGCGCCGGTAATAATTCTTCGCGAGAGCGTTTACTTTTTGCGATGACTAGATAGCTGAAGGGCAGAGTTTTTCTATCAAGACCCGCCATTTTATCAATCGTTCGAAAATAAGGCGGGCGCCACCAGGTGACTTCTTCGTGGCACCAGTCTTCGGGGTTACTCAGGGCGCCACAGGACTGATGGCCAAGGCAAGGTAAGAGAATTTGCAGCCAGTCGGCGCGACCTTTGCTCTTTTCTTGAAGTAGCGCTTTGCGTAATTCCAAGAGCCTGCGTGACTGAAGTTTGAGGGCAGGTTCAATTAAAATGACTAGGCCCTCGTCCTCCAGGTGCTTTGTCCAGCTCTTGATCAATTGTCGGGCGAGAACTTCTGGATTTACAGTTGTTTCATTTAAGTAAAAGCTCATCAGCCAGAGGTTAAATCTGGGAGCTGCCTCAGGAAGGAACCCCTGCATTGGATCAATTTTTCTATGGAATGGCCGAATGCTCCAATCCGTTCGATCTAAATGGGAGAAGTACGTTTGCGCCCATTGGCTGCCCAGTTCCAAGATTGCTTTGTCTTGTTCGATGAGCGCCCAATTCCCAGATGTTGGCAATCCAATTGGGGCGTAAAATTCTCCAGCGGCAATTCCGCATGCTCCGGATGCTGGGCCCGCGCCAAATTCAATCCCTTGAAATCCTTTGCAATTCCATCGATATCCTAGGCGATTTAGCTCGGACCAAACCGCGGCAGCCCGAAATAGATTGGATGGCATGAAATAGAGAAAATAGGCCAACCTAAAATGAAGGGGATTAGAACTTTCTTTCCAGTAAGGATTGAGTCCTTCGCCTTGTTCTTTCTCTTCTCGATTGAATAGCGAAGATAGTTTGGAGATATGGGGTACCACCGAACGACTCAAGAATCGAGGTGAATGAAGGGAAGTTAAGTCAGGTAGTAACTTCTTTTCTAAGGTAAATTCTGCAATTAAGCGCTCAAATTCCGCACCGAAGGCAGAAGCTAATTTTTCAGGTACTTTCATATAGTCCACAACTGATCAAATCGGGTGGTCTTTGTCCAGTACCTTTGATAGTTTGACGCACGTATGCAGAAACGTCGCAAAGCCCTGATCTTGGGCGAAAGGGCTATTGCCCTAATTATTGCCGAGCAGATGGAGAATGAGGGCTTTGACCCCATCTTTACTTCCGATCTCGAGCCTTTGAAGCTGCCTGGTTTTGTGAATGCGACAAGTATTTCGGCAGTGCGAGCTTTGCTCACCAAATTTGCGAAGTTCTCGTTTGGAAGAGGGATTGTTCATCCTGGGACCACGATTTGGGCGGAAAGACCTGAACTCGCAAGTATTGCAGAGGAACTGAGCCTATCAGTGGTTTGTGCTTCGTCTCGGGTGATGTCGCAATTTGGGAATAAACTGAATTTTCTTTTAGAAGCTGAAAAATGCGGAATTTCAAATCTTGTTTTGAATTCTGATCCAATCCATACAAAAAGAGAAATTGACAACTTTGTTCAAAAATCCAATCAGAATTTTCCATTCGTATTAAGGGCGGTCAAGGGTGGAGGAAGCTTGGGGGTGTTCGTCGTTCATGATTCCGAAATGTTGGAAAGAAAGCTGCCGATTTGGTTCGACCAACTCAGAAAGACTCATGGAGAAGTGATCCTATTTGCAGAGAGGTATATTGAGGGCGCTCGTCAAATTGTAGTGCCATTTGCGCGCTTTCAAGACGGGAACACCCAGGTATTTCCTTCGATCGATGCGTCACTCCAGTGTCGATATCGAAAAGTGGTTCAATTCTGCCCTGCGACTCAAACTGCTTCGGATGTTTTAAATCAGCTGTCTGATTGGGTCGTGCGACTTGCTGAGTACTGGGGCTTTGTAGGCGTTGGGGCATTTGAGTTTTTGGTGGATAGCTCCAAAATTGCTTTGATAGATGGCTTGCCTCGTCTGACTACGAGCTTTCCGCTTTGGGAGAAAGTGGCAGGGACCTCCGCAGTTTCTTGGCAGATTGCTACACTTGAAAATTATTCCGACAAATATGCTCCCACGACTCGAGCGGCTGAAGACTGGATAAACGGAATTTCAGCTAGAATTTTTGCAGAAGATTCCCTTTTTCATTTGCCTCAACCGGGGGATATTTTTGAAGTAGTGGAGTCTAGAAAATGGAATATATCGGATGGAAATTCTTCTGCGGAGGCAGAAATTCACGCGAACTATACTGCGGGTGGCAAAGCGTTAGTCGATGATTCGGGTCTTCTCGCTTGGGTGCAGGTCAATTCGCCAAATAGATCGGGGCTTCTTGCTTTGTTGATGAAAGCACTGGAGGATTTTTGGATTGCAGGAACTTTACAAACGAATGAGAGATTCCTATCTGAATTGCTAAGCCATCCTTGGGTTACGGAGGAAATTTTTCACGCGGCCTTTATAGATGAAGAGTTTTTGCCGGTACTTCGACCCCCTGTAGAAATGGTGCCCATATTTGCTGCGGTTCTTCGCAAATGCGACGAAAAAAGTGACCAGAAAAGTGACCAGAAAAGTGAAATGTCACTTTGGTTAGTCGGAGATCAATATCTTAAAAATACCCAAATTCCGCAGATCCAATGGCTCAGCGTAGGCAATCCCACAACGGGAACGGGAATTTCAGGGCTAGTGCAGACTGAAAGCGGTGTTCAATTAAGGGCGGCGGCATACACTCTGCCTCCTTTGAGTGGGAATAAGATTTCAAATCGGTGGTTGGTCCGACTTGGATTTTGGTTTATGAGTGTCCGCCAAGTGCTGAGCGATGCCTCTGTGCCAAAAAAATCTGTACTTTCTTCACTGGTTACAGGTAGGGTCCATGCCGTTTTGTTTCGAAATGGGAATTTGGTTCAAGCTCACGACCCGCTTTTAGTGATTGAGTCTCTTGGAAACTTTATTCCTCATGCCCTTCCACTTCGGGCAAAGGTATTGAGTTGGAAAGTGAGTGCGGAAGAGGCGGTCTATGTTGGGCAGGAACTTGCAGAAATTGAAGTGTACAAAAATGAACGGAAGGATTAGGTTAAGACTATGCCCAGTTATTCTCGTCGTGTTCAAATACCAGGCAGATCCTCTAAGGAACTCTATGATGCCGTTTCTCAGGATATCGATCGTTTCTTGAGCAAGGTCCCCTTAGGAAAGTTTGAAGTGAAGCGGAATCCTACCGAAAAGGAACTCCATGTTAAAAGTAATATGTTTTCAGCAACTCTCAGTTGCTCAGACGCTGAAATGGAATTGAGCGCACAGTTGAGCATGCTTGCAATGCCATTTAAATCGAAACTAGATGAAAGCATTACTCGCTGGCTCAATAAGACGTTTAACTTAACGCAGAGCACTTAGCTTTTATTATGTCAAAAACCACTTCTGACTCTTCAACGAGTGTTTTGAAGGCAGCAGGAGTGATGGGGTTTGCCACCTTTTTAAGTCGAATTATGGGCTTAGTTCGGGAGCAAGTTTTTGCCGTCATGTTTGGGGCAGGAAACCTCACGGATGCTTACAATGTTGCGTTTCGAATTCCAAATTTATTGAGAGACCTATTTGCTGAGGGCGCCATGAGTGCGTCGCTGGTTCCTGTATTCACCCGAACCCGGGTCGAAGAGGGAGACCGTAGGGCCTGGAGAGTTGCAGGATTGGTTTTCCGAGTACTCTTTACCACGGTGGTCCTTTTAGCACTTGTTGGCTTTATATTTGCGCCCAAGTTGGTTGGGCTCTATGCTTCGGCCTTTCGACAAATACCTGGAAAATTTGAGCTTACCGTAGAAATGACCCGAATCATGTTTCCGTTTTTTCCAATGGTTGCGCTAGCAGCGGCATTTATGGGCATACTCAATTCTTGTGGAGTATTCTTTCTTCCGGCATTTGCTTCTGCATTATTCAATATTACTTCAGTCATAGTTGGCGTCATTTGTGCAAAAATTTTTATGTATCACGGCAGGTGGGGATACTTTCCCATCGAAGGTATGGCAATTGGCGTAGTTGCGGGCGGGGCCGTCCAGGCTTGTTGTCAGCTCCCCTCTCTTTATCGAAATGGGTACCGCTGGCAGAAAAAGCTTACGAGTGATCCTTCTTGGCGGCACGACCCTCGATTAAAACAAATGCTTTGGATGATGATCCCTGGAACAGTGGGGCTAGCTGCCACTCAAGTGAATTTGTTAGTCAACACGGTGTTGGCAACCTCCCAAGGTCCTGGAGCAGTGTCGTGGCTCAACTATGCTTTTAGACTCATGCAATTTCCAATTGGGATTTTTGGAGTATCTCTTGCGTCTGCGACCCTTCCTAAAATCTCCCGTCAGTGGGCTCATAAAGATATCAAAGGAGTGAGTCAAACTTTAACTCATTCCCTCAGAAGCGTTTTTGCAATTAATCTTCCCGCTTCGGCTGGCTTGGCATTTTTAGGCTTTCCCATCATTGAATTGATTTTCCAATATGGTCGATTTTATCGGGAGGATACTCGGGCTACCGCCTATGCCTTAGCTATGTACGCAATCGGATTAACAGCGTATTCGGCTGTAAAAGTTCTGGTGCCTGCGTGTTATGCGTTGAATAATACTCGGCTGCCCGTCATTTCTAGCGTGCTTGCAGTGTTAGTGACGATTACTTTAAATTTAATGATGGTAAAACCTTTTGGGTACTGGGGTCTCGCATTAGGTACATCTATAGCTGCAATTTTTAATTCTGTGTTTTTGCTCTTCGCAATCCAAAAACTGATTCAAGAAAAGGGAGGGGAATTTCGCTTTGCTCCAATCTTGAGAGGTTTGATGGAGTATTTGGCTCTAGCGCTGTTTATGGGGGTCATCTGTTGGGGATCTTATCGTTTTTCGATGAGTTTCATGACAGATGGGCTATTTGTGCACCTGATTGGAAAGAGTGGTATTCCCCTGGTTCGGAGTCTGAGAATGGCATTTTTGGTTTTCGAGGGGGTAATGGTCATTCTCATGTCAGCACGAGTCCTACATCTGGAAGAAGCCAATGAGTTGATAGATCTTTTTACAGAAAAGTTGAAAAATAAGCTGAGACGTAACTCGACCTGAGCTAAGGTAAAGAAGTGAGTGAACCCGTTTTTCATCTCTCACCCGGACCTTTAGGGCCGGGTTTAATCTAGCGAGGGGTCAGATGGCCACACAGAGAGAAACATTACGACTGTTATGCAAAAGTATCATTACCCGGCTTGAGAACCATAAAGCGATCAGTTTTCCTCCTCGGCTCAGGCAGATTGTTCAGGATGAGGTATTCGGGCTTATAGGTCCATTCGTTCTGACAGATGAAGATCTGCGGGAGAGAACTTTGGCTAAGATCGGCGCGAAAGCCGAAATCCTTCAAGATTCTGCTTTTACGGAGAGCGATCAGTATCGTTCTGCGAAAGCAATTGTTCGAAGTAGTTTCGGAACGGACGAATTGAATGGTTTCTACTTTCAAAGGCCGCCTAAATTTGTCGCCAATGAAATTGTTCAGTATCTGATGCGCTCTTCCCATATTGACGACGTCTACGAGACTGATGAAGATTTGGAACAACAGATTGTTGAACTCGTGAAGAAGTTTAATCCAGCCGAATTGCACTAGGATGGGCTTTTAGTTTTCAAGCATATGCTCATTTTTGCGCTACTTTTTGTAGCTATTTTTGGATTTGCTTCAGAGCCGACACCCAAATTGGCTAGTTGGTTGAGTGACGCAAGAGTTCTCAGTGGAGGATCGGAAGAAGTTCGGAAAAATGCGATCCAAAGGCTAAAAGCGATGCCAAAACTTGAGTCTTCCCTTCATTCGGAGTTAGAGGGGAAAAATCGGTTTCTAGCTCTCGATGTGATCTCCGCCTTAAAGCTGAAGAATTTTCTAGATGATCTACTGAGACTTGCCGAGCGGGACGAAAGCGGATTCTTTTACAACGCAATTGATTCTATGATTGACTCTACAAATAGAGAACGCATTACGACGGTATACCGTTCTCGCGTGACGGATCGGGAGCAGCCTTGGGGTTCGCGAGTTGCGCTCTATGATTCTCTTGCCAGACTCAATAGCATTTTGAGCCCGGGGGTTGTTGAACAATCCCTTCAAGATCCCACTCCAGAAATACGTGCTGCCGCGCTTCATTACCTTCGCTATTCTCTATTACATTGGCAGAATGAGGACTATCTGCCAATGCTTGAGTTAGTTTTGAAAAAGGGTTCTAATAAATTGAAAATTCAGGCGCTTTTCTTGATCTCTGAATTGTCGCCCGCTTATAAACGACGAGCTTCTGCCTATTTGTCCTCTTGTCGATCAGATTCCAATTCCGAAGTGAGGTATTATTGTCTCCAATGTCTCCAGCTTCAAAAATAATCAGATTAAAAGCAAAGGTCGCGGCATTATTTTTGATTTGCGTGTTTGTGTCTTATTTTTTTCTAAAACCCATTTTTCAACGACATGAGAAATTTAGTTCACCTAGCTTTTCAGATTCTCGATGCCAGAAAAAATACCAAGAATTATACAACCGCGATCGGATCGATATTCGGATTGTATTTGGCTACAAAGACGCGAGACCCGCACGATTTGTCGGAGATCGTTATGAACGGGCGCTTTGGCTTCGGCCTTTATTGGCAGATTGCATTTCCGGTGAAGGAGCCTGTGGTTTTGCGAGATCAGAAGGCGATGACGAACTATTCGAAAAGGAAATAGCGGGTCCAGATGGTCGCCCTAGAAAAGTGGGCCTTAGAGTTTTGCAGAGTTCCGTAGGGCCTGATGATGAAGAAAATCGAAACGACCCATTTCAAAAGTGGAATAGCGAAAGAGTCAGGAAAAGTTTTCTAGAGGGGCTTGCTACCGCAGATGTCGTTTTTTATAACGGCCATTCTCGCAATGGTGGGGGGCCGGATTTTCAGCCGCCAATGATCGCGGGAAACGGAAATGTCCGTTACAAACGGTATCAAATTGAAAAACCTGGAATAAAGGAACTTCTTTCAGTGCTTGAAGCCAATCATCAGGCGACAATCAAGTTATTAGGTTTCTTTTCCTGTGCTTCCACACGGTGGTTTGAAAAGCCAATCCTTGATTTGAAAAAGGGCATTGGTTTGATTACAAATACGCAGTTAGTCTATTTTTCGGACGCTTTAGAAAATATGACCGCGGCACTTTCTGCGCTACTGACAATGAAATGCCAACCTGATTTCGATCGAATTCTAAAAGGCGGATCAAAAGCAGATCCGAAAAGTGGATCAACTCAGGTTGGCATTAAGAGTGTAGGCCTATTGAATTAAAGGCTGCGTCCAGAGGAGCTAGCACCCAAATCAACTGGGCTCGCTACTCCGGGGGTTTGATTGTGCTCGGCAGCAGGAGCAGAAGCTTGGTCGGCCTCTTTCTTCGCTGAGCTGCAGCCAGTAACTAATACCGAAGCGCCAATGACCAGTGACAGTAGCAAATAAAATGATGAAGTCTTCATGGTTATCAGATCCTTTCTCTCAGAGAAACGCGTGTAACTGTACGCGCCAAGATTGTTAAATGCTCTATTAGCACAAGCTAAGCCATAAAAAAAGCAATTAGCCGTTAGGTAAGGCAACTCATATCTGGAAAGCAAAAAAACTCTGGTACAATGATCAATATTTAATATATAATAATAACTATATACGAAATATTGGAAGGAATGTTATGGCAAAAATTCTTATTATAGATGATTCCAGTACTGCGCGAACTTTACTTCGATCTGCACTGAATGAAAAAAAGTACGAAGTTTCAGAAGCGGCCAGTGGTCCTGAGGCACTAGAGTATTTGTCTAGCGACAAAGGTACCGCCACCCAACTTATTCTGTGTGATATCAACATGCCGCAAATGGACGGGCTAACGCTTTGTCGAAGAATAAAAGCCATGCCAGCATTTACAAATCTACCAATTCTTATGGTTACCACTGAATCAAGTACTGAAATGAAGAATAAAGGTAAGGAAATTGGAGTACTTGGATGGGTAACTAAACCATTCGATCCTGTTAGATTGGCTGCGACAATTGATAAACTAGTTGGCGTGAGTGCTACCTAAAAACGGAAGCAAGGAAATATATAGATATGACTGAGGATACAAAAACCGCTTCTGAGTTGAGTCCAATTATCGCGAAGTTTTATTTTGCCCTCCAAACTACTACGAAGGAAATGTCAAAAAGTCGGCTGATTCAAAGCACTGGAATTAAAGACATAGTAATCAAGCCGTTAAGCTCCAATGACCTTAGCTTTGATCACTGGATCATCACGATGATGATGGGGTGCCCAGGAATTAATATTGTTTTTTCATGTCATTTCTCAACCAAAGTGGCTAGGGATTTAACTCTTGAAAAATTCCCTAAGAAAAAACTCACAGCGGAAGACTGCCATGAATTTCTGTCTGAATATTGCAATCTAACGGTTGGGGGGATTAAGAATGCGCTTTCGACTTTGATCCCAATTCACTGTAAAAGGCCCAGTGAATCGACGATTACCCCTCCAGAATACAAACCTTCCTATGATGAAGTTAAAATAGACACGTCGAATTCTCTTACCAAGCACTATTGGTTACTCTCCTGGAACGAAGGTAGTCTTATTTGCTCTGTTACTTTGAATATCAAAGAGAAGGATCTTAATTCCGCCTATAATGGCAATATCGAAAATTTGATTGCTGCCATCTCAACCTTTCAAGTAGATGATACCGGCGACATTGAGCTATTTGGAACCTAAATCGGGTTTTGTAAAAAAATCTCGAAATGAAATTCTCTTAAACCAAATCTTCAATTCAACACCACCCGTATTTGGGTTTGAAATAGATATTCCACCGTCAAGATTCTCAGCTTCAGCTTTTAACGCATTCAGCCCGATCCCCAGTCCAGATATTTCGGAAATTGTTCCTTTAGTTGAAAAATTCGAGAAAAATAGTAAGTCAGTCAGATTATCTTTCAAGTCTGAAATAAGAAGTCCTCGTTTTTGAGCCGCTTCTCTAATTTTCTCCAAATTAATTCCTCTGCCGTCATCCTTTAAAGTAAGATTGTAGACTCCTTCGTTCAATTCCAACGAGGCGATCAGTCGTCCGTGGCTTGGCTTTCCTGCGGCTATTCGATCTTCGGGGAGCTCAATTCCGTGATCAGCAGCATTTCTAATTGCATGAATGAGGCTGGCAAGCAGGCGTTTATAGGGCTGAGGAAAAATGGGGGCACTTTGAACCCATTCTATTGCTAAAACCTTTTTCTTGAGACGACTTGCCGTTGTTAACCATGCGTCATTTAGCCAGCCAAAATATTCTTGGGGGGGTTTTTCCAAAAGGCTGTCAATTCGGTCGCTTAGGTATTGAACTGTGAGTTCTTTTTCGTTTTTAGGATAAAGTGGTTTAAATTGAGATAGTTCTACAGTTACACAGGTCTTAGAGAGATCGGAGAAGTTCAAAATACTGTCAAACTGAATAATGAATTCTTTAACGGACTTTTCAATCTTTTCAATGAGTTCTAAAACATCATTGGCGTAACCGAAACTGCGTTCAGTCTTTTCCCAGTTCTGGCAAAGGTCAATCGCTTCTTGAAATTCAAAAAAGCCGAAAACGCCCTTTAACGTATGTACCAGTCTTTTTGCCGCTACATCGTCGTGTTGAACGTGTTTCGACAAAGCAAGGTTCTCGACAATATCAGAAAAAAGGGGCTTTGCCTGAAGTATCTTCACGATGGTGCGGTTCCTTTGGTTTGTTTGCTCCATTCGCTTTTCCATTTGTCTTATTTGTGTGACGTCGGTCAAAGTAACTAGAATGAGCGTCACTTCGTTGCCGCTATTGATCGGCGAAAGCTCTACCTTGATTTGGTGGTTCTCGATAGAGGTTTCAAGAACAGAGACGGTTCGAAGCAGTGCCCATTTTCCTCCAGCAAATAGGGCTTGTGCTAGTTTAGAAAACAAACCGGGATCCATTTTAAGTACTTCGCAGATGTTCTTGCCGGCTATGTCTTTGCCGAGCATCTTCTCAGCATTAATGGAATATTCAGGTTCAATCTGATAACTTCTGTTTACAGTGCAGAATCCTTGCGCTGCGCTATCGAGGATGGATTGAATCTTGTTTTTTTGTAGTTCAAGCTGCTTATTCTTGTTCTCAAGAAGTACCGAGACGGAAATATCCCTTCCAATCACATAAAACAGGCTGCCCTTATCGGATGGAAGTCGTTCGAGCATTTGAATATTCCAAAACAAAGTCAAACTTCTACCGGTCGATAAATCTACTGGGAGTTCAAACTCCATTTGCTTTTCAAAGGAATCGGTGGTGCCAGAAAATCTGGACAAATTTCCGAAAAAAATACTTTTGCTCATGTCTGAAAATAGCTCGGAGATATTCCGATTCAATACCGCTTCTTGCTCTATGTTAAGTAGTTTTGCGAGTACTGAGTTGCCCCTGCAGATCACGCCATTTTTATCAATGATACAGAAAAGGTCAGGTAACCGATCCACTGTGCTTTCGATATTTGTTTTTGCTTTTTCAAGCAATAGAATGATTTCGTGACTTGCCTGTAAATCATATGTGCCGACAGGGCTATTCATTCTCCCTCACTTGCTGCCTCACTTAAATATTTCTATATCAATTGTGTCTAAAAACGTGGATTTCTGCAAAAGTTCAAGATGCTTGATAATGTCCGACTCCAGAATTTCAAAGTCAAAAGAGCAATTCAGCTTTCTTCCCGCAATGTTAAAACACCAAGTGTCATGAAATACCGTTGGTGTATCCTTATCTACTGAAAATGCGTGATCAAAACCTCGCGTAACGAAAGGCAAACTTGTCCCTGCTGTCACTCCTACTTTTTCAAGGGCGGCTCTGAGGTATCCTGCAGTTATATTGCAGTATTCTTTTACAAAATCACCGATTTCATTGTTAGAGCTGCCACTACCAGTAGTGTTTCCACTCATCTGTCCATCTGCCCTAATATTCTGTATTAATTTGGAGTTAAAATGAACTTTAAAGGTTAAGCGAAAGGTAGGTCCTGCGACTAAAATAATTGCGGTCCAATAGTCCAATACGAAACTTTGAGGAAGGCTGATCTCGCCAATCGCTATTTGCGAATTCATTAAGTACTGTTTTAATCGCAAGGAAGCCACCTTGCGAATTAAATTTATAATGGTGTCTTTACTGTGAATCGTAGTTTCCATTTTAGATTAGTTTAATAAGATTGTAGCAACAACAGCGCAAAGTTCTAGTAAAATTCTGGTTATTTGGAAATTATTGTCCTAAACTAGTAGAATCAGATTTTAAATAGTAACATTGAGGGAATGCGTTAATGTTTTCGAAAAGCTCCGTAATCTTAGTGGTTGATGACTCTGCAGCTATTCGCACTATGATTATTTCTCAACTTAAGACGATGGGATATACGAGTGTGTTACTTGCAGAAAATGGAAAAGATGCGATTGAGAAGTTGGATACCCACTATAAAACGGGAGGTCAAGTTCATTTGGCGATCGTGGATTGGAAGATGCCTGAGATCGATGGAATTGAGTTGCTAAGGTTTATGAAGAAGCAAAGCAACTATAAAACTATTCCGTTCATGATGATCGCCGCAGAACGTGAGATGGATAAGATTGTTCAAGCAATGACCGAAGGAGTTTCTGAGTATTTGGTGAAGCCCTTTACCTTGGAACAACTTTCAGGCCAGATGGAAAGAATTTGGAAAAGACTGAGTGGAGCTGAGACGTAGATTCCTATCTAAACAAAACTCTACTTCTTTGCTAAAACCTTAACAATTGCCGCTAACAATTTAACCGGATTACAAGGTTTGTTAATCCAACCGATGACACCCAGTTCCTTCCCCATTGCCTTAAGTCGTTCACTGGTTTCAGTAGTGAGCAT
>Ga0206877_10176_pt1 | contig 16675 bp, 14 predicted proteins | sample Alteio_BWOrgCont_7_FD_152623 | JGI IMG/M metagenome (GOLD analysis project Ga0206877, IMG submission 152623) | Enriched cells from forest soil in Barre Woods Harvard Forest LTER site, Petersham, Massachusetts, United States -... | ecosystem: Environmental > Terrestrial > Soil > Temperate forest >...
TTTCCCGGCAGTTACCTCACCTGGGTTTCGATGAGTTTTGCCAGGAGCTCTCTCGTCATGAGAGGGCAATCTATCACCAGCACTCATGGACACGCGGATGTGGCCTTGAACACCTGCGTGCCGCCCATGCGCTCGGCTTACGCACGGTTTTGACGATCCATGTGGCAGGGGCTGTGTGTCTGCGCGGCACTTTGCTTCACTTTGGCGAGGAGGCCTGCGATGGCTTGATCGAACAAACCCGATGTGGCGCATGCTGGGCGCAAAGCCGCGGCGCACCAAGGCCGGTCGCTTGGGCGCTGGCTCGCCTGCCAGTTGCTTTGACGGCGCCGGCACTGCGTTTACGCACGAAGCCGACAACGGCCCTTGCAGCGGGTGTTTTAGCGGAACGAAAGGCAGAAGATCTGCGCGAGGCCTTCGACCGGAGCGGTCGGGTTGTCGCCGTCTGCCAATGGCTTAGCGAGGTTCTCATAATCAACGGTGTACCACGCGAAAAGCTCGTTGTGAGCCGGCACGGCCTGGCGACAGCCTATCTTGAGCAGGCTCGGTCGATGGCATCGAAGGCAAGGCCTGCCGAGCGTGTGCTCAAGCTCGCCTATCTTGGACGTTGGGATCGTCTCAAGGGGGTGCACGTCGCGGTTGCGGCGATACGTTCCCTGCCTGCGCAACTGGGGGTGAGTCTAACCGTTTACGCCATCGACGCATCTGAGGATGATGGCTATCAAGCGCAGGTCATGGCTCTGGCGGCCGATGACCCTCGGATCAGCTTTGAACCATGCGCGCCACACCAGACGGTTGCCACCACACTGGCTAGGCATGACGCCTTGGTCGTTCCGTCATTGTGGCTGGAAACCGGGCCGCTGGTGGTTCTGGAGGCTCAGGCCGTCGGCCTGTTTATCCTAGGGTCGCGCCTGGGCGGTATCGTCGAACTCGTTGACGGCTCGGGCGCTGGAGAATTGATCGAACCAGGAAACGTTCAACTATGGGCAAATGCAATTGCTCGCCTAGCAGCTCTTAAGTCGGCAGGTCCATTGCCGAAGTTCTCGGGGTGCCTGCGAACGCAAGCGGATGTCGCCGCCGATATGCTCGGCCTCTATCGGGACCTTTGGAGCGCCCGCCAATGAGTGCGAGCGTTCGGTTGCGTGCGTGCCAGCCATATGGGCTCGGAAATACATGATGCGCGATACCCGGTACCCGGCCGCCGGCAGATTTCGTGCCCCGGGTGCGCGGCGATGAAGATTGCCCTGACGTCGGATCCTGACCTGCCGGTGCCGCCTGTGCTGTATGGTGGAATCGAACGGGTGGTCGACATGGTGGCACGCCGCCTCATGGCGCGTGGTCACGAGGTGATGCTCTTTGCGCACCCTCAATCGACTTGCCCCGTCCCAAAACAGGCCTGGCCCGGAGCGAGCAGTCGATCTCGTCTCGATACTGTCAAGAATGCCGGCAAGCTGGCGGCCGTTACATCACAACACCGCTTCGATATCGTGCACAGCTTTTCTCGGCTCGCCTATCTGACGCCGATATTGGCGCGCGCCATCCCAAAGCTGATGAGCTATCAGCGCGCCATCAGTCCCAGGACCACCATGCTCGCCCATCGTCTATCGCGTGGTACGCTAGAGTTCTCCGCCATCAGCCGGCACATGTTACGTGATGTGGAGGGTATTGGGACCTGGCACGTCGTGCCCAATGGCGTACCACTCGAGGCCTATGATTTGCATGCAAGCGTTGCTGCAGACGCGCCGCTGGTATTTCTCGGACGGCTCGAGGCGATTAAGGGGCCTCATCTGGCCATCGAAGCCGCACGCAAGGCGGGTCGTCGGCTGATCCTAGCAGGCAATGTGCCAGAAGCTCATCGCAATTGGTTCGCTTCTTGGGTGGCGCCACATCTGGACAAACACGGTGTGAGCTATATCGGGCCGGTCAACGATTTACAAAAAAAAGAGCTTCTTGGAAGGGCGAGTGCCCTACTGATGCCGATCTTGTGGGAGGAGCCGTTCGGGATCGTCATGGCCGAGGCCATGGCCTGCGGCACGCCGGTGATCGGCTTTGGGCGCGGCGCGGTCTGCGAAGTGGTCGAAACGGGCAAGACCGGATTCGTCGTCGACAATCTAGCCGAAATGGTCGCCGCAATCGCCAACCTCGATGCCCTCGACAGACGGGCATGCCGGGCTCGGGTTGAGGCGTTGTACAGCGACTGTGCCGTGACTGACGGTTATTTGCACATCTACGAGAAGATGGTCGGGCGAGACGATCCGGCGCTCGGCTCATGAGATCGATTGTCAGCTATCCTGGCAACATGCAGCACGCCCAACAGATCGCCCGGGCGCTGCACGAGAATGGCTGGTTGGCGGCCTATGTGACCAGCTTTTGCTATCGCTCGGGCGGGGCCGCCGACAACATCATTGCCAGGCTCCCGTGGGGTCTGGCCAGAAAAGTCAGAACGCAGTTGCAGCGCAGATGCATAGAAGAGGTTCCCAGCGATCTCGTGCACAGCTACCCGTTTTGGGAAGTGCTGCGTAGCGGGGCATTGAAAGGACGCGCAGGCCCCGTCATCGTCGACAGGCTGTGGGATCGGATGAGCCAGCGTTTCGATGATTTGGTCGCCCGCCGCTATGTTCGAGGCTCCCAGGCAATCCATGCTTTCGAATATACCGCGTTGGCGACGTTCCAGCGCGCCGGCACCGAACATGTTGCGCGCATCCTTCATCTTGCCTCCCTCAGTAGCCGGTCTTTTGAGGAAATCCGCAAGCGCGAGAGTGCTGGGTTGAAGGAATGCGAGGATCCCAATGCGGCCTATTTCGCCGGCAAATTCCCACAAAGGCAGGCGCGGCGGGATGCCGAGATTGCGCTCGCCGACCTGATCATCGCCAATTCCACTCTGACGGCGCAGTCCCATATCGCCCAGGGCGCCGATCCGGCCAAAGTGGTGGTCGTGCCACTCGGTGCGCCGCCCGTGCTTGCCCAAGCCAGGCCCGCAAGGGGGGGCGTGCGCAGCTCGCTCAATGTTGTCTATGCAGGCCATTTCACACTCGGCAAGGGAGCACTCTATCTTCTCGATGCTTGGCGGCGGCTGGGCGCCAAAGGCATGGCGCGCCTTGACGTTTATGGGCAGGTGCATATTCCCCAAAGGCTTTTGGCGCAGGCCGACGATAGCGTTGTCTTCCACGGCGTCGTCTCCCGATCCGAGCTGTTCGGGGCTTATGACCACGCTGATGTGCTGGTGTTTCCAAGTCTTTCGGATGGATTTGGCATGGTAGTGGCTGAAGCAATGGCCAATGGTCTGCCGGTGATCACCACGAACATGGTCGGTGCGGCTGCCGATCTGGTAACGCCTAAAAATGGCCTCATCATTCCCGCGGCTGACGCCAATGCGCTGACCCAAGCCCTGCTGTGGTGCCTGGATAATCGGCAAGTGCTGGAAGAGATGCGCGTCGAGGCGCTTGCTAGCGCCAGGCAGCATCAATGGCCCAACTATCGCTTGACCCTCATCGAGCGCCTAGGCCTTGGCCTGGCAGGCGACGGCGCGTCTTACCTTCGTCAGCACTTGGCTGCCTACAAGGTTGCGAAATGAACGCTGCCAAGCCGAACTGGCATGTCTGCATCGTCACGCCGGGCCAGATCGGCTCGAACCCCCGGGTCGTGAAGGAGGCCACCGCCCTTCACGATGCTGGGCTGCGCGTGACGGTCATCGCGACCCGGGTCCTTGATGGCGTCGAACCACGCGATCAGTCGATCTTGCGGGAGGTCCCCTTCAAGATTGAGCGTATCGATCTGCGTTCGAGGACGCGCTGGCGGTTGCGCCGGATTGGGCAAATGGCGGCACGGGCGGTTCATGCGATGAACGGGGGAAATCTTCTGGCTGAAACTGCCTTCAGCGTGTTCACCCCCCCACTGATGTCCGCCGCTACCCGCATACCAGCCGATCTATATATCGCCCATTACCCACCGGCCCTACCCGCCGCATCAGCCGCCGCACGTCGCTTTCGGTCCCATTATGCCTTTGATGCCGAGGACTTTCACCTTGGCGAATGGCCCGCCGAGCCGGAATTCGAAAAGGAGCGATCTCGCCTTCGTCGGCTCGAAGGCAGCGCTCTTAAAGGGTGCAGTTATATCACCGCCGCCTCCCCTGGCATCGCTCAGGCCTATGCGCAGGCCTATGGCCTGGCTCAGCCGAACGTCGTGTTGAACACATTTCCCCTTGCTCAGGCGCCCGATGGCCCAACCCCCAGAGGCAGCGCCAGCCCCGGCCCGTCACTTTACTGGTTTTCGCAGGTTGTCGGCCCCAACCGAGGTCTAGAGTGTGCGATCGGTGCCATCGCCTATGCGCGCACGAGGCCGCATCTTTATCTGCGCGGGTATGTGAGCCCTGATTATGCCCGGCATTTGCGTGCGCTCGCCGATCGGAAAAGCGTATTGGGACGCCTCCATTTCCTGCCTACGGCCCTCCCCAGCCAAATGGAACGACTTGCAGCAGTCTATGATCTTGGCCTGTGTGCAGAACCAGCTCACACAGCCAATAATGCGCGCGTACTCTCGAACAAACTCTTTTCCTACCTGCTTGCGGGCCTGCCGGTTTTGATGTCAGACACCCCAGCCCAGCGTGCTTTCGCCCTCGATAACCCTTGCGCTGCATTCCTCTTTGCAAACGGGAACGCCGAGAACCTTGCAGCCACTCTCGATGCCGTCCTGGGCGACGCTGCACGTCTTGCCCAAGCTCGCAACCATGCGTTTGGGATCGCGCGCGAAACCTATAATTGGGACCGAGACAGCCGGATCGTCGTCGATCTCGTCAGGCATTCTTTGCAAAACGCGGCCAGCGAACAGGATCAAGCAGGTTACGCGACATGACGAGCGCGCGCACCGTCCTCATCGTCTCGCCCTACTTTCCGCCTTCAAATCTTGCCTGCGTGCATCGGGCCCGACACCTTGCAAATCATTTGTCGTCCGCCGGCTGGACGCCGTTGGTTGTGTGTGTGGACGAGCGCTTCTACGAGCAGGAACCAGATCCAACGCTGTCCCGGCTGGTGTCGCCAACTGTCGAGATCATCAAGGTTCCAGCACTACCCAGTAGCCTGTCGCGGCGCGTGGGCCTTGGCGATCTTGGCCTGCGCGCCTGGTTGCCCCTGTCACGGCGTATTGCCGACCTCTTGCAAGGCCGACCGATCGGGGCCGTCCTGATTACCGGCTCGCCGTTCTACCCAATGTTGATGTCGCGGTGGATCAGGTCACGGTTCAATGTGCCCGTGGTGCTCGATTTCCAGGACCCCTGGGTTTCACGGTGGGGAGGGCAACAATGGCCCTTCAGCAAAGCCGGGCTTTCGCATCGACTTGCCCTCTACTTAGAACCGCGCGCACTTCGGGGGGCGCGGTTCATCACTTCTGTATCGCAAAGACAGAACGAAGAAATGGTCTCACGCTATTCTTGGCTCGATCCCTCCCATATGGCGGCTCTTCCGATCGGCGGCGACTTCGATGACATTAAGATCCTGCGTAGCATTCCCAGCGCTCCCGATGCGGTGGTTCACCTCGATCGGACTATGATCAATCTGAGCTATGTCGGCACCGCGCCGCCGCGGGCAGCCCCGCTTTTTCGTGTCCTGTTCAAAGCCTTGGCCCAGGTTAAGGCTGAGTACCCTGCGCTTGCTTCGAGGATCCGACTTCATTTCGTGGGTACCTCCAATCAGGCCAATGACTGTCGGACCTTAAGCCTCGCCCCCTTGGCGGCGGATGAAGGGGTCAGCCAGATGGTTGTCGAAATCCCGCAGCGCGTGCCCTATGGCGAGGCGATGGGTATCATGGCTGGCTCGCACGGCCTGCTCCTGATCGGATCGGACGAACCCCACTACACGGCCTCAAAAATCTATCCGGCGCTGATGTCGGGCCGTCCCTTTGTCTCGCTGTTTCATCGACAATCGAGTGCGCATGCGCTTTTGAAGGCCGCTGGCGGCGGCGCATGTTTTGCATTCTCCGATCCCGCCGGGCTTTTTTCGCTGGCTGGAGAATTAGCGGCCGGGCTGGTGCGAGTTGCCGGCGAACCGGCCTCGCTGGGCCGCACCGATCTGGGTTGCTTGGACACCTATTCGGCCGCGGCAATCGCCCGGCGTTACGCCGACATCTTCGAAAGGCTGCAGTGCTGATGCGACTTGCAGTTCTGGCGTCCCATCCCATCCAGTACCAAGCTCCGATTTTCCGCGAATTGGCTCGGCGCCTCGACGTGGAGGTGTTCTTCGCCCACACGGTGACGCCTCAAGAACAGGCCGACGCAGGGTTTGGCGCGCCGTTCGACTGGGACGTCGATTTGCAGGGTGGCTATGCCAACGCCTTCCTTCAAAACATATCGAAGCGGCCCAGCGTGAATGAATTTTTTGGCTGCGACACCCCGGACATCGCCCAAAACTTGCGCGAGGGGCGTTTTGACGCATTATTGGTGTGCGGCTGGGGCCTGAAATGTTACATGCAGGGGATCTTCGCGGCACGTCGCTTGGGCATACCGGTTCTCGTGCGTGGCGACAGCCACTTACTGACCTCGCGATCAGTGCTCAAGACCTTGGCAAAAGAGGGGGTGTATCGCCCATTTCTACGCCTGTTTGATGCTGCGCTCTATGTTGGCCAGCGCTCGCGCGCCTATTACATCCACTACGGCTATCCGGCCAAACGACTGCATTTCTCACCCCACTGTGTCGATACCGATTGGTTTGCAAACAGAGCGACCGCGCAGGCGCGTGAAGCACTACGCGCTCGGCTTTCGATAGATCCTGATACACGCGTCGTGCTGTTCGCCGGCAAATTGATTGCATTGAAGCGCCCACTTGATCTGATCGGGGTGGCTGCGGCCTGCCGCTCGAACGGCCAGACGGTCGAAGTCATGGTTGCCGGCGATGGACCGATGCGTGCAGCGCTCGTCGACGATGCGCAAAAAGCTGGCGTTAGGCTCCATATGCTCGGCTTTTGCAACCAAAGCGACATGCCAGCCGCCTATGCTGCGAGCGATTGCCTAGCGCTTCCATCCGCCTGCGAAACCTGGGGGCTGGTGGCCAATGAAGCCCTTGCTTGCGGGCGTCCAATCCTCGTTTCGGAACAATGCGGATGCGCGCCGGATCTGGCCAGCGACGGCCATGCCGGCCGGACCTTCAGGGTCGGCGACATTCACGGCTGCTCGCTGGCCCTCTCGCGTTTGCTGAATGGAAGGAGGATGAAGGACGCTATTGCGACCCTTAGCTCTAAATATAGCGTCACCGCTGCCACCGACGGTATCGAGGCTGCGATTGGGTTTTGCCGCGGACAGGGGCGTTTTGAGATCAGGCGGGACCGCGCGACTTGAGCTCCACGACATTCACACCTCAATCATCGCCAGCCAAACTGCCCTTGGCAGTTGTCCTGGCGGCCGTTGTCGTCGCGCTCTTGAATTTGCCGGGGCAGAATGGGCTTCTCACCACCATAAGCCTGACTATCTTGCTCGCCGGCGCAGCGATGCTTTGGCGCCCTGGTGAGCCTCCAATCTGTCTGTTCATATTCGGCTACCAATGGCTGCAGGCATCCATTTCAGCCTTTCACGCCAACTGGCTCGGCATCGATGTGGCCACCTACACGATCTATGGCGGCGAGAACGGGCTTGCGGTGTTGCTGACCCTGATCGGCCTCCTGGCTCTTGCAGCCGGAATGCGCCTTGGTGCCGGACCGGTGAACCCCGATTTGACCCATAGTGCACGGGCTATGGCCCTGTCACAGCCAATTCGCATATGGTTTTGGTTATATGTGCTCTCCGCCATACTGGCAATCGTCGCACTTTGGGTTGCTGCCATCGTCCCCGGTCTCTCTCAGCCGCTTTTGGCGCTTGCTGGGCTGAAATGGGCTTTCTTCTTGATATTTGCCTATGCCTCTTTCGTACGCAACCAGCTTGGAAGCCCGCTTTTTGCAGCCGCATTCCTGGTCGAGCTTGTCGTAAGCACCGGGGGATATTTCTCCGATTTCAAGACCGTGATGTATTTCACACTGTTTGCCGTGATCATGGCCGGCGTACGAATGCGCACGCGCCATGTGATCGGCGCTTCCATCCTGGTCGCCCTGATTATTGCCAGCGGCATTGTCTGGACGGCGGTGAAGGAACGTTACCGAGATGTGGCCTCCAGTGGCGCCGAATCCCAGGCAATAACCCTCGATCTTGGAGACCGACTAACAAAGCTGGTGCAGTTGACCAGCGATCTTGACGGCGAAGCGATCAGTGACGCCACCGAAAAAATGATTCATCGCATCTCCTATGTCGAATTGTTCGGGGTGGTCTTGGTCCGTATTCCGCAAGTTATGCCCTATGAAGAAGGCGCGAACCTGCTCGATGCGGTGAGCCGTCCGTTCATGCCGCGTCTTCTTTTCGCAGACAAGAGCGAGATCAACGATACGGTGCGCGCAAGCAACTATACAGGCGGGCTGTCAGGGACCTATCCAGGTACTTCGATTAGCTTGGGATATATGGCCGATCTTTATATTGATTTTGGGCCGTATTTCATGATGAGCGTGATCTTCGCTTTAGGCTATCTCTACGGACGCACCTACAGATGGCTTGCCAATATGCGCAAATGCGGACCCCTTGTGGGCTTTGCATGCGCCTGCGCCATCTTCGCACAGGCCGCCTTGCTGGAAGTTAGCCTCGCCAAACTAGTGGGAGGTCTGGTCGTTTCGGTTCTGATCACCCTGCTGTTCATCGCCCTGGTAGTGCCTCGTCTGAGCCCCTGGCTTGTGGAGAACAGGCGATCAGACGCGTGATCATGTCCGCCACACCGAGGGGCGTTTGCGGACGACCTCGCCTTCTTCTCACGGCCCTGCGCGAAAATCCGACGTTGATCGCTGGCCGAAGGCTTGCACAGTTGCACCCGCCCAGAACCTTCGAGATCGTAGTACAATCAGGCACGCCCGACATCGTGCTCCACATGGAAAGCGGTTATATCGGACTGATGGACCTGCCGCGTTTGTTTAAGCAGGTTGGCGACTATCGCCAAGCGCGCCATTTTCTGTTTTCGGAATCAGACTGGCCCTACGCCGTGCTTGCGGGTGCCTATCCGTCCCTCACAAAGGGACTGCCCTGGGCCTATAGTTGGAGTTATCTGCCCTCCCCCTCCCGATTTGGCGGCGAAATTCACCCTCCTTCTGCGGACCGGGCCTACCTATTTTCGTTTCTCGGTCGAACCGACACCCATTGGGCGCGGCGGCAATTGCTCGCCCTCGATAGCCCCGATACGCCGTGCTTGAGTATCGCGGACGCGCCCTCCCGCTTTGCGAATTTTGATTACACCCGAACCTACCTGGAGCTCATTGCTCGCTCCAGATTTGCCCTTTGCCCCCGCGGTTTTGGCGCTTCGAGCATCCGGCTGTTCGAAGCAATGGCATTGGGATGTGCGCCCGTGATCATTAGCGATGCCTGGCAGCCTCCACCAGGTATCGCCTGGCCCGAATTCAGTGTGGTTGTTAGCGAGGGCGAGGTGATGCATATCCCGCAAATCTTGGCGGGGTTGCAGAAGGATGCGGACAAAATGGGGAGGCGGGCCAGGGAGGTATTTGAGCAGAATTTTGCGCCGGAGGTGTTCTTCGATCGATTGCTGGGCTTGCTGCTGGCCCAAAGGACCAAAACCGACACTGTCGGCACTATCGCCTCATGCGCCTGGCACGCTCTGGGCTGGCGCGAATTTTATTCCATCGGGCACCTGGCAAAGTCGAGACTTGGTTCGGCCTTGAGGCGCGCGTCCTGATGGCGTTGCGCTGTCTCCATGTAGTACCGACCTATTTCCCGGCCGTGCGTTATGGCGGCCCTATACACTCGGTTCATGGATTGTGCCGGGCTCTGGCAGCGCGGGGATGTGATGTTCATGTCTATACGACCAACGTCGACGGTGCGGGTGTTTCGTCGGTTCCGCTAGAAGGCCCAGTGGAACTCGACGGTGTCAATGTGCACTATTTTCCAACAGCTACCGGGCGCAGGATCTATCGCTCACCTGCGATGGGCGCGGCCCTCACGGCAACCGTCGCATCCTTCGATGTGGTGCATATCCATTCCGTCTTCTTATGGCCGACGGCGATCGCCGCCCGTCTGGCTCGGCGCCATCGCATCCCCTATGTGTTGGCGCCCCGAGGCATGCTCGTCGATAGCTTGATCCGTCGAAAGAGCCGCTTTCTCAAATCGGCTTGGTTATGGGCGTTCGAAAGAAGCAATATCGCAGGGGCAGCCGCAATCCACGCAACGAGCGAAATGGAACGCCGTGATATCGAGAAACTGGGTTTCGATGTGCGTTCCTTTGCCGTCGTTCCCAACGGTATTGACGCAATTCCTGCGGGCGCCGCCAAGCCTGTCATGCTCCCTTCCCGCCCTTACGTGCTTTGTCTAGGACGGGTCAATTGGAAGAAAGGGATCGAACGCCTGATCGCCGCCATGTCCCATGTACCGCGTGCCAACTTGGTCATCGCCGGAAATGATGAAGATGGCGAAGCAGCCCGGCTGATGGGAATGGTCCACGAACTCGGGCTGGAAGATCGCGTTCGCTTCATCGGCCCCGTCTACGGCGATGAAAAATGGGCACTCATTCGCAACTGTACGACATTAGCCCTTGCGTCCCATTCGGAGAATTTCGGCAATGTGGTGCTGGAGGCGATGGCTTGCAGCCGCCCGGTCGTGGTCACAACCAAGGTTGGTCTGGCCGATATCGTGGCACAATCCGGTTCGGGTCTGGTGGTTGATGGGTCGCCAACAGCAATCGGCAATGCGATATCTGCCTTGATTACAGATCCTGCTTACGCACAGAGGCTCGGTGAGGTCGCCGCCAAAACCGCTCGGGATTTGTTTTCCTGGCCAGCGGTGGCATCTACGATGTGCGGCGTATACGAAACTGTGGTCACCGCTTCGGGCAAGGAGGTCGGCCATGCCTGATCTCATCGCGCCCCAAACCACAGTCCTGATCATCACCCTGAACGAGGCGCCGAACCTCGCCCGCTGCCTCGACCGTCTTGACTGGGCCCGTCGGATCCTCGTCATCGACAGCGGCAGCACAGACCAAACCCTGCAGATCGCGCACCAATACAACAATGTCGAGGTCGTACACCGGCCATTTGACAGCTTTGCCGATCAATGCAACTTCGGCTTGACCCTGATCGAAACGCCCTGGGCCCTTTCGCTCGATGCCGACTACGAGCTAAGCTCCACGCTCGTTTCAGAAATTAATTCGCTGCGGGAAAGCTCCATTCAGGGATACTCGGCCCCCTTTATCTATCGTATCCATGGCCGGGTCCTGCGCGGCTCACTCTATCCGCCCCGCACGGTTCTATATCGCGTTCGTGCCGCCCGTTACCGCAATGAGGGGCATGGTCATCGGGTGAGTGTGGACGGGCCAATCGCTCGTCTATCCGCCCCGATCTATCACGACGATCGCAAGCCGTTGCAAACCTGGATGGACTCCCAAAAGCGTTATGCCAATGCTGAGGCCGATCATTTGCTAGCCGCCGACCCAAGCACATTGAGTGGAGTCGATCGTTTGCGGTTGCTGGCGTGGCCCGCTCCACTCCTGGTTTTTCTTTATACGCTGGTGATAAAGCGTGGCCTGCTCGACGGGTGGGCTGGCTGGTATTACACCTTGCAGCGCACGATCGCCGAAGCACTCCTGGCCGTGAACCTGATCGATCGACGTCTCGCGCCCAAATCGTTCTCGCCAGACCACGCCGCACGCGACGCGCCGACGCCCGGCTCTGCCCTCGACAATGAGACCTAGTAATCTGCGCGTGTACTTATCTTCTGCGTCGCTTCAGCGACTGTTGCCGCGCCGATTTGCAAGCTTCTTAGTTGCAAGCCTCGAACTTCTTCCTCCGACATCGCGGCGATGTTCGTGGCGGCTGAGCGTGGATGGCGAGCGTGAGCGGCGTCTCACGGTCCCGCGAATAGGCGAAATCATATCAGGGACGGCGCTTTGATCATTGTTGGGCTGAATGCCTTCCACGGCGATGCGGCAGCCTGCCTCGTCAGGGACGGCATTCTGGTGGCCGCCGCCGAAGAAGAGCGGTTTTGCCGGATCAAACATTGGGCAGGTTTTCCCAGCCAAGCGATGCTCTATTGCCTAAAGGAAGCGGGAATCGGGCTCGCCGATGTCGACCATATCGCTGTCAATAGTGATCCCAGGGCAAACCGGTTCCAGCGCCTCGCCTACGTGGCGCTCCACCGGCCCGATTTGCGACTGGTGCTCGATCGCCTCAAAAACCACCGCAAGCGATCCTCCCTCAATCACGAGCTGGCGGTCGCCTTTCCAAATGAACGATTCAAGGGCCGCATCCATCGCGTGGAACATCACCTAGCCCACCTCGCCTCGGCCTTTCTTCCATCGCCCTTCGAAGAAGCTGCAATCGTTTCGATCGACGGCTTCGGCGATTTTTCATCTGCTGCCTGGGGTGTCGGGCGTCACAACGATATGACAATCGACAGGCGGGTATTGTTTCCGCACTCTCTTGGCGTGTTCTATCAGGCACTCACCCAATATCTTGGCTTTCCCCATTACGGCGACGAATATAAAGTAATGGGTCTCGCCCCCTACGGGAGGCCAACATATCTTGAAGCCATGCGACGGATCGTTCGCCTTGAAGCGGATGGCGGATTCGCGCTCGATCTGACCTATTTCCGGCATCACCGGGAAAATATCAGCTATCAGTGGAACGGCGGTTCGCCCTGTGTCGGCACGCTCTATTCCGCGGCGCTGGAAAACTTGCTTGGCCGGCCTAGAGCTTCCAACCAGCCATTGACAGCCCGGCACCACGATATCGCCTCTTCGGCCCAGGCCATGTACGAAGAGGCGTTCTTCAATGTACTCAATTGTGTGTGGAACAAACATCGCCTTCCTCGTGTCGCCATTTCGGGAGGTTGTGCAATGAATTCCGTCGCCAACGGCCGAATTCGACACGCAACACCCATTCGGCAAGTCTATGTTCAGGCGGCAGCCGGTGATGCGGGCGGTGCGATTGGCGCCGCACTCATGCTCTGGCACCGCCATGGCGGCACACGCAACTTCGTCATGAATGATGCCTATTGGGGCCCTCGCGCCGACCTATGCGAGATCGACCACCTCCTCAATTCCAACGCCGAAAGCCTCAAGCGACTCCATTGCACGGTTCGCCGATTTGCCGACAACGCCGATTTGTACCGAACAACGGCGGCGGCTATTGCCCGAGGCGAAGTGATCGGCTGGTTCGCAGGGCGCATGGAATGGGGTCCCCGGGCGCTGGGCAATCGTTCGATCATTTGCGACCCCCGCCGCCACGACGCCAAGCAGATCCTCAACGCTAAGATAAAAAGGCGTGAATCCTTCCGGCCCTTTGCGCCCTCGGTCCTCGCCGAGGAAGCTTCCGCCTGGTTTGAAGACGACGACGACGTTCCGTTCATGACCCAAGTCGTTCAGGTCAAGCCAACCAAACGCCCCCTTATTCCAGCCGTTACCCACGTCGATGGGTCCGGACGGCTGCAGACAGTGCGCCAAGAAGCCAATCCGCACTACCATGCGCTCATCTCGGCTTTCTTTCAGCTTACTGGCGTGCCGATGGTGCTCAACACATCTTTCAATGAGAACGAACCAATAGTGTGCACCCCAAGGGAGGCGCTGGATTGCTTCCTTCGTACGAATATGGATGTGCTGGTACTTGAGACCATGATGATCGAACGGGAAGGGAGCGAAAATGAACGCTCCCTTGAGCTAGATGAGGTTCAGCAATGAATGACCTCGATGCGAATACAAATTTATGCCTATAAACGACACCAGATCGTATTCGGTTGGCGGCGTCAGTAGTCTGATCGTTTTCGGCTGGTTCCTGGTCTTTGTCGGCTTTGAATGGCTTCGCTATAAATTCGGACAGCATACCGTAGTCGGTCTTTCCGATCTTCCAAATCTGATATCTATTCTGGAGATCATCCAGATCGCCATGATCCTCCGGCTCGTTGACCGCCGCCGCATAGACGCACCATTCTATCTATTAGACGCTTCGTTCGCGCTTGGGACAGTAGCGCTTTGCATCCTCGTCCTCCATCGTGAGCCGCTCCCGGCCGCGTTAATTCTCTCGGCCTTCACCATGTGGCGCTTCAGAAAGCACACGTCATGCCGGTCATCATCACTCGCTCAATTCGCCTTCATAGGCCAATTCGTCCTCCTGGGATGGCCGTTTCTGGTGCTGCATAATCTCGTTGGTTGGCTTGACGCGATTGTCGTGCGCGCTGTGCTGCGTGTCATAGGCCAAGACGTTGGCGGGTACGGCACCTATATCATCCGTACTTCGCGCAATGCTGGCTTTGATGTCATGTGGGGATGCGCGACATCAACCACCCTTGTTCAAAACATTGTTGCCTTCGGTATCATCGCCGGTGGCATTCGCGGCTACCTGCAACGCTCCGATATCGGCTGCTTTTTGTTCGTCATTGTCGGCACCTTTGCGCTCAACTGGCTGCGTCTTGTGCTGATTTGCTCGACAAAGGACGGCTATCTGTTTTGGCATGAGGGGAAAGGTGCCGCGCTGTTGGCGACGGCTTACGCCATCTTCATCATCGCTCTGGCCTATCGTGCGACGCGCCCCGCCCCAGCATGACGCGGATCTATCACATTCTCGCAGGCCTGCTCTTCGCCCTTGCCTTATTCCTTTCATTGGACGATGGGCGGCCGGGCGGGTTACCCGATCCCAACAACCAGATCATCATGGGCTTTAAAAGAGCGGGCTTCAGCTTGTTGGCAATCCGTCGAACGGCTTTCGGCCAGGATTTCGTCTTTGAGCGGCCAGATTGCGCGGTTCCCGCTAACGTCCTGTTGCTTGAAACGGTCCATCGCGATGCGACACAAGCCATTGCTGCCATACCCCATGATGATGCCGAACCGATATTGGTCTATGGCGGAAGCATCGTGACCGGCCTGGGATGGGCCGACATTGGTCGTCTATGGCTCGGCCGGAAAGTCCGGGTTGCACTGGGTCTGATGGCAGCAAGTCCCTGGGACTCGACGGCGCTGGCGGTATTTATTCCCCGCAGCTGCCCAGAAGCCGCAGTCGATTGGAAGTCTTTCGACGCGACTTTTTGATGAGTGGTTCGCGTGGTTTTTAATTCAGGTCCAGTTGAAATTGTGAAGCGCCCGCCGAGTGTCTTCCTCATAGCGGTCTTCCCAAACCCGCGTGAGGAATATGACGAGCGCAAACTCCGACATGAATAGGATGAAGGCCATGAAGCCCCAGATAAGCGGGGCAGCTGCTAGTCTTAGCATTGGCAGATCGGGGTACAGGCCGAGTGCAAAGTTTAGACCTTCTACGACCAAGCTAATCAAGATGCTTATGCTGATGATGATGACGAGAATGGCGATGGGTTCGCGCAGAGCCGTCCGTATCGATGTATGGATCGGACGGCGCTCATCAAGAGAAGCGGCCGGCCCAACCACGGCTAGCGCGGCAGTCGCCACGAACCCGAGCCCATAGCAAAACAGGACCACAGCTTGGAAAGTCCGCTCATGCGGAACAGGCGGGAGTGGCAGCGGTGGGTGCTTGAGCAGACCAATCACCGCCCAGCACAGGACAACATAAAGTGCCATCCGCCGTGCATATCGGCCCCTGGGTATTAGCGGTACCCACTCGTCATGAATCAACCCCCTATGCAATCTGAAGGCGATATGGGCCAGCAAGTAGGTAGCGATGGCCTGGAACAGAACCAGGGCGGCAACTTGGACAAACCCGGATGACCACGACACAAGGAATGTTGCGTGGGGCATCATTTCCTGGGCAGCAAAAATCAACCAAGCAAAGAAAAAGAGCCACGGCTTGTATCGAGTGGTTGCCAGAGCCTGCCGCCAGCTTTCTGCCAGGATGTTATATGGCCGAGACGAAGAAAAGAACCCTCCAATGGCGATCCCTATGAGTACCACAAGATAGATCAGCGCGATTTCGATCGGTGGGGATGACATTTTGTGATTATACCATCGGCATCAGGATCAAAGGATGCAATTCCCAAACCTGGGTACAGCGCGCAACCTTCGTAGAATTCACCTGTCGTGACCTAAATACACACTCTTGAGACGCAGGAACATGATCCGCAAACGTTTGCGGCCCAACAGCAAGCCAAACAGGATCACAACCAAATATGACAACATGCCTATTCCCGGTACCGGACCGGGTATCTGCGTCAGCGAGACATCGTCGAGACGCAGCGGGGCCGTGAGCGTTCCCGGCAGATTGGTAAAGACCAAATTGGTAAGGCCGGCCGACAAGGTTGCGGTCACAGTATAGAGATTGTATCCACCTAGCCCAATTACAGTAACGGCATATGTCAGATTGGTGGTAACGCCCCCAATCGTGACGCTAAAATTTAACGTTCCTAGCGAAAGGGAAACGGCCGGGGCCAGGAAAAACTGCAATTGGTATGTGCCGGCAGTGGGGACGTTTACTGACTGTGTTATCGTTCCTCCGCCAGTTGCAAGCGTCGCATAGAAGTTGCCGCTGTGCGCCGGAGTTAAAATATTTCCGGCCGTCACCGCGGAGCCCCCGGTGAACGACCAGCCGGTCGAACCCGATTCAAAGCCGCCATTGGTAATGATTTGAGCGCGTGCGCCCGGCATCACGCCAGGCGAAAAAATGAGCGCGACGGCCATTAGCACCAGGCACCAGGCCCTGAGCGAAAATCTCATGCCACCCCTCA
>Ga0206877_10217_pt1 | contig 16651 bp, 15 predicted proteins | sample Alteio_BWOrgCont_7_FD_152623 | JGI IMG/M metagenome (GOLD analysis project Ga0206877, IMG submission 152623) | Enriched cells from forest soil in Barre Woods Harvard Forest LTER site, Petersham, Massachusetts, United States -... | ecosystem: Environmental > Terrestrial > Soil > Temperate forest >...
GGTTCGTCCTGACCGATCTGGGCGAAGCGCTCAAGACCGGTGCGCGCGGCTGTGCGCGAGCCTCCGTCCTCACCGCGGGAAGCTCATGGTTTCAGGGGGCCTTCGATCAAATCGTCTATTCGGTGCAGACGGGCGAGACGGGTTTTGAAAAGACGCAGGGAATGCCGATCTTCGAGTATCTGGCGCAACATCCGGACGAGGCCTCCCTGTTCAGCGAGACGATGGTCGGCGTTCACGGCGAGGAGCCCGCGGCCGTGGCCGAAGCCTATGATTTTTCTTGCTTCGACACCGTCGTCGACGTCGGCGGCGCCACAGGCAATCTGCTCGCCGCGATCCTTGCGCAACACAAGGGCCCGCACGGCGTCCTGTTCGACCGGCCTCATGTAGTGGCCGATGCACCGGCGCTGCTCGAGGCCCGGGGCGTCAGTGACCGGGTGACGATCCAGGCCGGCAGTTTCTTTGAAACCGTCCCGTCCGGCGCCGGGGCCCATGTGCTTTCGCACGTTATCCACGACTGGGACGAGGATGAGTGCCTCGCGATCCTGGGGCAGGTCCGCAAGGCCATGAAGCCGGATGGGCGTCTGCTGCTGGTCGAGATGGTGCTGCCCGCGGGCGACACGCCTCATCTGGGCAAGATTTTAGATATGGTCATGCTGGTGGTGCCGGGCGGCCAGGAGCGCACGCAAGAGGAATATCGCGCGCTTCTCGCCAAGGCCGGCTTCCATATGGCGCGGGTTGTACCAACCAAGTCCGCGGTGAGCGTGGTGGAAGCAGTCCTTGCCTAAACGCCTGGTTGGAATGGGGTATTAGACTGCTTGTCGTTTGCAGGCGCGAGATGCTTTGCCGGGTGGCGGCACAACCGTCCGGCTTGCAAATTCAGCGTGGCCGCCATCGCCCCAAGGTTAGACCGCAGGGTTAGACCCCAAGGTTAGACATAGCTGCACGCCCTTATCTTAAGGAACGGTTTGGAAGGCGGCCATGCTGGGGCGTCTTGCGGCAATGGCCCCAAATCCTTGAAGAGTTTGGAGTTTAGGCAGCGCATGCCAGCTGCGGCACACGATGAAGCTCGACATAGGTCTGGGGACCGTAGTGGATCGTGTTGCGCGAGAAATACGGCGGCACCTGCATGTCGAACTGCGCGTGGTCGTGGCTTTGATCGCTGCGCAGAAGGTCCGTGCGGCTGGCGATGTCGAGGCGAAGCCGCTCACCGGCCTTCAGCAGGACAGGATGTGGCGTGAGGCTGAAGCGAAGAATTACCGGCTCGCCTGGCTTTAATGGCTGCGGGGTATCGATGTCGATCGCGATCTCGGTCGCAGTGCTTCGCGCCATGTCGATCTTGCGGCATGCGGGCCTGATCGTTCCGATCGACATTAGCTGATTGCCGCCGTTCCGGTCGATGCGGCTGGTCCGTGCAACGACGTGCGAGTCGATCTCATTCGCGCTGAAGCAAAGGCTCACCGTCACCGGGCCTGTAAGTTCGACATCCTCCTCAATCAAGGTCTCGAAACCCAGGACCTGATTGGCGACCTCATCGAAGCCGGGCGTGACGATTGCGCCATAGGGCACTGCCGCCCACCGGTTCGATCCGCACTGATGCTCGCCCTCCCCCAGGTGATGCAAAGCGGTGTCGGCGCCCGAGGATGCCGGATAAAGGCGCATTGCCTCGCTGCCCGGCACGGGGAAGTTGGACGCGCCGCGATATTCATCGGCACCTGCGGTCCAATAGCGGACCCGTGCCTGCTGGGCGTAGCCATTGTCCGCGCCCAAGACGATATGGTCGTAGAATGCCAGCGCCTCGAGCTGCCAGTGATAGCAGGGCAGCTCATATTCGGCTGGGCCGATGATCAGCCATTTGCGATCCCTGGGCGTCCCGGCATTTTCGAACAGGTCATAGGCACCGTATTGGTGCACGTTGAGGTGGCCGGGGTTCTGGACGACGACGAAGGGCACGTTCACCTTGTCGAGGCTCCCCGAAGGTCCGAGCGGCAGCGGGCTCGTCGCCCTCGTCTTGCCGTCCAGCGCGATGGCGGCAAACAGCTCACGCATTGGCTTGGTCGGGGTGTTTCGCTGGAACCCCTTCATAATCGTATACATGCGCTTCTTGACTTGCGGCCACCACCAGCGCTTCAGCGGCGAATTGATGACATGGCTCATGAGTGCGCGCGCGAGCGGCGGGACGCGCAGCTTGAACTGGAAGTCCGTGAAGTTGGCGCCCATCCACAGCGCCAGGAAGTCGACCTGCGGTCCACCACCGAACATGCTGATATGCCTGAAATAGTCGGTGCACATCTCGATCGAAAAGAACCCTTTCAAAGCCGGCGGCGGCTTGGCAGCGACCTGCGGCTGCACGATCCCGTAGTAGGAAGTGCCAAATAGAACGACATTGCCATCGCACCAGGCCTGCGCCGCCGTCCAGGCAATCACCTTGGCGTGATCTTCGACATCGGTATCGTTGAAGAAGGCGATGCTCTCGCCCTGGGAGCGACCCATGCCGCGGCGCGCTACGACGACATGCGCGTAGCCGCGATCGGTGAACACGGGCGGGCTGCCGGTCTCGTTTGTACCGGTCGGCGCTCCTGATGACTGCAGCTCCTTTGAATAGGCGGAAAAGGCGACAATGGCCGGGAAGCGGCCCTTGCGCTTGGGCGTATAGACATCGCCAGCAAGACAGATGCCGTCGCCAACCGGTATCATCTGATCGGCCAGGAGCCGGCAGCCCAGGCCGCTATGCGCTGGCGCGCCAGGCGTCCAGCCCGCGAGCTGATGACCGAACAGGCCGCCCTTGGGTACAACGATGTTGTCCCACAATCGGGCTTTTGCAAGTGCGGCATTCATGTGCGTTTCCCTCCCTTGGCAAGCAAGTCCAGCGCTGTTTCGATGACGGCCTGGGCGCGTCGCTCGCCGTCCGGCCGACCCACCGCAAGATCGATGACCGCTAGCCCCGCCGACAGCGCGTGGAGCATGAAGCGAGCTTGTTGGGTGGGTTCAATGCCCAGGTCCTCTAAGAGCCGCCCCACTCGTTCGCTGATCCCGTCCGCAAGTTCCCGGAATAGATCGCGCAAGGAAGCTTCCTGATCGGCAGCCTGTGCCAAGGCCATCATGACCCGGGTCGTGGCATGTCTTACCGCGACCGAGGCAATGCTTGCCGCGACGACTTCTTGCGAAGCACCATCGAACATCTTGTCGATCGCATCGAGTTGCCCGTCGATGGCAGCGCGCGCGACGGCCGCCAAAAGGTCGACGCGGGTCGGGAAGTAATAGGTCAAGTGGCTCTGGCGAAGCCCAGCCGCCGTTGCGACACGTGGCTGCGTGAAGCCTGGATAGCCGTGCTCGCGCAGAACGCCCAGCCCAGCTTCGATGATAATCTGTCTGCGATCGTTCACTCTGCACCTGCTGGAGTTTAGTATGTTAACCAACCAAATACCTGAGTTGATGCGGCGTGTCAATTGCGTTTGCCTGAGGCAGGCATGCGGCTCGGCCTTGTGTTTGAGCCATCGCGCCCCTGCCTGATGCGATGCCAGTGTCGAAGTGTCGTTGCGAGGAAAGTGGATTACGACGCCAAAGGCGAGCTTAGCGTCAACAGGGCCTGCGTTCGCGGCCCAGCGGGCATGTAAGGCTCATGCCATACTGAATATGATACAAGGAAAGTCCGTCTTCCTTTCCTCTGCCGGTCGGTTCAATTCAATGCTCACCCTGCGACTTTGCAAGATTATGCTGCTGGCTGGCGTCGCGCTTTTCTTCTCGCTTGTCGCCTTTGGCAACATCACCGATTACGACAGCAACTGGCAGTTCGTGCAGCATGTCTTGTCGATGGACACGACGTTCGCGAACTCGACCATCCGCTGGCGGGCGGTGACGAACCCGACATTGCAGACGCTGGGCTACGGGCTGATCATCCTTGTCCAAACCGTCATTGCCATCTTGTTGTGGATCGCCGTCGTCCGGCTCCTGATCAATGTGCGCTCCGACAAGTTTGGCCCTGCCAAAGCGATCGCTGTCTTGGGTCTCACTCTGGGCCTTCTGCTCTATTTGGTGGGATTCATTGCCATTGGCGGCGAATGGTTCGCCATGTGGCAGTCGCAGATCTGGAATGGCGAGCAGAAAGCCTTCGATTTTATTTCGATGATCGGCATCGTCATGCTGATCATGTTCGTCCCGGACGAGAGCCGCCGGGCCAGCACCTGAAATCGAGGGGGCGAGCGGCGTGGTCGAAGGGATCTCCTCCAGGCAGGGCTTGTGGGCAGGATCGAAGCGGGCGATACATTCCTCAGTCGCGACCTTTCCATGACCCAAGCGCCATTACCTCAATGAAAACGCCGATCAAACCCGACCTTTTGGAGATGGAGAGCCTGGAACCGCGAGGGCCGCGTCCGGCGAGCCGCGACGATCACGGCGCATGCCATGTCGACCTTTGATGTCGCCTCCATCCTCTTCCTGTTCGCTGCGGCGACCGGACTTGCCAATGAGCGGCTCTTCAGGCTGCCGCACAGCATTGCCCTCCTTCTGGCCTCATTGCTGGTGTCGCTGGCAGTTGTGGCCTTCGGCCACCTCGCGCCGGTCTCCTGGCTTTTGCAAGGTTCCCAGCATCGCATCGAAAGGGCTGATTTGCCGCGAGCCTTGCTCGACGGGGTGCTGGCCTTGCTCCTTTTTGCGGCGAGCTGGCATGTCGATCTCAAGGGTCTGCGCCGCCAGCGCAGGCTCATTTTCGCTCTGGCAACGGTCGGGGTAATCGTCGCCAGCAGCGTCTTCGCGTTTGGCTTTTGGCTGGTCACCGGCCTTCTTGGTACACCCATTCCGCTCCCCTGGTGTTTCCTCCTCGGAGCGATCTTGGCCCCCACCGATGCCGTCGCCGTCGACGGTCTCTTGCAGCGTATCGTCCTTCCGGCCGGCTTGCGCGACATCATTGCCGGCGAGAGCCTCTTTAATGATGGCACAGCCGTGGTGGTGTTCCTGGCGGCCGTCGCGCTGGTATCGGGAGAAAGCGATGTCATCGGCCATGGGCGGCTTCTCGCCGCCCTGGTGGTGGAATGTACCGGAGGAGCCGCTATTGGCGTGATCGCAGGCTACCTGGCAAGGTTTGTCATCGAACGCAGCCGCGATGAGATCGTGGGTCTCACCGTCTCGATCGCGCTGGCGCTCTCGACCTATCGGCTCGCCATCCTGCTCGAGGTTTCAGGCCCGATTGCGGTCGTGGTTGCCGGGCTCGTTCTCGTCAACGCCTCGCCCAAGGGGCAGGAACGATCCGCCTGGCGCCAGCGCCTTGCCACCTTCTGGTCGCTTATCGATGACCTCGTCAACACGTTGCTGTTTTTGCTGATGGGCGCGGAAATCTTCACTCTCGACCTCGCCGCTTTTGTGCAGGTTGCGGTCCTGGCAGCCATACCCTTGGCGATCGTGTCACGCCTGGTCAGCATCGCGCTGCCAGTCGCACTGTGGCCAGTCGGCGGATCGGAGAAGGCGCGGATGATTGGGGCGCTGACATGGGTCGGGCTGAGGGGCGCCATGTCGATTGCCCTCGTCCTCACTATACCGGCCGGCCCGTATGAGGCCACTCTGGCGGCCGCCTGCTATGCCGTCGTCATCTTCACAATCGTGGTTCAAGGCCTGTCGACGCCGGCCGTCCTGGGCGTTCTTTACAAGGCCAAGCCGGCGGATGTCGAAGCCGCCGAAAACGCAACCAGGCATCACAACACCACGAGCGCCGAGCATCCATAGCTCAAAATAAATTTGGGCCGAAACCCATCTTACCCTAACTCATTGTTTCGATGCACTTTTTCGATTCTTGGCGATTCCCGGTTTTTGGTGATTCCCGATTTTTGGCGATTCCCGATTTTTGGCGATTCCATTGGATCGCAAAACGCATTGGCCGGAATTATCCGGCGATCGGGACACAGCTATCTGACGCAGGCCACCCTACGGGATCGGTCATTCAAAACAACTCGCCAACAAGAGACGCGGCCAAGCGAATGCCTTGGCAGACCATAATAGACAGCGATTTTTGCGCCGTGACTTTAATTTCTCGGCTTTATGGTGGCGGCTTACTCTTCGCTATCGCGCCAGTCGAACCGCAAGGGCCCTTCTCGGAAGGCAAAGCGGTCCAGGTGGCGAGCAACCGCGCTTTTGAGCTCTTGCAGCTGTTCCCAGGCGCTCGCCGACAGCCGGCAGTCGAGATTTCCGGTGGCCGCCCGCATCTTCAAGGTCGCCTGGCCCGGCCAGTTTGCGCCGCGCGCGTCAGGTGGGAATATCACGGTCCCCTCGTCCGCGGTAAACTCGACTGTGAAGCTGTGGCTCCAGTGCTTGCAGAGCTGCTGGAGATAGCGGCCGGCATTGTCGGTGGAGACGAGGGTCGTGCTATGAACGGTCATCGCAATTGCTCCGCGTGCCGGGTGTGATGATGTCGGGTTTGCAGGCTCAGTTCTGCCGCACGGCTCCTTTGGATCTCAGCCACTCGACCAAAGCCCTGGAAGCATACGCGAAAGCGTTCCATCCTTGAGAACATATTGATGCCACAAGGCGATCAGCCCGTGAAATCCGGCGAGGATGAGGATCGCGTTTCCGCCGAGCTGGTGCAGCTCGGTCACCAGCCCCGGCGGGCCGGCGCCGGCCGGCGCGAGAGGGGGAAGCTGGAGATCAAGCAAGGAGACGGTGACGCCCAAGCGCGAAGCCACGTACCAGCCCGTGAGCGGAAGCAGCGGTATGAGCGCGTACAAGACCCAATGGCCCGCCCTCGCCAACTGGTCCGGCCAGTGGCCATGCGCGTTCTCGGCCGGGGGCGCTCGTGCGGCGAAACGCGAGACCAGACGCGGAACCAAGAGCACAAGAACGGACAGACCGAGCCAGAAATGGAGCAAGGGCGGGTTGGCGCGCACATGGGACCCGCCCTCGGACGTCAGATACGCGCCAAGGATCAGCCCGGCCATTACCCAGTGGAGCAGGATCACGGTTGGCGAATATCGGCGCATGGGATCTTCTCGGTTCGTGCGTTGGTGAGAGGCGCTGCTTGCCCGCTTAGGTCAAGATGATAGCGCGTTCTCGCTCCCATCAGCACACAGCTGTGCGAACGCATGATTTAGCAACGCTTAGAAATGTTTCTTCCCCCGCCATGCATCCCGGGCTCATAATTTAAGAAGATGGCGTTGTGCACGCGGCGGTCATCGACGCGCGGTGTTCCTCCCGGCCTGTTCGGCAAAAGCGGCGCAATCACGCGCCGCTCGAAATCGGTTGGTCAAGCCGGTTCACGCCGATTCTCAATCAGCAAACCGTCCAAGGGCGCGGCGTTTATGGGCTCCCTGCGAACGCCGCCCCATCCATCCACATGATCTCCCAGACATAGCCGTCAGGATCCTCGATGCTGCGGCCGTACATAAAGCCGTGATCTTGCGCCGGATTGGGATCAGCGCCGCCGCCAGCCGCAACTGCGCGGGCCAGCGTCGCATCCACCGCCTCGCGGCTGTCGACGCTGATGGCCAGCAGTGTCTGGCTGTCGCGCCGCGCGTCGCCGATGGGGCGCTTGGTGAACTCGCGATAGTGATCGTGGGTGAGCAGCATCACCCCGATCGCGTCAGAAAACATCAGCGAGCTGGAACGCTCGCCGGAAAACTGCGGGTTCACCTCACCGCCGAGCGCGACGTAAAACGCAGTCGACGCGGTGAGATCGCGTACCGGCAGATTGACGAAAATCATCGTGGCCATCATTTCCTCCTTTTCCAGGGCTGCGTGATCGGTTATTATCTCGCCGCTATGTTAATAGACGCAATGTATCTTGATGTCAAGATACATTGCGTCGAGAGAAAGCGCGCCATGGATCGTGCCGAACTCGCGATAGAACAATGGGCTCACGAGCGCCCGGATCTACCCTCGCTGCCGATGGCCGTGCTTGGCCGCTTGGCCGAAGCCGCCGAGCGCGTAACGCGCGATCATATGGACCCGCTATTTGCCGAATCGGGGCTGCAGCGCGGCGAGTTCGATGTGCTTGCAACGCTCAGACGATCGGGCGATCCTTATATGCTGTCGCCAACCCGGCTTTACGAAGCGGCAATGATCTCGTCGGGCGGCATGACCAACCGCCTCGACCGCCTCGAGCGCGCCGGGCTGATCGAGCGCCGCCCCGACCCCAACGACCGCCGCGGCAAGCTGATCGCGCTCACCGATGCGGGCCGGCGGGTGGTCGACGAGACGATCAGCCGCCATGTGGCAAATGAGGAGCGGCTGCTGTCGGTGCTCACCACCGCTGAGCAGGAAAAGCTCAACGCCTTGCTCAGAAAGCTGATCACCGGGCTCTAGACCAACGTGCCGAAAAGTGGACGCCGGTTTTTTTGCAAAAAACGATGTGGCGACAAAAAGCCACGCCATCAGATCCGATTCACAAATTGCGTCCGGCGCTGTAGCACCGATGGATCGGCCAGCGCGCGTTGGATGGGCGCGCAGCGCTGCGAGGAGTCAGCCCAGCAATTGGACGGATTGCCCGGCAGCTTTCCAGGCGTTGATGCCGCCTTCGATGTGGCTCGCTGTCGCCAGGCCTGCGTCATGGGCAGCCTGCACGGCCATGGCGCTGCGCTCGCCAAAAGCGCAGTAGAAAAGCAGCCGCTTGCCGCTCGCGCTCGCCAATTGGTGCAAGATGCCGCGGGGACCAATATTCTCCTGCAGATCCGGATAGGGCGCATGCAGCGAGGACGGGATGATCCCGTGCCGCTCCTGCTCGCCGCGTTCGCGCAGGTCCACCGGGATGACCTCGCCCCGCAAGATCAGCCAGGCCGCCTCCTCGACGTTCACGGCCCAGCCAAACCGGGAGATCTCCGTCGTTGGCAGGCCCTGGTGCATGTTCGCCGGCACCGCGACGTCCATCATCTTGGGATTTGGCAGATGCAGGCTTTCCATCAGCGCCGCATACTCGTCAGCATCGTGCACGCGCAAGCGCGGGTTGTAGCGCCGCTCCTCGCCGATTGTACTCACCGTATCGCCCTTATAGTCGTGGGCCGGGAAGACCAGCGTTTCGTCCGGCAGGCGCAGCAGACGCTGCAGGCTCTCATACTGGACGCGCGCATCGCCATTTTGGAAGTCGGTTCGACCGGTGCCGCGGATCAGCAGCGTATCGCCGGTGAACACGCGATCGCCAAGCACGAAGCTGTAGGAATCGTCCGTGTGGCCCGGTGTATAAAGCACGTCCAGGCTCACCCCCTCGACGCGAAGCCGGTCGCCCTCGGCGATCCGCATGGAGACCACATCGACCTGGCTCTGCTCGCCCATCACGGTAATGCAGCGCGTGCGGTCGCGCAGCGCCCCCAGTCCGGTGATATGGTCGGCATGCAGATGCGTATCGACCGCCTTGACCAGCCGCAGGTCGAGTTCCTCCATCAATTTGAGATAGCGATCGACCTTCTCAAGCACAGGGTCGATGATCAATGCCTCACCGCCCTGACGGCTTGCCATCAAGTAGCTGTAGGTGCCCGAGGCACTGTCGAAGAATTGCCGGAAGATCATGGACGTCTCCCCTATGGCGCCGATTGCGCTCGCTGCCCGGCTCACACAGTCTCAATGCAGCAGGCCAAGCGGACGAGCGTGAACACAGCGGCGATCGCCGGAAAATAGCCTTGTGCCCGGACACCGATTGGCGCCCGGCCACGAGGCTTAATTCAATCCAGCGGCTGCGCGACAACACGCAGGTACGGCTTTAAGGTCGTCCAGCCGTTCGGGTATTTCTGCTTGGCAGTATCGTCCGAGACGGAGGTCGGGATTATGACGTCTTCGCCCGGCCGCCAGTTCACTGGCGTCGCCACTGTGTGTTTTGCGGTCATCTGGCAGGAATCCAGCAGCCGCAGCACCTCATCGAAATTCCGGCCCGTGCTCATCGGATAGGTCAGCGTCGCCTTGATCTTCTTGTCCGGCCCGATGACGAAGACCGCGCGCACCGTGGCGTTGTCCGCGGCGGTGCGGCCGTCCGAGCTGTCGCCCGCCTCGGCAGGCAGCATGTCGTATAGCTTGGCAATCTTCAGCTCCGGATCGCCAGTCATTGGATAGTTGACGCCATGCCCCTGGGTTTCCTCGATGTCCTTGGCCCAGCGGACGTGATTGTCCACCGGATCGACGCTGAGGCCGATAATTTTGGTGTTGCGCTTGTTGAACTCCGGCTTGAGCCGGGCCATGTAGCCAAGCTCGGTGGTGCACACCGGCGTAAAATCCTTGGGATGGCTGAACAGAATGGCCCAGCCGCTGCCTATCCAATCGTGAAAATCAATCGTTCCCTGTGTGGTTTCAGCAGTAAAGTTCGGAGCTTCCGCATTTATTCTTAAAGACATCTCAGCCTACTCTCAACATCCTGAACTGAAGTCCACGCCTCTTGCCAACAGCGAGAAACAAGATCACTGGCCACATTGAGGCGTTTGACGAATGCGTGCTGTTTTCTTCAAAAACCGCCAGCATCGTATGCCCAACGGAGAGCCGGCCCGAGCAATCGGACCGGTCCTCATCGGATTGGACTCCAATATGAAATCCGCGAGGAGGCTATAATATACCAAAATCGACTTCCATACAGAAGGCGCAAACCTCAGACAAATTGCGCAAACCTTGAACGGGCCTGGCACAGGCCTGGGCATCGATGTCGCTGCGAGCGGAGCCGGCAGACCCCATCGGTGCCGGCGCCAGCCTCCAAAGGCCTGACCAGCCTCGCGCCGTTCATAAGCTGTTGTCACCCAGGCGGGTGGTGCTGCAGCTCCTCCAGCGGCGAAGCACCAAACGCCGTCCTGTAAAGTCTGGTGAAACGGCCGGGGTTAGTAAAACCATACCGTGACGCGAGCTCTGTGACCGTGCCAGATATCTCGCGCCGCCTTAGCGCCTCCCGCACAGCCTCGAGCAGCGCCCGGACAATCGCGGCGGTGGGGGTCGTATCGCGAAACTGCCGGAAAGCGAGTTGCAGCGCCCGCACACTGCATCGCGCCACATTCGCGACTTCGTGCAGCGCGATGGCCTGGGCGGCGTGCGAGCGGACATAGTCTTGGGCACGGCGTACCGTGCCGGGAACTGGAGAGCTCATGGCGCGCGTCAGCTGCCCTGAGTGGTTGTGCGGCAGGACCTGCAACATCGAATAGAGCAACAAGTCTGTGAACGATTTGCAGGCAATTTCGTTTCCGGCAAATGGATGAGCGGTGCCGAACTCCTCTGTGAGGAGCCAAATGAGGCGCTTGATGCGCTGCCCCGATACGCAGCCCAGATCGAAGATCGGATCGAAGACGATGTCCTGCGACACGGGGCCGCCCAGAAGTCCGACGAGCCTTTGCTGCAGGCTCGCGGCCGGAATCCAGATCGCCAGGCGCTCGTGGTCCTGGGAGGCCGAGAGCGCCATGCCGGGCAGCCCTCGATAGATCAGGCCAAAGGCCTCGTTCGCCTCAAAGCTGCCGGGCGTGCTGGTGCCAAGGCATGCAAGCGAGCCTCGACTGACCAAGGTGAGACAATAGTCGGGCAACCCCGCCTCGATGATGTGCATGGTGGTCGAGCAACGATCAGCGATATAGGCGATATCGAGCTCACCAAAACCACTGGCGCCGCGCGTCGAGAGTATCTCACCCCGCCTGCAATCCACACAGCGCCTGCTCGTCAGCTGATAGGTCAGGCGCCGGAAATAGGGCTTTGCGAAATAGGGCTGCAGACGCGGCCAATAGACCCCACTTTCCAGTTCATCGAGATCCTGGATTTGCGCGAGCTCAAAATTGTTGAGCTGCACCTTGGCGTTCTCGGGAGGACCGGCCGCTAGTTTTGTTGAGGAACTGTGATCGAAGGGGCCATGAGCGTCAACAACTTGATCCCAGCTCTTGATCCCAGCTCTTGATCCCAGCGATTGGCCAGCGGTTATTCGTCAGCTGCCCCGCCCCTCAGCGGGCGGCAACCCTATCACGCGCCCTCTATGCCCTCAAATCCGTAGCGCCATGGCTTGTTCTTCCGACAATGCCTCTGGCTGGGCTCCTTGCGGGATCATAACCGCCTTGCCGATGCGGGCCGCTTCAAGGATGCCCTCCATGATTTCGAGGACATGCAGAGCAAGGTCACCCGATGCGCGGGCTTTCTGCCCGGTTGCGAGGCCCTTCACCAGGTCGGCCACGCCGAGCATGCGGTAATTGGCCCGGTCGGGCGCATCAAAGGGCCAGTTGATGGCACCATAGGTCATCGCGCCGGTCTCGATCTCCCGCCATGGCTCGCCACCATGGCTGACGCCAACCGAGCCGCCGAACGTATCGGGATCCGGCATCCGGAGCGAGGCTTGGCTGCCATGCAGTTCGATCGGCTGGTTGGAGTGGCGCAACACATCCCAGCTCATGCCGACAGTCACGATGGTTCCGCGGGCAAACTCCACCAGGGCGGTGACTGTCGTCGGCGTGCCGACGCTGAAGGTAGTGCCGTGGTTTGGCCCAGGCGCCGTGATGAGGCGTTCGCCGACGCCAACCGAGGACATCGCCATCACCTGCCGGGCCGGCCCGAGCAAGTTGACCAGCATGGTCAGGTAATAGGGACCCATATCGAGGACCGGCCCACCGCCGGGCTGATAATAAAATTGCGGGTTGGGGTGCCAGTGTTCCATGCCGCGGGTCATCATGAAGGCAGTGCCGGTGATGGGGCGGCCGATGGCGCCCTCATCCATCAAACGTCGCGCTGTGCGGCCGGCCGCGCCGAGAAAAGTATCCGGCGCCGAGCCGAGCGCCAGATTGCGGCGCCGCGCCTCCTCCACCAGTGTGCGCCCTTGCGCCGCCGTCGTGGCCAGCGGCTTTTCGGTGAACACATGCTTGCCCGCCTCGAGCGCTGCCATGGTGATATCGAAATGAGCATTCGGCACGGTGAGATTGAGCACCAGATCGATATGCTTTTCGGCCAGCAGCCCGTCGACGGAATGGGCGCGAATGCCATATTCGTCGGCACGCATTTTCGCCGTTTCAACCGAAATATCGGCGCAGGCGCGTAGTTCCAGCCCTCCGAACAGGGCCGCGTTGCGCAGATAGGTCATGGAGATATTGCCACAACCGATCACGCCGATGCCAAATCCGCTCATACAACACCTCCTGCTCGATATCTTTGCACTATTTTTGGCAATTTTGCCCTTGTTTGCTATTTAACTCACCGGCATTCAGTAAAGAATGAGATTTTTTGCGCAAATGTGAAATAATATACTTGACGAGGCGATGTACCTGAGAAATCATGCAGAAAGAAATTGCGGTGGAAACTCGCCGCTGTCTGGGAGGACATGCCATGCCGGAAAACCATTCAGGTTCGGTGCCGAGCACCGGCTCGTCAGGGTCGCTGCTAAAATCGCTGGACACGCACACGAGCCGTCGCAAGTTCCTGCTCGGCACGGGCCTTGCAGCCGGGGCCCTGGCGCTGGGTGCTCCGCGCCGGGCTCGTGCTGCCGACAGGGTGGAGATCACCTTCGCCAGCGCCAAGTTTTTCGGCAAGGAGACCCTGGCCGAAGTGGTCGAGGCCTACAACCAGGCGCAGAGCAAAGTCCACGTGACCTATGTCGAGCTGCCGCCTCCCAGTTCCTCCACCGAAGTGCACCAGGCACTGGTGCAGCAGCTGGCGCGCCGTACCGGCACGCCGGATGTCTTCACCCAGGACGTGGTGTGGATCGCCGAATTCGCCGGCGCCGGCTGGGCGCTGGCGCTCGACCAGTATTTCGATGCCTCGTCTCGTTCCCAGTTCTTCCCAGGTACGGTCGCCGCCTGCACCTTTCAGGACAAGTTGACCGCCCTGCCCTGGTTCGTCGATTCTGGCATGCTCTATTACCGAACCGATCTCCTGGAAGGTATCGGCGCCAAGCCGCCCGAGACCTGGGATGATCTCGTCACGGCCGCCCAGGCGATCCAGAAGGCGGGCAAGGCTGATTTCGGCTATCTTTGGCAGGGCAAGCAGGCCGAAGTGCTGGTCTGCGACCTCGTCGAGGCGATCGCCTCGAATGGCGGCTCGATCCTCTCGGCCGACGGCAAATCCGGCACGCTCAACGACGACAAATGCGTTGCCGCCGTGCAGTTTCTCTATGACACCATCAACAAGACCAAGATCAGCCCTTCCGACGTGCTGAGCTGGGACGAAGAGCCCTCGCGCGCGCCCTTCACCGCCGGACGGTCGGCTTTCCTGCGCAACTGGTCCTATGTCTATTCGATCTCGCAGGACGCCTCGGCCTCCTCCGTCGTCGGCAAGGTCGGCGTCGTGCCGCTGCCCCACTTTGCTGGCGGCAAGAGCGCCGCCTGCCTCGGCGGCTATCAATATGGCGTCAACGCCGCCACCAAGAACCGGGAAGCGGCCATCGACTTCCTGACCTGGATGTCCTCACCGGCGACACAGCTCCATTTTGCGCTGCAACTGGGGATCGCGCCGACGCGGCCAGCGGTCTTCGAGGACGAGAAGCTGGGCAAGGAGCAGCCCTTCATGAAGCAGCTGAAATCCGTGTTCACCGGCGCGACGCCGCGGCCGGTGACGCCGAAATATGCGCAGGTCACGCTCGCACTCCAATCGGGCGTGTCGAAGGCGCTGGTCAGCGGCAACATCAAGGCCGAACTCGACGCTGCCAATGAGAAGATCACCGGCATCGTCGCGGGATGATGTGATGGCGTTTTCCGATTCCGCCGTCGGCTCCCAAGAAGGAGTCGGCTGGCGGTCCCTCGACTTTGCACCCTGGCTGCTCCTCCTGCCGCTGTTGCTCTCGCTCGGCGCCGTATCCGTCTACCCGATTATCAATGGCATCTGGCTGTCGCTGACCAATACGTCGCTGGTCACGCAGGAGGACGCCTTCGTCGGCTTTGCCAATTATGGCGCGCTCTGGCACGACGAGGCATTCTGGAATGCCTGGCGCCACACCATGCTGTTCATGGCGGTGTCGACGGCGCTGGAAACCGTGCTCGGGCTCGCCATGGCCCTCGTCCTGTTCGAACCCTTCCTGGGCCGTTCGCTCGTCAGGGCCGCGATGCTGGTGCCTTGGGCGATGCCAACCGTGGTGACCTCGAAGATGTTCGGCTGGCTGTTCGACGGCCAGCACGGCCTGATCAACTACCTGCTGCGCGAAAGCGGTTTGATCGAGGGCAACATCAACTGGTACGGCTCCGTCGACCACGCCCTCAATACGATCATCATCGCCGATGTGTGGAAGACAGCTCCCTTCATGGCCCTGCTGCTGCTGGCGGGGCTGCAGACGATTCCCCGCTCCCTGACCGAAGCCGCCCATATGGACGGTGCCTCGGCCTGGCGGATCTTCTGGCATGTGCGGCTGCCCCTGCTCCTGCCCACTTTGCTGATCGCCGGCATGTTTCGCGCCCTCGACGCCTTCCGCATCTTCGATCTTGTCTATGTGCTGACCGGCGGCGGCCCGGCCGACTCCACCGAGACCCTGTCGACGCTGAGCTACAAGGTGCTGTTCTCGACGCTGCAGTTCGGTTACGGCTCCGCCCTCTCCAGCGCGATGTTCCTGACCGAAGCGGTGATCGCGCTTTGCTTTGGCGTCTTCATCGTCCGCCAATTGCGGAGGCAGGGATGACGGGACGCGAGATCATCAGGGCCTTCCTCATTTATTTCTGCGCCGCCGCGATCTTGGTGTGGTCGGCCGGGCCGTTCATCTGGCAATTTTCGACCTCTCTGCAGCTCGACCGCGCCCTGACCGACCCAACGCCCTCGTTCTGGCCATCGCCGGCAACGCTCGATCACTATGCCAATGTGTTTTTCGTCAAGAAATTCCAACTCTACGTGCTCAATTCCATCATTGTCGCGGGGCTGACGACGGCGCTGTGCCTGGCGATCGGCGCTTTCGCCGCCTTCTCGCTGTCGCGGCTGGAGGTCAAGGGCCGGTTCGGCGTGCTCGCCGTCGTGCTGTCGGTGTCCATGTTCCCGCAAATCGCCATTGTCGGGCCGCTCTATCTGCTCGCCTCCGACATGGGCCTGCTCGACACCTATGCGGGCCTGGTCATAACCTATCTCGCCCTGGGACTGCCCCTGGTGACCTGGGTGCTGTTTGGCTATTTCGACACGCTGCCACGCGAAATCGACGAAGCGGCGCGCATGGACGGCGTAGGGCCGATCGGCCTGCTCATCCGCATCATCCTGCCCATGTCGCTGCCGGGTTTCGTCACCACGGGCCTGCTTGCCTTCATCGCGGCATGGAACGAGTTCATGTTCGCGCTGGCCTTTACTTCGACCATCCAACACCAGACCATCCCCGTCGGCATCGCCAATTTCACCAATCTCTATTACGTGCCCTGGGGCGACATCGCCGCAGCTTCCGTGGTCGTCACCGTGCCGCTGATCCTGCTGGTGCTGTTCTTCCAGCGCCACATCATCGAAGGCCTGACCCAGGGTGCGGTCAAGGAATGACGACACCATCGAGTTGAAAGCGAGACTTGCATGCTTAAGGCCGGATGCCAGACCTTTACCTGGGAAATGCTGGGGGATCGCTGGAAGGGCGATGCCGACGACCTCCTGGCCGCGATCGCGCAGGCGGGATACGCCGGCATCGAAATCACCGACACGATGATCGGTCCCTACGCCGATCGTCCCGAGGCCTTCGCTTCGGCGCTCGACAAGCACGCTCTTGTGCTGGTCGCCTTCGCCTGCGGCTCGCAAAGCGGCTTCACCGAGCCGGATGCCCTGCAGGGCGATCTCGCCACCATCGATCGCACGTTGCGTT
>Ga0206877_10198_pt2 | contig 16621 bp, 15 predicted proteins | sample Alteio_BWOrgCont_7_FD_152623 | JGI IMG/M metagenome (GOLD analysis project Ga0206877, IMG submission 152623) | Enriched cells from forest soil in Barre Woods Harvard Forest LTER site, Petersham, Massachusetts, United States -... | ecosystem: Environmental > Terrestrial > Soil > Temperate forest >...
GTAGGAGCTGGGGCAAGAGCATTTGGGTGGCATGGATGCCGCTGCCGATCCAACCGATCTTGAGTGTCATCTGCGGTATTCCGTGAGCAGGAGGTGCGACTTGATGAAGGCGGCCGAGGCGGCGAGACGCTCGCTCTCGTCCTCATGCGCCGGCCGCCATTGAGCGAGGGGCACGCCGAATCGGTCGTCGTTGCGGCGGAAGGGTTCGAGCGAGACCGGGCCGTCATAGCCGATCTCGTGCAGGGCCCGGAACACCGCGACCCAATCGGTCGCCCCGGTGCCCGGAAACCCGCGATTGTTTTCGTTGGCCTGGAAGTGCACCAGATGCGAGCCCGCAAGCCGGATCGCCTCGGGGATCGAAGCTTCCTCCATATGCATGTGGAAGGTGTCGAGCATCAGCTTGATGGCCGGATGGGCAACGGCTTTGAGCAGTTCGAGCGCCTGCACGGTGGTGCACAGCACATCGCTCTCGAACCGGTTCAGTGGCTCGATGGCCAGGAGGACGCCGGCTTTGGCGGCGTGGTCGCCGGCTTGCTTGAGTCCTGCCACGCAGCGTTCCTTGCGAGCCAGCCTTTCGGCCTCGGATACCGGTTGGGGCGGCCGGCCGGCGAATACCAGCGGATTGCCGGTCAGCGGCCCACCGACGATCGTCGCGCCAAGCTCAGCCGCGCAATCGGCGGCGTAGTTGAGATAGTCGATCCCGGCGCTGCGCGAGGCGGCATCGTCGGAAGAGAGGTTGCGCTGCAGGTTGACCCGCGCAGCCAGCACCACGCCGAGCCCGGCCTCATTGAGGGCGCGGCGGGCGGCGGCGAGGTCGATCTCGCCCGGTTCGGGCACCAGCAACTCGACGAATTCATAGCCGAGCTCCTTCATGCGGGAAAATAGCGGAAAGTGCTCGACCGTGAAGGGCCGGGCATATTGCATTGATATAAGGCCAACAAGGTTCATAAGATCATTTTACCGGTCATAAAAAAAGCGTTTGAATGTGAAGCGTGGTTGCCTTCCTCACTTTGTGGAGAAGGCGAAACGCACGCCACTCCTCATGGTTGGTAATCGCATCTCCCTCATCCCTTCACGGCGCCCTGGGTCAGTCCGCCGATCAGGCGGCGCTGGACGAGGAGGAAGAGGAGTGTTGCCGGCAAGGCCCCGATCACGCCGCCGGCGGCGAGTAGGCCCCATTCGATCTGGTATTCGCCGATCAGCGTCTGGATCGCGACGGTGACAGTGCGGACATTCTTGCCACCAAGCGTCAGGGCATAGAGATATTCGTTCCAGGCGGTGATGAAGATGTAGATGCCGGTCGAGATGATGCCGGGCATCGCCAGCGGCAGCACGACGCGGCGCAGCGCGGTAAGCCGCGAGCAGCCGTCGATCATGGCGGCCTCATCGAGGCTCCTGGGAATGGCGCCCATATAGCTCGTCAGCATCCACACCGCGAAGGGGATGGCGACGGTGGCATTGGCGAGGATCAGGCTGAAATGGGTGTCGAGCAGGCCGAGCCGGCGCATCAGCACGAAGAGCGGCAGGATCAGCAATACCACCGGGAACATGTTGACGAGCAGGAACTGCAGCATGATCGCCTTGCGTCCGGCAAAGCGGAAGCGCGAGAAGGCGTAGGCCGCCGTCACCGATACCCCCAACCCAACCACAACGGTGCCAATTGCGATGATCAGGCTGTGGCCCATATTGCCAAGGAAGGAAGTTTGCTCGAACAGGCGGACATAATTGTCCAGCCCCCAACCGGATGGCGACAGGGAGACGCCGCTCGCCGCCAAACGGTCGGATGGGGTCAGGGAGGTCAGGATCATCCAGGCGAAGGGGGCGAGCGTGAAAATGACGATGAGAAGTACCGGCAGGTCCGTGGTGAGGATACGGCGCAGGGTCGAGGGCCGATTCATCGCTCGACCTCCTTCATGGTCCGGATGATGTAAACCGCAACCAAGGCGCCCAGCACGATGGTGAAGGTCACGGCGATGGCGCTGCCATAGCCGAAATCGAGGTTCTGCCGGGCTCGGATGAAGGCATAGAGCGGTAGAGTGTGGGTGGCGTAGCCCGGGCCGCCGCCCGTCATCACGAAGATGACATCCATGGAATTAGCGACCCAAATCACGCGCAGGAGGCCGGCGGTCGCCAGCACCGGGGCAATGCCCGGCAATGTGATGTGGGCGAACTGTCGCCAGGGCGTGGCGCCGTCGATGGCGGCCGCCTCATACTGACTGCGTGGGATGCCATGCAGCCCGGCCAGGATCATCACCGCGAAGAAAGGGAAGCCCTGCCATGTCAATGTGGCGATCACGGCATAGAGGGCAACATTGGGATCGGCAAGCCAGGGAATGGCTGACTGGATCACCTGCAGGTGCAGCAGCATGTCGTTGAGCACGCCGGTGTTGGGGTCGTAGATCCATCGCCACATCAATGCGATCACCACGCTCGGCAATGCCCAGGGGATGATGATCAGCGCGCGGGCGAGGCCGCGCCATGGGAATTCGCGGTTGAGCAGCAGCGCCGCGACGAGGCCAAGGCCCATTTGCAGGGGTACGGTGAGCCCGATCCATATCGCAGTATGGCCGAACGCGACCCAAAAGACCGGATCGGCCAAGAGCTTGACGTAATTGCCCAGACCGACGAAGCGCACAGCGTTCGGCTTCCAAAGGACGAGGTCGAAGAGGCTGGTGTAAAGCGCCTCCAGCATCGGCACGAAAACGACAATGGTGACGACGAACAGGGCCGGCGCCAGCAGAGCATAGGGCATCAGGCGCACGCGCCAGGGCACGCCACGTTCGCTGGCGGGAGCGAGCGATGAAGTCAGAAGCGTCATGTCGTGGCCTCGCGCTGCAGGCGTTCGAGCAATGGAGACGCGGATGCATCCGTCCGCGCCGCTTGTTCAGTTCGTGAACAGCACTTCGAGCTGTTGCATCATCTGCTCCGGTGTGATTTCCCCGGCCAGCGCCTGCTGCATTGCCGTCGGCCAGGCGGTGTTGACGAACTCGGCCGTCGCCGTGTTCTGCGGCAGCACCGCCGCGAAGGGCAACGACTGCACCGTAGCGTCGACGAAACGGCGTTCATGCAGGGTCCAGTGGGCGGCGCCGCTCTTGGTCACCGTCATCTGGCCCGTGGCCTTGTTGAAGGCGACGTTGTTGTCTCCCTCGGCCAGGAAGGAAATCCATTTCCAGGCGGCGTCCTTGACCTGCGAGGCGGAAAACACGGCCAGCGATTCATCGCCATAGGACGTCCATTGATGGCCGTTGCAGGCCGGCACCGGTACCGCCGAAACCTTGTCGCCGAGGGCTTTGACGAGATCATTGGAGGAACCGATATGATGAATGGTCATCGCGGTCTTGCCGGCCTTGAAGGCGGCGATGATCTCCTGGAAGCCGTCATTGGGCGCCGAAGGCGGGATCGATTTGTCCGCGCGGAACATGTCGATCAGCCATTTGTCGGCGGCAACCGCTTCCGGCGTGGTCAGCCCGCCAGGGGCGAGCTTGGCGCCCTGCGAGAAGACGAAAGTACCCCACTGGTCCCAGCCGCCCTTCCCGCCGCGCAGGCCGAAGCCGTAGGTGTCGGGTGCCTTGGTCAGCTTCAGGGCATCGGCCCTGAACTCGTCGCAGGTCTTTGGCGGTGGGAGGCCTGCCGCCTTGAACAGGTCCGTGCGGTAATAGAGGTAGAGTACGACATATTGGATGGGCAGGTAGTATTGCTTGCCGTCCGGGCCCTTGTTGAGCTCGACGATGTGGTCGAGCAGATCTGCCTTGCCGGGCCAGGCGTCGATGCGGTCACCGATGGGCTCCAGCGCCCCCATTTCGACAAGTCGAGGCTGGGCGAATAATTTGACCATCGCCGCATCGGGTGCATTGCCGCCGACGATCGCGGTGTAGAGGTTGTCGTAGTAGGAATTCCACGGCACGTTCTCCGCTTCGACGGTGATACCCGGATTGGCCGCCTCGAACTTCTTGACGAGATCGCCCATCGGATTGGCGGGATTGTCGAAGTGGTACCAGAACCGCACCGTGTCCGCATGGGCGGCGCCCAATGCCATGCCCGCCACGAGGGCGCAGGCCGCGCCCAAAGTCTTGAGAATTATTCCCATCACATCCTCCCCAAAGGACTGTTGCAGCTTCGGTCCGTTTTACCCGGGCCGGGCCATTGTTCTGGCTGCCCAAGCAGCTGTCTTGAGAGCCTTGCGGGCTTCTTCCAGGGCGATCGTCATCTGCAGGAACCCGTGAGTGACGCCCCTGACGAGATGGACATGGTCCTGACGTCTGGCCGTCTGCAGGCGGGCTGCCAGGGCGAGCGTATCTGAAAGCAGGGGGTCGATCTCCGCCGCCATCAAATGCAGCGGTGGCAGGGCACGCAATGCCTCCTCATCGGCATGGACAGGCGAGGCGAGCGGATTGTTCCGCGCGGGGGCATCAGGCAGATACCAGTCCCAATAACGCTGCATCTTCGCGGTGGTGAGGCCGGGCCCATCGCGGAAACGGCGGTAGGAAGGCGTTTCAAAATCAGCGCCGTAGACGCCATAGAAGAGAAGAGCGCCATCCGGCAGTTTACGCCCGGCACCATGTTCGTGCAGCATGGCGGCAAGGGCGAGGTTGGCTCCGGCGGAGTCGCCGGCGATCAAAAGCGGCCCTCTAGGGGTACCAGTGCTCGACGTCATGTCAAAAGCCAAGCGCAGGCAGGCGACGACGTCGCGGAGGCCGGCGGGGAAGGGGTGTTCCGGTGCCAGGCGGTAATCTGGAACCAGCAGCGGCAGGTTGCTCTCATGCGCCAGCAAGCGGGTGCAGCGTTCATGAGTCTTGGGACCGCAGAAGGCAAAGCCGCCGCCATGAATGAAGAGGATAGCGCCTTCGCCTGGATGGGGCGGGACGAGGATCTGCATATGGCATTCGGCCGAACCAAGGATGGGATCGGTGGGTACGATGACCTCGTTCACCGTCGCCATGGTCGGGAGATCCGTATTCCAGCGCCGGTTGAGCCTCTCAGACAGCGCACGGCCCTGGGCTGGCGGCAACAAGGTCGGATCGGGCTGTGGGCCGATTTCGGCATCGATGGCAGCCAACAGTGCCGCAAGCTCTGGCGTGAGCCTGCCCGCCAGCTGCTGGACGAAGTCTTCTGCTATCGCCCAGCTCATTGTTCGCTTCCCGGAAACACGCTGGGGCCGAGATCGACAATGGTGGCGATGTGGTGTTGCAGCGTGGTCATGGCTGCCACCGGATTACCGGTTTCGATCGCGTCAACGATCGGCCAATGGCGCTGCGCGGTGAGGACGAGATCGCGTCTACCCTGGGTTCTCGATATTTTGAAGCGGTGGTTGTGGATGAGGCAGCGATGCAGGATCGGATCGAGAGCCGGCAGGTTGGCGTCGTGGAAGAGGCGGCGATGGAAGTCGCGGTCGAGAGCTGCCAGCCCCATTTCGTCATCGGCATGTGCCGCCTTGAGCATGGCGTCGGCAAGGGCCGTGAGATCAGGAACCAGGCTGCGGCTCGGATGACGGACGGCGCGTAGTACGCCGTCGCACTCGATCTGCTGGCGCACGCGAAACATCTCGACGGCTTCATCGACCGTGCAGTCCGAAACCACCGTGCCGCGATGGCCACGTCGGTGGACGAGCCCCTCTTCCTGCAATTGCAGCAGGGCTTCGCGCACGGTGCCCTGACTGCAGCCGAAGCGGGCTGCAAGCTCCAATTCCACCAATGGTTCGCCGGGGGTGAGTTCGCCTAGCATGATGTCGTGCTTGAGGGCATCGAAGGCTGCGGCGGACCGGGCCGCGGAACGCGCACGACGAGGGTCGCGCCGCTTGTGGGAAGCAACAATGCGGGAAGGCGGGGTTGGGTGGTCCTGCATGCATGCACCCGTCAAAGCCAGGAAAGCATGGCTCAAGGCTCCGCCATTATCTCTCCACTTGCATTTATCAATATTGATATCGATAATGAACGTCAAGGGTGGAAAACACTCATCACCCCGGGAGGGAGACTATGGCCGGCATCGCGCTGACACAGATCCGCAAGGCCTATGGCAGCCATACGGTGATCCATGGCGTGGATCTCGATATCGCCGATGGCGAGTTCTTGGTGCTGGTGGGGCCATCGGGCTGCGGCAAGTCAACCCTGCTGCGCATGATCGCGGGGCTGGAGGAAATCAGCGGCGGCGAGATGAAGATCGGCGGCAAAGTCGTCAACATGCTATCGCCGGCCGAGCGCAACATCGCCATGGTGTTCCAGGATTACGCGCTCTATCCGCACATGACGGTCGGCGAGAATATGGGTTTCGGCCTCAAGATGCGGAAGGAGAATGCCGCCGAGATCGACAGGCGCGTCGCGGATGCCGCCGATACGCTGAAGTTGCGTCCGTTGCTGGAACGTCGGCCGGGTCAATTGTCGGGCGGCCAGCGCCAGCGTGTCGCCATGGGCCGCGCCATCGTGCGCGACCCGCAAGCTTTCCTCTTCGACGAGCCGCTGTCCAACCTCGATGCCGGGCTGCGCGTCGAGATGCGCCTCGAGATCGCCAAACTGCATCGCCGCATACAGGCAACGACCGTCTACGTCACCCATGATCAGGTCGAGGCGATGACGCTGGCGGATCGCATCGTCGTAATGAATGCAGGGCGGATGGAGCAGGTCGGCCCGCCGCTAGACCTCTATCACCGGCCTGCGAGTCTGTTCGTCGCCCGCTTCATCGGTTCACCAACCATGAACACGATGACGGCGCCCCTGCACATGAACAGCGCTGGCGTTGAACTTGCCTTGGGCAAAGCGAACATTGCCATTCCCGGGCTTGCGGCGGCTCCAGGCCTTCAGGTGACCATTGGCATACGCGCCGAGGATCTTACCGCCTGCGATTGTGACGACGCCTGGTTCTCGGGCCAGCTGGCGATGGTCGAGCGCCTCGGCGGCCAGACTTTCGGCTATCTCGACACCGGCGCCGAGCGCCTGATCACCGTTGAGTTCCCGCGTGGCAGTGCCGTGAGGATTGGCGATGCCGTGTCGGTCAAAGGCGCTGCCGATACGCTGCATCTCTTCGACGGCGAAAGTGGACAAAGGTTGAATTGAGCAACACGGGTAGCGATACGCCGCCTCCCCGTGCTAGCCCGCAAGCGGGCAAGCACATCGCATCCGAAAGGCGTGGACATGAAATTCGTCTTCAGCGAAAGCCAAAAGTGTCACGATCCGACCTTCTTCCTCTCCAGCGGTGCTCAGCGCCCCAATCCGGAGGTGCCGCGTCGGGCCGACGTCCTGAGGCAGGCTGCGCTAGGCCTCGGCCTCGCAGAAGTTGCGCCTGACAATGCTGGGCTCGCCCCAGTCGCGGCCGTGCATACGCCCGAATATATCCAGTTCATTCGCCATATCCACGAGCGCTGGATGCGAATCGAGGGCGCTTCGGCTGAGGTGATCCCCAATGTCCATCCCGATCGGCGCAACGGGTCCTATCCGGCCTCCGCGGTCGGCCAGGCCGGTTACCACATGGCCGATACGTCCTGCCCGGTCTCGGCGCAGACCTTCGATGCCGCGCTTGCGAGCGCCCACACCGCCTATCACGCTGCGCAACTGGTGCTCGGCGGCGAACCCGCCGCCTACGCGCTTTGCCGTCCGCCGGGCCATCACGCCTTTGCCGATCTCGCTGGCGGCTTTTGCTATTTCAACAATGCCGGCGTGGCGGCCCAGGCGTTGCGCGCCCGTCATGACCGCGTCGCCATCCTTGATGTCGACCTCCATCATGGCAATGGCACGCAGGGCATGTTCTATGGCCGCCGCGACGTGCTAACCGTTTCGATCCATGCCGACCCCGTGCGCTTCTATCCCTTTTTCTGGGGTCATGTCGACGAGCGCGGAGAGGGCGAGGGGCTCGGCTACAATCTCAATCTGCCTCTGGTGCGCAAGACCGGTGATGACGGCTTTCTGGCGGCGCTCGACAGCGGACTCGAGCGCATCGCCACATTCGCGCCGGGCGCGCTGGTCATCGCACTCGGCCTCGATGCTTTCGAAGGCGACCCTTTCGGTGGCCTGTCGGTGACCACCCTGGGCTTTGCCCGCATCGCCCGCCGCATCGGCGCACTTAAGCTGCCCGCAGTGATCGTCCAGGAAGGGGGCTATCTTTGCGACGAACTTGGCGCCAATCTCGCGAGTTTTCTGGAAGCGGTGTGAAGGGGACATGCTGGATAATGGCCGGCGCAAAGCGGTGGCTGGCGTAGGAGATCAGCTTCATGCTTGGCACCTGGCTGCCGTTTTTGTCGCAATGGCCCACCGACAGCCAAATAATCCTTTCCGGAAGGCTACGTGTCGAAGTTCGTTGCACGCCATGTATTACGCCATTGCGCCGGCGTTGAGCCGACATTCTGTTTGAAAACGCGCTGAAATGCCGCTTCAGAGCGGTAGCCCGCGGCCTCCGCTACGGCAGCCGTGGAGGCGGTTGGCCTTTTCAGCTCGTTAGCGGCCAGAGTCATACGGATATCGCGTAGGAGGTCGATGGCCGAGCGACCTAAGCTGTCCTGGAAATGGCGCGCCAGCGTTGCCCGGGACATGTGGCAAAGATCAGCCAGTTTGGGCAATGTCCACGGGCGAGCCGGCTCGCGGAACATCGCGGTCAGAGCCGGGGCGAGGCGGGGATGGCTCGCCAGGGCGAGCAGGCCGGGCGGCACTTCGTCGGATTCGCTGGCGAGCCGTAGCGCTAGGGTGAACAGCGCCGCTGAGAGGGCGTTGAGCATGGCATGGCCGCCCAGGCCCTTGATGCTGGTCTCGGTGCGCATCAGCGCCACCAGGCCCATCAGCTGGTCCCGCGTGGCGGTCAGAGCTGGCGAGGCAAGGTTCGGCGCTCCGCGCACGATCAGGCGCGAGCGCAAATAAGAACCCAGTAGGCGGTCATGGGGCGGGGCGAGGGTGAAGCGCCCGCAAAGCATGTCCAACCGCTCGCCCGGCCCGGCATTCTCGCTGATCGTCAGGTTCAAGTCTCTGCGTTGGGTCGCCGGTATCGGCTTGGCGCCGCCGCCATCGTGCAGGGTGTGGGGAGCACCGGTCGGCACCAGCAGGATATCTCCCGCCCCAAGACGCTGTAGCGAACCGCCATCGGGATCATTGAGGATCGCCACCCCGTTCAGCACCACGTGGTAGACGATGTCCCCCGCGGCGCCCTGGCCATAGACAACCTGCCATGGCGCACCGTAGAGGCAGCGAAGCTCCAGCCGGCCGCTCACCGGCATCATTTCGAGAAGACGGCTGAGCCAGTCGATCGGTTGCGACATGTCGAATCCAAAATGATGAGACGGACGAGCATAAGATTGAGCCCTTCTCACATTAACAAACTCATCTCGCCTTCGTAAGGTCCCCACTACCGACACACGACGAACGGCCCACCGCACCGATGCCTGAGCCGCTTCCATCCTCGGCGAAAGTCTCACGGAGAGTTTCATGTCTGATATCGAGCATTTCGACACTCTGATCCTTGGCAGCGGCCAAGGCGGCAAACTGCTAGCCTGGCATCTGGCTCGCTGCGGCCAGCGTGTGGCGGTCGTAGAACGCCGCTGGGTCGGTGGCGCCTGTCCCGCGGTTGCCTGCCTGCCGAGCAAGAACGAACTGTGGAGCGCACGTGTGGCTCATATGGTCCAGCATGCCTTTGACTTCGGCACCGTGACGGGGCCGGTTAAGACTGATATGGCGAAGGTGCGCCGTCGCAAGCAGGACATGGTCGAGCGTGAGATCGCCTTTCATCTTGGTGCCTACAAGGCCAGCGGTGCCGAGCTCATTATGGGCGAGGGGCGGTTTGTGGCACCCAAGACGATCGAGGTGCAACTGAACGACGGAGGAATGCGCAGGCTGACTGGCGATCAGGTCGTTGTGAATGTCGGCAGCCATGCCGCCATCCCTGCCATTCCCGGGTTGGAAGCCGCCCGTTCACTGACCCATATCGAAGCCCTTGAGCTCGACTATCTGCCCTCCCATCTCATCGTGCTCGGTGGTGGTTATGTCGGCATCGAAATGGCGCAGGCCTATCGCCGGTTCGGCAGCCGCGTGACCATCATTGAGGCTGGTGCCCGCCTCATGGGCCGGGAAGATGCCGACGTGGCGGAGGAGATGCAGCGCATCCTCGCCGCTGAGGGCGTCGAATTTCTGCTGGGCGCCCAGCCTGTCCAGGTCCAGGGCTTGTCGGGCGAGGCGGTCACCGTAACATTACGCACAGCCACCGGCGAACATGCCGTGGAGGGCAGCGATCTTCTGGTGGCGGTCGGCCGGGTTGCCAACACCGACGGCATCGGGCTGGAGAAAACCGGCATGCAACTCGATGCGCGGGGCTTCATCCGCGTCAACGAGCGGCTGGAGACCACCGCAGCCGGCATATGGGCCATCGGCGAATGCGCCGGCAGCCCGCAATTCACGCATGTCTCGGTCGACGATTTCCGCATCGTCCGCGACAACATGGCCGGTGGCAACCGCCGCACAGACGACCGGCAGATCCCCTACGTCATGTTCACCGATCCGCCCCTTGCCCGCGTTGGGCTCAGCGAGGGTGAGGCACAGCGTCAAGGTATCGCGTTCCGCGTCGCAACACTGCCAATGAGCAGCGTGCTGCGCACAGAGGCGACGGAGGAGACGCAGGGCTCCATGAAGGTTCTGGTGAGCGCGGTGGATGACCACATCCTCGGCTTCACTATGATCGGCTCGGAGGCCGGGGAGGTTATGGCTGTGGTGCAAACCGCAATGCTGGCGGGCCTGCCTTACACGAAGCTTCGCGACGCCGTCATCGTGCACCTGACAATAGCCGAAGGCCTTGGCCCGCTCTTTGCGAATGTACCGGCGCGCACTTGAGCACTCTGTTCAAGACAGGTAGACCACTATGGCAGAGACATGGCAAAGACCGAGCACACAATCGTCGCGATCTGCCTATGCTGGGCAACGGACGAAGATCTGGCGTCACCGCGCATTGCCGGACGGAAGATAGGACCGGGGTACCTTACTCGCCAGCACCACGCCTCCCAACAGGGCGAATGGTTAACCCGAGCGCGGCCTTCAGCCTGTGGCTCACCCGGACGTGGAGGCAAGCGCCGTGGCGTTCGTGCAACAGGATTTATGTTTCGACGATATCGCATTTAGATGGGAGCGGGTGAAAACTCTAGCGTGTGACCGTTGCAAAAATCCGGCGCTAAGGGGCATACTTAATCGAGAATTTTCCTACCGGAGCAGGAGAGGCAAATCCCGCCGCATAAACGGCGCAGCAGCCTTCGTGGTTGATGCAGACGGACATCTCCTCTCGGCGCTAACTTTGTTGCAGATTTCGATGAATTGGACGCTAGAGCGGTGGCCTCAACTATCAATCTATGCGCCTCCAATTGCTCTTTGATTACCACTTTCCCAGAAGAGGGTTCCGCATGCGTTGGCGAAATGCTCTCACCGCCATAGTATTCATTGCCGTAAATTGCTTTTCGGTAGCGGCCTTCGCAGACAAGCGTGTGGCGCTTATCGTGGGGATTGACCATTATTCCAAAGGAAATGGCCCGATTTCAGCCCCTGATCTCGCCAATCCCATTAACGATGCTCGCGCAATCCGCGATACACTCGTGAAGCTTGGCTTCAACGTTGTCTATGGCGAGGACTTGAAGAGGGATGAATTTGAAGCTGACCTTGACAGCTTCGAGGACCAGGCGAAGGACGCCGATCTTGCGCTCGTGTATTTTTCCGGACACGGCTCTACCTTCGATAACCAGCCTTACCTCGTACCGGCGGATGCCGCTTTTGACGAATTGCGCAAAGCCGAACGCAGTGTGATCCCGGTCGAGGACGTGTTAGCGCGTCTGCGCCAGGCCAAAGGCGTCCGGATAGCGTTGTTCGATGCGTGCCGGGATAATGCCGCTGAGCAGGCCTTGAAGCAGAATGCGGCTAAGACACGTGCAGTTGCGCAGGAGAGAGGGCTTGCCCGTGTCGCCAGTGCCGACGGATTGATCGTCATGTACGCGGCCCAACATTTGCAAACCGCAAAGGATGGCTCCGACGATCATTCTCCCTTTGCCGCGGCGCTGTTGTCGGAGATAACTGTCCCCAATGTCGACGTCACAGAAATGCTCAACAATGTGGCGCGATCGGTCATCCATTCAACCAACGGAGCACAAAAGCCGGAACTGGTTATTGATCTTTTCGACAAGTTCACCTTGGTCACCTCCCAGGTGGCCGCGTCGACACCCTCAGTCCCTGCCGCGGCGCCTCAGGCACCCTCCGTCACCGTCGATCCCCGCTTGGCAGAGGCGGCGCTGATATGGCCCTCCCTCTCCGTTTCGACCGACAAGAATGCTTTGACGGAGTTCCAAAAGCGCTACGCCGGGACGATCTATGCGACGATGGCCGAGGACAAACTGGCCTCGCTTCAGGACGCGCAAGCGCCTACACGGCCGCCCCCGCCCACCTCGACAGCGCCTACCGGGCAACAGAACGCCGCCCTGGAAATGCCTGAGGTCAAACGCAGCGTTCTCAATAATCCAGCATTTGTGCGCACATATGGCGAGGAAACCAAAGACTGGTCCGTTGCGGCGCAAGCAACTCTGCAGCCGAGCAATGCGATTGGCACACCTACCCCAACTTCGATTCCCGGCGCCACCATCATTTCGACGGGGGAGGTCGCCGCACTGGTTGCGACGCGACAGGTTCCTTTCGCGCTTCTGGACGCCTTGGACAGCCCTCATAAGATGATTTTTGGCGCTGTGAATCTGGCCGGAGCGGGACGGGACGGCACGATGTCGGACGCCACGCAGACCTGGCTTGCAGGTCGCCTCAACGAGCTGACGGCGGGCAAGACGGGCTTTCCTCTCATCTTTTACTGTGCCGGAGCGCAGTGTTGGGAAGGTTACAACGCAGCCCTTCGTGCCCGCCAGGCCGGCTATACGAATGTTTATTGGTATCGGGGCGGGTTAGCAGCATGGCAATTGTCACCCTTGGCCGGCGTGTACAGGAACGCCGCTTTTGCTCGCACATTCGGCGAGGAAGCCACGGACTGGGGTGTGCCCCCCCAATCTGGGCTCAGACCGAACTTTGAGATCGGGACGCCGACTCCCACCACCATACCTGGTGGAAGCGTACTGACGACAGGTGAGGTCCGAGCCGGTTTTTCCACCGCACATGTGGGGGTGCTCATAGATGTCTGGAGCGCACCCCACTCTCTCATTCCGTCTGCAATCAACATGGCCGGTATGGGAAGTGGCGGGAGCTATTTGGATAATATCCAGAAAATCGCCGCAGCAAGACTGCAACAGATTACAGGGGGAAACATCTGGTTCCCCCTTGTATTCTATTGCCAGGGGCCGCGGTGTTGGGAGGGATACAACGCAGGCCTGCGCGCTATCCATGCCGGATACAGGAACGTCTATTGGTATCGTGGTGGCGTGGCGTCCTGGAGTCTTGTGCGATGAGAGGCGTCATTAGGGCCTGTGAGGGTTGGCCCTGACTGGGCGATGCCCTCCACCGTCGGCGCGCCAGTTGTTTTGTGCGGCTAGAAGGGTGGAGTTATGCCAAAGCCGCTGCGGGTGCATAGCCCTCACTGGGGGAGCGGGAGTGTCAGGAATTTCGTGTGTGGGCGGATCGGTTTAACATTTTCAGGCGGCGGCCTTTTCGAAGCGCTCGCCGAATAGAACGGCGAACTGGGCCTTTGCCATGCACCACTCACGAGGCGGCATAGTCCATTCTTTTTCGGAGCGATTCAAGACCAGGAGGAGCAGTTTCAGATCAGCCTCATCGGTGGGAAGATGGCCTCTGGCTCGCACGGCCCTGCGCAATTTCGAGTTGAGGGCCTCGATCGCAATCGTGGTGTAGATCAGCCTGCGCACATTCTTGGGGAAGGCGAAGAAAGGGACGACCTCGCTCCAGACGCGGCGCCAGGCCATGCCGATCGCAGGATATTTCGAGCCCAAATAACCCGCCTCGAAGACACTCAGGGCGGCCTCGGCACTCTTCCAGGACTTTCTGTCCCGAACGCTCCCGAACTGACCCGAAATTTCCGCTTTTGTTCGCGTTTCCTGGTCTGGGGGAGAGAACTAAGTTTTGATTTCTAAAGGAATTTTTGGAGCGGGCGATGGGAATCGAACCCACGACATTCAGCTTGGGAAGCTGACGTTCTACCTCTGAACTACACCCGCACTGCCATTTAAGGCATTGAAATTGCTACGCAATTTCCAGCGTTGAAAAGAACGCTTCAGCAACCTTATTGCATAGAATGGAAACAAACGGAACTCCTTTGCTCCAAAAGTCCCGTCAAAATTCCCGTCAGTCATAAGCGACGTTTTCCACCCGTTCCAAATCTACCCAACCCCATCCCAGGGCGCGCCTCGCCGCGCGCCTCCATCCCTTACAGGAACCACTATGCTAACCAACTTTCGTTATCTTAACGTCCCGCGCGAGACAGTCGCCGGACATAAAATAGTTGCCTACTTCGACGTCCCCATAGGCGAATTGACCGTTTGTGATATCGCGCTTGTGCGGTTCGCCAGAGGCACCATGGGCGTCTGGGCGCCGTCGTCTACACGGCGCAGCGAGCCCGCCGTTGTATTCGCTCATCGGCTCCGCGATGAACTGACGGCAGAGGCCGAACTGACATGGCGCCATATGCTGCCCTCGAAAGAGGCGGCTTGATCGATGCAAGCTTCAGAAGACCATCGAGGCCGACTCGCCCCGCGAGCCGGACCCAGAAGCTATTGCTCTTGGTGGGCGCTACTTGAAAATGCAAGCACGGGGCGGCACTGGCGCACCAAATGATGACCAGAACGTCACGTCCTTATGTCTCTCAAGCGCGCCCTTCAATGATGCAACGCCGGACAATCTACTGCCGCTGCCTGACGACGAAGTGCCTGACGACCTACCAACCCGCGCATCGGCTCGCCATGCGGGTCAATAGTATCACCGGCCACGGCGAGCAGGTGGTGTTGCTTGTCCATCTGGACGGAGACGACGCCTGCATACGCAGGATAGATCCTTTCGGTGAGGCAACGGCCACGTCCGAAAATATCGTGCGGGAAGCGGCTTATCGATGCGCCTCCAAGGCCAGTTGCAGCCAACGATAACGTGCAAGGTGCAACTAAGCCCTCCCGTTTTAAGTTGAGCTGGTCTGACGACATTGCCGACGAGGCGCCGAAGGAAACCATTATCAAGGGTATCTTTGGCGTAAACGAATTCACGACCGTGATTGGACAGCCAGGCGCCGGCAAGAGCGTCATCATTACGAACATGGCTGCCCATGTCGCAGCGGGCATGGAATGGCATGGAAGGCGCGTCAAACAGGGCCTTGTCGTCTACGTAGCTGCCGAACGCCGAGAGGTCACAGAGCGCCGGCTACTAGCCTTTCGTAAGCGCCATGTCGTCACTGACGTGCCGCTGCTGGTGCTGGGTGGCCATATCAATCTGGTGCGGGACATGGCAGACGCGCGGGACATTGCCACCGCCATCAGGGCCGCTGAAATCGAGAGCGGACACAAGTTGTGTATGGGTGATTATCGACACCCTCACCCGCACGTTTGGCGAGGGCGACCAGAACACGGCCAAGGACATGGGCAGGTTTGTCTAGTCATGCGATAAGTTACGCGAGCTCGTGACCAATGCCCATGTCACCGTTATTCACCACAGCGGGCACGACCCGGCCGCTAAACGAGGCAAGGGCGCTATAGACCTGGACGGCGCCGTTGACGCTAGTTTCTACGTTGAGAAAAGGGGCGACGGCAGCTATTCGCTAATCTGCGATGGCGCCAACGACGGCCCGGAAGGCGCCGTCACCCGCTTCACTCTCGAGTCGGTTGAGGTAGGCACTGACGATGATGGCAAGCCGGTAACGGCGCCGGTTGTCGCGCCTGCGGAAGGTGGGCCAGCGGAGACGTTATTGAGGTCAATGGCTGCTCAGCCAGCCAAAGCACTCGAAGCGTTACACGGTACATTGGCGGTACATGGTGTTGTACCCGAGGGCGCGCGCTTTCCAAAAGGCATCAACGTCGTCACCGAAGAGCAATGGCGCGAATGCTTCTACACCCAAGCCGGCGGGGCAGTCTCACCCAACACGCTGAAACAGCGCTTTAGACGGGCACGAGAAGAGCTTTACACAGCAGGCGCCGTACAACGGGCCGGTGTGTGGGTGTGGCCGGCAAACGGTACATATTGTATGGCAGCATTATCTTGCAATTTTCCGTGCCATAGCCATTCGCGCAAGTGATATGCGTCCCGAAGCACATCGATCGCGACGTAGGAATTCATCTGATCTCCGTACAGACGAGATAAACCATATTTCAACTTGTGCAGCAAATGTGCGGGAGTGGTTAGAGTTAGGGCTCCGGGCATTTTGTCGCCTCGTCTTGTTTGGCCGAGCTCAAACTCGCTCCCTTTCCTTGCTTGAACTCTTCATTCCACAGGACCAATCATGCTCAAACTCGACCTCTCAGACTTCACCCGCGCCGCTGCCGCATTCGGCCGGCTGCAACGCGATCAAATGCCTTTCGCCATATCACGAGCAATGAATGACGCCGTGAAGGCCACGCGCAACGAAATCATTACCAGCACGTGGCCGACGCATGTGCACGTCAAAAACCCGTCATTCATCCGATGGGCGTTCAACGTGAAGTATGCCAGCAAGCGCAGCCTCACTGTCGAGATCACAGATGATAAGGCACAGGGCA
>Ga0206877_10219_pt1 | contig 16499 bp, 8 predicted proteins | sample Alteio_BWOrgCont_7_FD_152623 | JGI IMG/M metagenome (GOLD analysis project Ga0206877, IMG submission 152623) | Enriched cells from forest soil in Barre Woods Harvard Forest LTER site, Petersham, Massachusetts, United States -... | ecosystem: Environmental > Terrestrial > Soil > Temperate forest > O...
GATTACCGGGGCGACCAGCAGTTATCTAAAAATTATTGACCAGGATATTATCCAGGCAGATGCCTTGGCTGCCAAACAGCAGGTCGTTGAGATTGCGCGTCAGCAGCAAGAGGCTGAGATTGCCCGCCTTAAAGAAAAACAGATGTGGCTCGCACAGATCGAAGAAAAAGAAAAAGAACGCAAAGAAGCGATTGATAAACAAGCAGAGGAAGTTTACGATGAAGCCATTGATCTTTATAAACATAAAAGATTTGCCGAGGCTAAAAAGAAATTTGAAGAAGTCAGCTGGGTGATTCCTGATTATAAAGATACCATGAGGTATTTGGCCCGTATTGATCGGGATGCCCAACAGGAAGAAGCGCGTGTGGCTGAAGAACAGAAGCAAGCCTTACAGGAGCAGCGTTGGGAAGAAGCAGTGGAAGAGAAAAAACAAGAACTCCAGCGCCAGAAAGAGTTGGAAGCCAAAGAGCGCCAGCATAAAAAAGACCTTGAGGAGCAGGCGCAGTTTTTATATACAGCCGCCGTCAGTTTATATGATAATAAGGATATGGACGAGGCTTTAGAGAAATTCACTGACATTGATAAAACATGTCCTGGCTTTAAATCCACCAGAATTTACATAGCCCGTATTAAGCAATGGCAGTTTGACCAGCAACAGCGTCAGGTGCAAGAGCAAATACGTCAGCAGCAAGAAGCCCAAGAACAAAAGAAGCGTCAGTTTGAGATGGAAGTTAATGAAATATACCTCGCAGCGATGGAGCATTACAGGACTCATGATTACGATCAGGCCAAAGAAGAATTCAACAAGGTTAACGAAAAAATTCCTGATTATAAATCCACCGAGCGTTATTTAATGAGAATTACAAAGGCTGAAGATGATATGAGGCAAGCTGAATTGGACCGCTTGCGCCAGCAGCAGCAACAGGAAGAAGAGTTGCGGCAACAGCAACAAGAGGAGCAGGTGCGGTAGAATCGTGAATTCCAGTTGGAAGTAAACCGTATGTATATAAAAGCTTTAAAATATTATAAAGCCAATGATTTTGTAGATGCCAAAGAAGAGTTTCGTCAAGTTGATGCTAGAATTCCGGGATATGAATTTACTGACAAGTATTTAAGTGAAATTGATCAGGCATTAACGGGTAAACCAGCAGTCATTGTGCCGCCGCCAGTTGCCGTTGTTTCACCAATATCAGCACCAGCGGTTGTTGTGACGGCAGCTCCTGTGGTCGATGATTCACGTCAGAAAGAATTAGAATATGAACGCCAGCGGGTACAAGAACTTAAAGATAAAACAGATCAGGCCCAAGAGATTTACGTGATGGCTTTGAAATCATATCGGGAACATCAATGGGAAATATCTAAAGCACAATTTGAATCTGTTGAACAGATAATCCCTGATTATAAGCACACCCATCGCTATCTAGAGAAAATTGAAGATCGTATGGCAAGGACAGCATCTTCGGTTAATCCAGTGGTTGTTGTTTCTCCTGTTGCTGTTGTTACACCAGCGCCAGTGGTAGTAGCGCCGGCACCTGTTGAATCTAGCATGCCGGCAGAGGTAAAGGTGGCTATTTCTTTGGAGGACCAGCAAAAACAAGCGCAGGATATCGCTGCTTTGGCGATGAAATCAGCAGAACTATATCGTCAGATTGCTGATGTTGCTGATGATCAGACGACTGTTCAAACGAAGAAAAAAATGGCCCAGGTCGATGAAATATTAAAAAATTTGAAAGAAAATAAAGAACGTTTGTTGCGCCAAATGCAAGAGGATCAGTGGAGACAGCAACAAGAGGAGTCTAAAGCCCGTCAAGAAGAGCAGCGTGCCCAAACAGAAAAGATGTATCAGGATGCAGTGGAATATTTACGTTCACATGAGTATGCTAAAGCTAAAATTAAATTTTTAGAATTGGAAAATAAAATTCCGGACTATAAAGCCACGCGTCGCTATTTAAGCCGTATCGACAAAGATCTCCAACAAGCGAACGCGCAAGCCATAACAGTTCATGAGCAAGAAGAGGCTTTGCATTTAAAGCAATTACAGGATAAAGAGGATGCTGCTCAGTGGCGTCAGTCCCAGGAAGAACAGGAAAAACAACGTCAAATCCAGCAGCAACAGCAAGCAGCTCTTGGGCAGCTTGCTCAAAAAGCTTCAGATATTAATGATGATATCATCCGCTTGTCCAAGCAGCAGGATTATGAAGCTATGAAAGAGAAGTTTGCGGAGTTAGAAAACACAGTTACAGCCTTGACCACACTCAAGGATGAAATGGCCAAACAGAAAGACCGTACGGAGCGTGAAAAGCAGTTGACTGATGAAAATATCCGCCAACGTAATGAAGAGCTGGCAGCTCAAAAACGGGAAGACCAACAGATCCACGCTTATTATAGCGCAGAACCCCTCAAAGAATATCGTCCGGAGTTATCCGATCAGCCTGATGGCGCGGCAGACCAATATAGACGCCGCGAAATCATGCAAGAGCAGAACACGTTATTTAGTGAAGGTGTCGACCGTTTTGAGCATAAAAAGTATTCGCAGGCTAAACTGTTATTTGGTGAGTTGGCTGACCAGCATGATCGTCGGGCTGAAGTTTGGCTTAAAAAAGTTGATCGTGCGATTACCCGAGAGCTTTTAAAAAGCCAAGAAGGGGAAGAACGGGAACGCACCGCATTTATAGCAGATCAATTAAAGGCTCAGCGTGAATTGATCATTATTCAGGAACGTGAACGCCAGCGTCAAAAGAAATTGACTGAAGAATTGGAACGTCAGAAACGTCTGTATGAAGATGATCGTTTATTTCAGTTACGTAAAGAAGAGACGATGAAGATCCAGGAACGTGAACGTGAGCGTCAGGAAGAAAAGCGTTTGCGGTTGGAAAAGGAGAACGAAAAGCAGCAGGAAATGATGCGTTTTCATAAGATTGTGATTGTTATCAAACCTCAGTCTGTAGCTGTACCACAACATCCTGTTGTGATATCTCCTATTCCTTCGCCAGCAGCCCCTGCGATAAGTCCCAAGCAATTACGGGCACAAATTGATTTTTCCAATAAACGAAAAGCATTTCTTGATAATAAGTATAGAAAAGAACAAAAAGAGCAGGCCCGTCAAGCCAGGATAAAAGCTGACGCCGAAGCCCGTCAAAAACGTATCGAAGAAAAGCAAAAAGAGAAAGCCCGGCGCGAAGAAGAACGCCAAGCCAGGATGAAGGCAGAAGCAGAGGCAAGAGAAAAAATTAAAGAGCAAAGGCAGCGAGAAGAAGAGCATCAGGAAGAATTAAAAGCCCAACGCGAGGAAGAGCGAGAAGCCCGGATAAAGGCAGAAGCAGATGCTAAAGCCCAACAAGCCCAGGCCCAGGCTGAAAGATTGGCCCAAGAGGAAAAGCATAAAGAAGAAGTTTTACGTGAGCAAGAAGAGCAACGCCAGGAAAAAATGAAACAAGAAGAAATTATCCGTCAGGAAGCCCAGCATAGAGAAGAGTTAGAGCAAGAAGAACGTCAGCGGCAAGCTCAATTGCAAGCCCAGCGTGAAGCTGTCCGTAAGCAATTGGAGGATGGTGTCGAAGCCATGTATCAAGATGCCTTGAGTTTATATAATCAGGGAGAGTATACGGCAGCCGCGGATAGATTCAAAGATGTTCAGGATATTCTTCCCGGATATAAACGTGCAGAACAATATATGAATGAAGCTCGTCAGAAATCTTTGAATGTCAAACCTCAGGCAGTAACGATAGCAGCCCCGTCAGCTTCGGCTGGCTCATCAACACCAGTATCCCGTCAGGACGATGTTACCAAAGCATTAGATTTATTTGATCCTAATGCCAAATAATCCTCAATTATCTAACCATCTCATCGGCGAAAAAAGTCCTTACCTGCTGCAGCATGCCCATAATCCGGTTGATTGGTATCCTTGGGACAATCGAGCATTTGATAAAGCCCGACTTGAAGACAAACCAATTTTATTGTCAGTTGGCTATTCCACCTGCCACTGGTGCCATGTGATGGCCCATGAAAGTTTTGAAGATCAAGAAATAGCAAAAGTCATCAATGATCATTTTATTGCCATTAAGGTGGACCGCGAAGAGCGTCCTGACGTCGATCATATTTATATGTCAGCGGTAACGGCGATGACCGGACAAGGCGGATGGCCATTGACGGTTTTCCTAACACCGCAGGGAGATCCTTTTTATGGAGGGACCTATTTCCCGCCATATGCCAAATGGGGCAGTGTTGGTTTTATGGATTTACTAAATTCAATTGCCGCAGGGTGGAAATCGGATCGTGACAATATTTTATCTTCCAGCCGTTCTATAACGGAGGGCTTGCGTCGGCGTACAGAGGGGCGTGTCATTACGAGCGAAGGCCCTCATGCCGAGCATTCGCTGGTTGCTCCGAAGCAATCTCTAGATGAGACTTTTCTCGATCGTGCGTTTAGGCAAATGAGGGGACAGTTTGATTCGACCAACGGTGGGTTTGGGTCTGCGCCTAAATTTCCGATGGGGCATAGCTTGTCATTTTTATTACGTTATTACAAGAGCCGTAAGGATACGGAAGCTTTAGATATGGTCAATAAAACTTTAACATCCATGGCCAACGGCGGCATTTGGGACCATTTAGGTGGAGGATTTCATCGCTATTCTACTGATCCCAATTGGCATGTGCCGCATTTTGAAAAAATGCTTTATGACCAAGCCTTATTATCAAGAAGCTATTTAGAAGCTTACCAGGCCACTTCTTCGGTGGAGTATGCCCAAACCGCACAGGCGATCCTTGACTATGTATTAAACAGCATGACAGACAAAGAAGGCGGCTTTTATTCTGCTGAAGATGCCGACAGCCTTGATTCAGTGGGCGGGCATTTAACAGAAGGGGCTTTTTATGTCTTTGCACAATCTGAAATTGAAGAGGTTTTAGGCAAGGATTCGGCTGCAATCTTTAATTATTGTTATGGCGTTTTGCCCCAAGGTAACGCGGCTTTTGATCCTCACGGAGAATTTAGAGGAAAAAAACATATTATATCAGGCCCATAGTATAGAGGAAGCGGCAAATGATTTTCATGGGCAAATTGATGAAATTCAGGGTATACTTACAGTAGGGAAGCTTAAACTCTTAGCTTTACGTAATAAAAGGCTGCACCCGCATAAAGATGATAAAGTTTTATGCGATTGGAACGGTTTGATGATTGCCAGTTTTGCCTTTGCTAGTCGAGTTTTGGGAGAACCAAAATATGCCCAAGCGGCCAGCAGGGCTGCTGATTTTATTTTGACTCAAATGATGCAAGAAACGCGCCTTTTGCATCGCTGGCGTGAAGGTACAGCTGGTATTACAGCAACTCTTGAAGATTATGCATTTTTTATTTATGGCCTTCTGGAAGTGTATGAAGCCACCTTCCAGGATAAATATCTAAACGCAGCCCAAGATTTGGCAGACCGTATGATTGAACTTTTTGCTGATCAGGCAGGAGGCTTTTACATGACGGCTGTTGACGCTGAGAGTTTAATTATACGGCCCAAGGAAGTATATGATGGCGCTATCCCTTCGGGAAATTCAGTCGCTTCATTAATATTATTGAAGCTATATGCTTTAACTAAAAAAGAAACGTATAATTCTCAAGCTGAAGCTTTATTGAACTGCTTTGCTTCTTCTATAGCTCAAGCGCCTTACGCGTATAGTTTTTTATTATCATCCTTGGACTGGCATCTTAATGGGCCAATTGAAATTACCTTTCAGGGAGCTCGGGAAGACGGGACAATTGCCAAAATGTTAAGAGTATTGTATAAATATTTTATACCCTTTAAGGCTATTAAATTTACTCCTGCCTTACCTGCAGACGGGGCTGAAGGACAGGCATTTATTTGTTATCGGGGTACGTGCAAAGCACCTATTAATAAAGTTGATATTTTTGAAGGTATCATTGCAAGCGACTATAGAGAGCGCAGCAATCTTTTTTAACAAGGATTAATTCCATGATGCAAATTGTTTTCTATTGCTTATTTGGCCTTACGGTAGTCATAGGAGGATTGGCCTATTTTTCTCCGAATATAGATATCATGAAAATGTTAGGGGATGCCACCGGGTATGGCTTGATGCAGGCACATAATCGCAGCAGTTCTGAGCAAATAAATGTGTCGACGAATAATGGTATTATGCAAATGCGCAGGAAAATGGATGATTTGGCTTTGGAACAAAATAGGTTTATAGATACGGTGAAAGATCAACAGCGAACATTGGGAAATTTAAATAAAGAGATATCTACTCTTGCGTTGGAGGCCCAACATAGGGGTGGGCAAAATAGTAAGGATGCTCTAAAGCTTGCCCAACTATCGTCTAAAATGCAAGATGAACGGAACCTTTTGAATGAACATAGCCAGGAGTTGTTTGTTTTAAATGATCAATTAACGCAGAACAGGCAGCGGATTGCTGATCAAATCGATTTGGCTAATATTAATGGTAATGCCTCTTTGTCTACGCTGCCGCAGCAGTATGCTACGCTTAGAGACCAAACCAATAGTTTTTTCAACAAGGTGGCCCAGCATAATCAGGAAGTGAATACGATCATGGACAGAGTACAAAACCAGCTGCCTGGTTTGACTAATTATGCAGCGTACATGAGCACTGTTCAACAGCAAAGTACCAGGGATCGTGTACAAAGCATATTGGACCAAGAGCAAGAAGAAATGACAAAATTAGCTGATAGCGAAGATAAGAATAGAGATCGTTTGAAAATTTCTTATCAAAGGTTTTTGGATTCAATGAGCTCTTCTAATGATTCACAGCAGCATGTGAATAATTTGATAGGGGAAGAGCGCCAAAGAGCTGAAGAACAGGGATCAATGGACCGCCAGCATATAGCAGACCAGATACGGCAGTTTCAGCAAATGCAAGATCAGCATAATTTGGAAGTACGTGACGTGATGGATCAAATGAGGCAACATTTACAAGATTTAGAAAGTAATGCAGCGAATGCTAGTGCTGATGGGCAAGAAATGGCTAAAGAACGCATGCAAGATATGTTGAACCGTGAGCATGAAGCAATGATCAGATTGGCTGACAATGAAGAGAAGAATAAAAATCTTCTAGAAGACCTGCATCAGAAGCTTCTTGATTCTAAAGAATCATCCAGTGATGCACAGCAACGTACTAAAGATTTAGTTGAGGAAGAACATTTAAAATCTGAAGACCAGGGAGCAGTGATCAAGCAGCAGGTAGCAGATCAAATTCAACATTTGCAGGAAGCCCAAGAGCAATATAATAATCAGTCACATGACCTGATGAATCAGATGCGGCAACATTTACAGGATTTGGCCAATAATTCGACGAGTAATAGTGCTGATCAACAGCAAATGGCCAAAGAACGCATACAAGATATGTTGAATCGTGAACACGAAGATATGATGAGATTGGCTGACAGTGAAGAGAGGAGTAAGGAGCTTTTGCGTGATGCTCAGGAAAAACAAGCAGAGGAGAAAGAAATATTAGACGATAAGATTCGCCAAAATAAAGATATGGCTGATGAAGAACATCAAAAAGCCCAAGATCAACAGTTAATGATGCAACAGCATATAGCAGATCAGATGCAATTATTTAAAGACAGCCAAGAGCAGCATAATAATCAGGTGCATGACCTGATGGACCAAATGAGGCAGCATTTACAGGATTTGGCAAATAATTCAACGAGTAATAGTTCCGATCAACAGCAAATGGCTAAAGAACGTATGCAGGATATGTTGGACCATGAGCATGAAGCGATGATCAGATTGGCTGACAATGAAGAAAGGAATAAAAATCTTTTACAAGACCTGCATCAGAAGCTTCTTGATTCTAAAGAATCGTCCAGTGATACTCAGCAACGTGTCTCAATCCAACAGCGTATAGCAGATCAGGTGCAGCAGTTACAGGACGCCCAGGCACAGCATAAAGCCCAAGTGCATGATCTGATGGATCAAATGAGGCAGCATTTACAGGATTTGGCAAATAATTCAACGGGTAGTAGTGCTGATCAACAGCAAGCGATGAAAGAACGTATACAGGACATGTTGAGTCATGAGCATGAAGATATGATGAGATTAGCTGACAGTGAAGAGAGGAATAGGGATCTTGTACAGGACGTTCATCAAAAAATCATTGATTCTAAAGAATTTTCCAGTGATGCACAGCAACGTGCTCATGATTTGATTGATGAAGAAAATCAAACAGAGACAGATACCCGTGAAAGAAGGCAGATGTTTGATGTGACGACGAACGCCGGTCTTGTTCTGATACGTCGACAGATGAACGACCTTACGGCAGATCAGAATAATTTCTTAGATACTATTCAAGAGCAGCAGCAAATATTAAAGAATAGAGGCAAAGAGGTCTCGGATATTTTGCAAGAAGCGCGGCAGAATGGTGAAGTGGGTAATAATGATATTGTAGAACTTCAGGCCTTGACGTCAAGAATTCAGGAAGAGCAGCAGCGATTGATGTCCCATGGACAGGATTTGATTGCTTTAAACGATCAATTACAAAGGAACAAGCAATCCATTACTGATCAAATCGAGATGGCTGAAATCAATAATCAAACGTCACTGCCTACATTGACACAGCATTATGCCATGCTTAAAGATCAATCTGATAGTTTTTTAAATAAGGTGACTCAGCATAACCAGGAAGTGCGTAGTTTAATGGATAAAATGCAGGATCATTTACATGATTTGGCCAATAATCCGGTGTACAATAGTACTGATCAGCAACAAAGGGTGAAAGACCGCGTGCAGGATTTGCTGGATCATGAGCGTGAAGATATGATGAAGTTAGCTGATAGCCAACAGAGGAGTAAGGAGCTTTTAGAAGATGCTCGACAGAAAGAAGCGGATGAAAAAGAGAAAATAGATGATAAAATGCGGCAGGATCAAGACATGATTGATGATGAAAATCAAAAAGTAGCTGACCAGCAAGAGGCCATTCGACAGCACATTGCAGACCAAGAGCAGCAAATGCAAGACCAGCAATCGATAGCCCAGCAGCATATAGCAGACCAGGAACAACAAATGCAAGATCGGCAAACTCAGTAAAATCAGTAATGCCGTGTCTCCTATAATATTAAAATATCCATGAAAATTATTAAGTTCATTTTTTTTAGCTTTTTAGCCCTAAGTTTGATTGCCTGCACAGGTATTTTTATTCTTTTTCAAACTTTTAACACTGATCAATACCTGCTTCAAATTAATCAGAAAGCATCCATTGCTTTAGGGCGGCCGGTTTCCGTCGGAGGGGTAGGCTTGGGGCTTTCTTCAAAGGGCATCACCTTGGATGTGGGGCCTGTGACCGTGGCGGATGACCCTGACTTTACTATCCAGCCATTTATTACAGTGGATAAGGTCAGGATCAGCCTGGGTTTAAGGTCTTTGATTTTGAGACGGGAAATTCGTATAAAGAGTATTCTATTGCAATCACCGCAAATTCATTTTATCCGTTCTTTGGAAGGACGCATGAATGTTGAAAGCCTTGGTAAAGCTGAGCGTTCAGTTGTTAACAGTATTGCTCAGACAGTCAGCAATGGGAATGATACTACCAGTATCGAGGCCCCTGAAGTTACGAGCGATGAAAATTTGAAACCTTCATCGAAAGAGCACGCCTTATTTTCAAGCATCAATGTTAGGTCTGTAAGAATTAAGGATGCTGCCATCTCTTTTATCGACCAGAACCAGGACTTTCCCCTGGATATTTGGCTTACAAATATTAATGCAAGGTTGAATAATTTCTCACTGTCAAAGACGTTTCAATTATCACTCAATGCTTCTCTTTGCAGTAATGTGTCCAATGTGCATGCAAACGTCCTGATCAAGACATTGGGGCACGGCGGTTTAAGGGGAGTAAGTCTAAGTGATCTAAAAGTTGATACAGATTTATCCCGAGTAGACATTAATTCACTCAAAGGCATTTCGCCGGAGATGTCCAATAGTCCAATTTTAAGAGATATCGCCGGGATTTTGCAATTGAATTTAACTCATTTAGATATAGGTTCTTCAGGAGATATGACAACGGATGGAGATGTAAGCATTACAGACGGGGTTATTAAGAATTTTAATATCATTAAAGCTCTCTTGTCCCATACGCTGGGATCTTTCGGAGTCATGGATGGGCATATCGATAATTTTTTAAACGGTCCATTGAAGGATAAATTTGGTGCCGATGATACGATCATAGACAAGGCACAGGTTAAGTTTTCATTTCATGATAAAACTGTTTTTATTGATGATTCTTTGATTCAAACCAATATTTTTGAATTGACGGCCAAAGGCTCTATAGACCAGGGATTGAATATGGATATGGAAACCATGCTCCATTTGAATGCTGATGTTTCTACTGCTTTAGTCGATGAGCTTGATGGGTTAAAATTTTTGTGCGATGACAGCAAACGTATTAGTATAGAGGCAAGCCTAAAAGGAGTGCCTCCTCATTTAAAATATAAGCCGAGTAAAGATTTTAGAAAGAAAAGCCGTAAAGCCATGATGAAAGAAGGGGCCAATATTTTAGGTATTTTCTTAGGCAGTGGTGAAACGTCTTCCAAAGATCAAAGTAAAAAGCTTCAGAAAAGCCTTAAGAATATTTTTATGAATATATAGCAACGAAAGTAACAATTATGCCGTGTTCCGACAGTTCTTCAGGACTTAATATACGCTTAGATTTAAATGAGCGTCTGGTTAAATTCGATTTCGCTAAAATTACCTGTTCCAGTGAAATCGGAGGTGGAAAATCTTTGTCCCAATTTTGCAGCGGCAAAAGCCTGGAAGAAGTGCTTGATTTGGATTTTAGGATGCTGGTCTCGGTATTAAACCTTAATGACGATGAGGAAGCTCAGTTTATTTTGTACATGGAATTAGATGCCCTAAAAGCAGCAGTGGCCCAATATTTAGGTATTGAATATGAAGGGGTTGATGTTGACCGCTGCAAAGTATCTTCCGTTGAACATGGTGATGAATTCATCGATATCGCCATCGTGATCCTCCCCCCCAAAGAACTCCCCAAAATCCTACCGTGTAGTCTCAGTGATCGTAAAGATCAGGTATAAATTCTTATTGCTAATCCTTTCAGGACGTGTTATCCTTAGTTAGAAAGTAGGAAATAGTAGGAATATTATTTAATCCTCGTCTAGTCAAGGAGTCCTATGGTTACAAAAATGAGAGAAAAGGGACAAATTACAATTCCAGCCAATATTCGGGAATCATTGCATTTATCCAGGGATTCTGTATTGTCTGTGACCAGGGTGGGGGATGGTATTCTTTTAACTCCTAAGCCTTCAGTTTTTGAATCTGTTTCAGAGAAATTTCTTAAAACAGCTAAAGCTAAAGGAATAACATTAGAAAATCTTTTGAAAGATTTAAAGAAAATTCGGCATAAAGATTCTTAATGGCCATCCCTCAATATAGGATTTTTTTTGATACCAGTGCTTACATCGCTGCTTTGATTTCTCCTAAAGGAACTGCAGGAGAGCTCGTACGATTGGTTGAAGTTGGGATTCTTCGAATGGTTGTTTCCCAAGAAGTCATCATTGAAGCTGATAGGGTTTTGGCAGAAAAATTTCCTGAATTAGTTCAGGAGAACCGCAGACTTTGGAAACACCTATCCCCTGAAATTGCTTCAAATCCAACGATAATTCAAGTTAAGCCATTTTTAGAAAAATTACCTAAGGCTGATGCGACTATTTTATGCTCCGCTCATTTGGCTAAAGTTTCTGCGTTTATTACGTGGAACACCCGTGATTTTATGGGACAGCATGTCTCAATGCTCGTTGATTTTCCTATTGTAGTACCAGCCGATGGTCTTAAGCTTTTTAGAAAATGGATAGAACCATTTTTAACATAAATCTCAAATTATCTGTTTTAAAACCTTCCTGCGCTTAATTTTTAATAAACTTTATCTATTTCTTGATAATTTTATCCATCTCCGACGATAAATCCCAAAGAAAGCGTTTTCTTGAAAAGCCCCGCAAGGCCTTGAATTTCAATATCTATATGCTTTACTTAATATAGATATGAAACGTACCCCATACGCCCACATATTTACCTTAATAGCCTTCCTACTCAATATCTTTGGGACTGTGCCTATGGCTCAAGCCCAAGATTTTAGTTTGCCTACACCTGGGGTTATGGTTCATTTAAGCCCACCGATGGATCCTCCCATACTTAAAGGGATAAAGGTTCATCCTGATAATCCATTCCGATTCGATTTTATTCTTGATAAAGGTGACTCTTTTGTCATTCCCGCGAAAGCGGGAATCCAGAATCAAGAACAACTCAAACAAGAATCCACCAAACTAATCAAATATTTTCTAGCCAGCTTAACCATCCCAGAAGATGATCTCTGGGTTAACTTATCTCCCTATGAAAAAGACCGTATTATTCCCCAAGGTTTTGGGTTAACTGAAATGGGGCGAGATCTATTGGCCGAAGACTACATGCTTAAACAAATAACTGCTAGTTTAATTTACCCAGAAGATGAAATAGGAAAGAAATTCTGGAAGCGCATTTACGAAGTAGCCGAAAAGAAATATGGAACAACGAATATTCCAGTCAATACATTTAATAAGGTCTGGATAGTCCCTGAAAAAGCAGTTGTCTATGAAAATGCCAAAGCAGGTACAGCCTATGTAGTGGAATCAAAATTAAAAGTCATGCTTGAACAAGACTATCTTTCATTGACCAAACATGAAGGGATTCAATCTCTTAATAATGTCATTCCGGCGACTTCGACCAATGGGAGAAGCCCCGAAGTGCAAGCCGGAATCTTAAACAAGAACGACATAAACGCCCTAGGCTCCCAAATCGTCCGCGAAATCGTTATTCCTGAATTAACAAAAGAAGTTAACGAAAATAAGAATTTCTCCCAACTTCGTCAAGTTTACAACAGCCTTATTCTTGCCACATGGTATAAAAAGAAAATCAAAGACAGCATATTAGAGCAAGTTTATGCAAATAAGAATAAAGTCGCAGGCGTCAATATCGATGACCCTCAAGAGAAGGAAAGGATTTATCAGAAATATTTAAGGGCATTTAAAAAGGGTGTTTTTAACTATATAAAAGAAGATACTGATTCCCTAACCCAAGAGACCGTTCCAAGAAAATATTTTTCTGGAGGGGTGAAATTATTGGTAACTCCTGAGATTGAAGCAATAGACGACGTTCCAGAAGACCAATTAGTTGATACTTCCCATGAAGTAGAAGAGACAGTAGATGCGCATCCCTTATCAGCCGCAGTAATGTCAGGAGAGAATGATAATGCTATGCGTACGGAAACTCCAGATGCACAGAGCAGCAAATCAAAAGCATTTTTTAAGAATTTAATTGTTTTAGAAAGTCGTTTGAGTGCTGAAAGGAATCCTGATGTAAAGCAATCCACCACTCAGATGTTGAGAAAAGTATACTTAAAGATGGTAGAAGGGGAACATTTAACAGTAGAAGAATTAGAAAACCGCCTGAATGCTGAAAGTGATTCTAGTTTAAGGGAGGTTATCATCTCGGTGTTGGTTCAGCTGTACCTAAAAATGGTTAAAGAAGGAGGATTAAAATTAGACGAATTAGAAAGTCGATTAAGTACTGAAAAAAAAATATACATAAGAGAAGTTATCATCCATGTGTTGGAGCAGGTATATCAGGAGAGGATAGAGCAAGGACAAGAGGTGTCATTAGATGTATTAATAAATCACTTAGATAGTGAAAAGTTTACAAGTCCCCAACGAGCTATCCTTGAAGCGATAGGCTCGTTATCTTTAAAGAAAATGGAGCGAGGGCAAGAAGTGTCATTCGGAGTATTTGAAAGTCGTCTGGGGGGCGCCAATTATGTTAGAAATCGAAAAATCATCGAAGAGGAACTTGCCTTGCTGTACTTAAAGAAAATGGAGCAAGAACAGTGGACATTAGACGAGCTGGGAAGCTCCATCCGCAGGGAAGCCGTAAATGCGACCTGGGTGGGAATGCATTATGGTATGGAGGAAGCTATCAATAAAGAGTTAGACAGAAGCTCGTACTTAAAGATGATGGAACTAGGACAGAAGATATCATTAGCTGCTTTACAGAGATACTGGAAAACTGAGCGAGATCCTGATGTAACGCAAGCTATTCGTAAAGCGATAGAGAAGGTGTACTTAGAAAAATTGGAGCAAGGGAAGGTTAGTTTAAGCGGATTAGAAAGCCTTTTGAAGAATGATTTTGGGGATAATGTAAAACCTGCTATTGCCTATGCGCTGGGCCAGGGATATTTACAAAAGGTAGAGCAAGGGTATTTTACAATAGAAGAATTAGAAAACCGTGTGAGGACAGAAGAGAATCTTTATATAAAGGATGCCATTGTTCCTGCGCTTGCTCTGTTATATCAAAAAAAGGTAGAGCAAGAACAGATAAGGCTAGATTTTTTACTAAGTCGACTAAATTCAGAGAATAATATTGATATTCAGTTGGCAATTATCAAAGGATGGGGGTTGATATACCTGGATATGGTCAAAAGAGGAGAGGAAGTATCATTAACGGTGTTGGAAAGTTATCTGGATCCTAAGAGACTATATAAATTAACCACCGTCAGTGCATTGGTCCCAATATACTTAGAGATGGTGGAGCAAGGGAAAAAGGTGTCATTAAATGCATTAGAAAATTGTTTGAATGAGGATAATCGTGATAAATATAGTAAGCAAATCATTGCCCAAGCTTTGATTCAGGTGTCCCAAAAGATGGCTGAAAAAGGACAGGAAGGAGCCTTAGCTTTAGTAGAAAACTACTTGAATGCTGAAAAGGATCATACTGTAGGTAAAACTTTTATAATGCCATTATCTCAACTATATCTAAAGAAGGTGGCAGAAAGACAGATGAAAGTAACTGAACTAGAACATCATCTGAATGCCGCGGAGAGTTTTGTTGTACAGGAAGCCATTATTGATGCCTTGGGTCAGTTATACTTAGAGATGGTAGATAGAGGAGAAAAGCCATCCTTAGATGTATTCGAGAGTCGATTGAAGGGGTATTCAGGAAATAGTATGAAACTGATAATTCAAATATATCAAAAGATGCTAGAGAAACGATTGATGACAGTTTCTGAATTAGAAAATCGTTTGGATATTGAAAAGAATTCGTATTTTAAGAAAAGCATTATAGATATGCTTGGCGTGGAATACTTAAAGATGGTTGAGAAAGGGGAGAAGGTATCATTAACCGTACTGGAAAATCAATTGAATACCGAAGAGTTAGGGTGGATGAGGGCGGCCATTATTGAAGTCTTGGGTCAGGTATATTTTAAGATGATGGAGAAAGGGGAAAAAATATCATCAGCCGTTCTAGAAAAACAGTTAGAGAAAGAAATGAAACCAGGACTTGATCGACATATCAATGAGGCAATGTATTCTGATTCACAGAAAGCAATCATCAAAGCTCTTAGCAAGTTATACCTATGGAGGGCAGAGCGAGGAGAGAGGGTGCCTATAGAAGTCTTAGAAAAACTCCTTGATACTAGAGAGTATAGTTCCGTTAGAGATGAAATCGTTGATGCTTTGGGTCCCCTGTATTTAAAAATGGTCGAGCAGGGATATTTAACATCAGAAGATCTAGAAAAGCGTTTAAATTCAGAGTGGGGTACAGATGCAAGGCATGCAATTCTTAATGTTTTGAGTTTTGTATATCCCAGAATGATCGAGGAAAAGAATTTCTCGCCAGAGGGTTTTATGAGATATTCTTTATGGATTAAAGAAAATTTTCCATATGAAGAAGAAATTTTTGAGTCTTTTTGGGATAGTAGTGATCCTGTTAGATTTGTTGAACAAATAAAAAGAGAAGCACATCAAGTAATAGAGAATGGTTTTGATTATAATGATCCCAAGAAATTATGGTTTGCATACGTGGCTGTCAGGAGTAGCGGGATAGTTTTGACAAGGGATGAATTTGAAGAAAGGATAGGTGAGTTAATTAAATTTGATAAAAAGAATCCCGGATACTGGCAAATGCTTTTTAATAAAACCAAAGGCTTGGGAGTATTAAACGTTAGCGCTACAGAGTATGAAAATAAAGTCGTCGAGGATGTCGATGGGGAGGTGTTTGATGCTCATCTTTATAAATTGTTGGGCATTCAGGCAGAGGTAGATAGCTTTAATTGGTTATTAGAGAATTTTGAAGGGGATAAAAAATTAAAATTAAGTAATATTTATTGGAATTTTAAAAGAAACGAAGCTATTCGCGAAGGAATTATTACGGATAAGGACAGATTTAGTATTCCATTTCCATCAGAAATGGTAATGAGAGAGGAATTATTATCAAAAAAGAAAGAATTCTACAATACGGTTTTTAAAATAACCTATGATAAATACATAGGAGAGCATTCAGAAAGATGTTTGGTCTTAATGAGAAATTTAATCATTGCTGAAAGTTTGTTAGACGAAGGGTTGGTGCGACAGCTTCAGTCAGAACAGATAGATGAAAAAATTGAAGCGTTTAAGAGTTTTTACGAAGATTACAAAAGACATCTTCCGATGGCTGCCATAGGGG
>Ga0206877_10222_pt1 | contig 16340 bp, 12 predicted proteins | sample Alteio_BWOrgCont_7_FD_152623 | JGI IMG/M metagenome (GOLD analysis project Ga0206877, IMG submission 152623) | Enriched cells from forest soil in Barre Woods Harvard Forest LTER site, Petersham, Massachusetts, United States -... | ecosystem: Environmental > Terrestrial > Soil > Temperate forest >...
CGAGTTTTGCAATTGGCTCAAATGTATTATTCATAGCCTAGAAGGTAGAGTTTCCTCTTTTCGAGAAAAGCCTCCCTCTCGGTTTTCTGAAAATCGATCAACTTCCAGGCAGGGAATTTTTCCTGTCGGATGATTTCGTAAATGGCATCGGTTCCGTTCGCTTTGCAGAAAAGATCTTTGCGGCTCCCGATTGCCTGCTCCATCCGCTTATTGAATTCTCCCGGATAAAGACTTTTGAGAAGGCCGATAATCATATATTGGGTCGACAAGGGTCGGAAAATCGTTTCGTCGGTGATTTGGATCAGCACCCCTTTGCAATCCAGCCCTTTGAAATTGCCGTAAAAAGGGCGGAAATGAAAGGGCTGGAAGCGGACGCCGGGCAGTTTTTGAGCATTCAGCGCCGCGGCGAATTCGTTCGCGTCGATCCAGGGAGCTCCAACGATCTTGAAAGGCAAGGTATACCCGATGCCGATATTAACGAGATTGAGCTCTCCTAAAATTCCCGTAATAGGACAGAAAAGCGGAGTGTCGGGTTCCGGCACGTTGGGGCTCGGAGGGATCCAGGCAAGCCCTGTGTCGCGGTAGCTCATCTTCCTCTTCCAGCCTTTCATCGGAATGACGGTCAGCTTGCATCCGACCTTGTATTCGGCATTGAAAAATCGGGCCAGTTCGCCGATCGTCATTCCGGAGCAATAAGGGACATTGATATAGCCGATGAAGGAACGCCATTTGTCCTGAAGCATCGGGCCATCCACGACTAGGCCGTTGATCGGATTGGGGCGGTCGAGGACGATCACTTCCAGCCCACGCTTTGCTGCTTCTTCCATCGCATAATAGAGGGTCGTCTGGTAGGTATAGGCCCTCACTCCGGTGCATTGGATGTCATAGACCAATGCATCGAGACCATCGAACATCTCCTTTGTCGGGCGCCTCTTGTCCCCGTGCAAACTGTACACGGGAATGCGGGCTTCTTTGCCGTCGGATACGTTTTCAGCGGCATACTGGTGTCCTTTAAGGCCATGCTCGGGAGAAAACAAAGCGGCGACCGAAATCCCTGCGTCTTGGAAACGGGAGAGAGTCGAGCGCATCTTGGTATCGACGCTGGTCTGGTTGAGGATGAGTCCGACTTTTTTGTCTTTGAATTGCAGGGCGGCTGTCTCGAAAAAAACGTCGACGCCTAAAAAGACATCGGCGCAAAGAGAACAAGAAAAAATGACAATAGCCAAGGTTCTGATCAGCATGAGTTTCATCATACCAAAGAATTCCTCGCGTATGCTATAGGTATCCTAAGAGGCTGTGAACAAGCCTAAGAACCTGTCCTAAAACCGGGTCCTGGACAGGGTCTAAATCCGTTAGCAGCTCCTAAAACCGAGAACTTCTCATGTCCTCTTCACATCTTGAAGAAGCGGGCGAAATGCTCGATCGCGCAAAGGGGCGTCATTTGACCGTAAGCGAACGGAAAAAAATGGCGATCGAACTTGCCGCGCTCATGCTGCACGAAGCGTCCAGCACCATGACGGCGCACGAGCAGGCCGTTCAAGAGCAGCTTTCGAAGCTGATGCGAGATCCGAGCGGCAAAGCCTTTACCACGGCGATGACCGACCAATGTTTCCGCAGCCACAAGAATAAGCGCGTGGCCGACCAGATGATCTATCTCTTGAACCAAATCGGCGTCCCTCACTATCTCGATTGGGTAAAGCGAGCGCAGCTCTATTGCTTCAAGACGCTCGGCCCAACGGTCGCCCAATTCCTCGTGCCGATCGCAACCAGGACGCTCAGAAAAGAAACTTCGCGCGTCATTTTGCCGGGGGAAATCGACCTTTTGAACAAACACTTGGTCGAACGGAAAAGGGAAGGGGTTCAGCTCAACTTGAACCGCTTGGGCGAAGCGATTTTAAGCGAACCGGAAGCGAAACATCGGATGCAGATCTATCTGGAAGACTTAAAAAACCCAGGGATAGATTACATCTCCGTCAAGATTTCTACGATTTACAGTCAAATCAACTTGATCGATTTCGAGGGAACGGTCGAGCATATCGCCGAGCGTCTGAAACAGCTGTATCGCGCTGCGATCAAATACCCTGTCGCCCGCTCCGATGGCACCTCCAAAGCGAAATTCATCAACCTCGACATGGAAGAATACCGCGATCTTCATCTGACCGTCGGCGCCTTTCAAAAAATTCTGAACGAGCCTGAATTTGCCGACTATTCAGCCGGGATCGTGCTGCAAGCCTACTTACCCGATTCGCACAATATCCAAAAAGAGCTCACCGAGTGGGCGAAGAAGCGGGTGGCAAGCGGCGGGGCTCCGATCAAGATCCGGATCGTCAAAGGGGCGAATCTCGCCATGGAGCAATTCGAGGCCTCCCTCAAAGGCTGGCCGCAAGCTCCTTACGCGACAAAACTCGAGGTCGATGCGAACTACAAGCGGATGGTGATCTACGGCTGCATCCGCGAAAACGCCCGCGCCGTCCGCCTCGGAGTCGCGAGCCATAATCTATTCGACATCGCGTTTGCCCTCCTCCTCAGGATCGAAAATGAAGTCGAACCTTACGTCGGCTTCGAGATGCTCGAAGGGATGGCCGACCATATCCGCCGCGTCGTCCAAAAATTGACCGGAGACATGCTTCTCTATTGTCCCGTTGCGACAAAAGCCGAATTCCAACACGCCATCGCTTATCTGATCCGCCGCCTCGATGAGAATACCGGACCCGAAAACTTCCTCCGCCATGCCTTCGGACTCAAACCTGGCACGGAAGTTTGGGACAATCAAACCTCCCTCTTTTCCCAAAGCTGCGACGAGATCGAATCGACACCCCTACATCCTCGGCGCACTCAGAACCGTCTCAATCAACCTCACAAGATCGACTTCGCAGCTCCATTCGAGAACGAACCCGACACCGATTTTTCTCTTCGACAAAATCAAAAATGGGCCGAAGAAATTTCCAAATCTTGGGAAAAGCGAAAGATCGATCCTCTTCCGATCTCCATCTGCGGGAAGGATCTCCTTGATAACGAAGATGGCAAAGGACATAGCCCTTCAAAACCGAACCAAACGCTCTTCCACTACGCAAAAGCTAAAAAACATCATGTCGACGAAGCTTTGAAATGCGCGAAGAAACATGAAAAGAAATGGGCTTCGATGACTGTGGAACACCGCAGCCATCTTCTTGCAAGAGCCGCGCAGCTGATGCGCGAACGGAGAGGAGAGCTGATCGGTGCGATGATGCTGGAAGGCGGAAAGACGATCCCTGAAGCCGACCCGGAAGTCTCCGAAGCGATCGATTTCGCCGAATATTACCGCAGGCAAATGGGGAAGATGGCCGTCATGAAAGACATCAGATGGGAACCTAAGGGCACCATCTTCGTGGTATCTCCTTGGAACTTCCCATGCTCGATTCCGGCCGGCGGCATCCTTGCGGCGCTGATGACCGGAAATTGCGTCCTATTCAAACCTGCTTCCGATACGGTGATGATCGGCTGGCATCTCGTCAACGCTTTCTGGGACGCCGGAATTCCGAAAGAAGTGCTGCAATTCATCCCTTGCTCTGGCGAAGAACTGGGGAGCGAGATCATCCGTGATACGCGCGTGGGGTGCGTCATTCTGACCGGCGGCACGGAAACCGCACAAAATTTCCTCAAATTGCGCCCAGACCTCGACCTCGCCGCTGAAGCCGGCGGCAAAAATGCGATCATCGTAAGCGCCCTTGCAGACCGGGATCTCGCAATCAAGGATCTCCTCCAATCAGCATTTGGCCATGCAGGCCAAAAATGTTCCGCCGCATCCCTAGCCATCCTGGAAGCGGAAGTCTATGACGACCCGCAATTTTGCAAAACATTGCGTGAAACGGCCGCCAGCTGGAAAGTCGGCCTTCCCTGGGATCCTGCGACCAAACTGAACCCGCTTATCCATGAACCTCGCGGCGCCCTGAAAAGAGCCCTCACGACCCTTGAGCCCGGCGAAGAGTGGCTCCTCGAACCCAAACAACATCCCGATAATCCCTGTCTCTGGAGCCCCGGCATCAAATGGAATGTGCAGCCCGGCAGTTTCACCCATATGACAGAGCTATTCGGCCCCGTCCTGGCCGTCCTGCGCGCAAAGGACTTACGACACGCGATCGAACTCGCTAACGCAGTCCCTTACGGCCTCACTTCAGGCCTGCAAAGCCTCGATGAAAGAGAACAGGCAATTTGGCTCGAAGAGATCGAAGCCGGGAACCTTTATATCAACCGCACAATCACCGGCGCGATCGTACGAAGGCAGCCTTTTGGAGGAACCAAGGCATCCAGTTTCGGAAACGGCTCTAAAGCGGGCGGACCGAATTACTTGCGTGAATTCATGCATGCGTCCCAGATCGGCCTTCCGCAAGAAAAACACCCTGTGAACGAATGGGTCAACAACCTAACCGCATTTCTCGAAAAGCTCGATCTTTCCGCTGAACAGCTTGGACTTTGGACGAGCAGCGTCTCCAATTACGCCTATTGGTGGAAACGGATGCGCCAAGACCGCGATCCCACTAAAATCGTGGGCGAAGACAACTTTTTCCGCTACATTCCCCGCAAGGGGATCGTCTTCCGGATAGAACCCCATTCCGACCCTCTCGACGCCCTGCGCGTCTGCGCAGCCGCTCTCACCTGCGGCGCTCAGATGGAAATCAGCTGGTCTTATAATGAGTCTAAAGCCGCTGCCTTGAATTGGCTCGAGCTTGTCCCAGTACTCCGGGTGATCGAAGAGCCGGATGGAGATTTCTTATCCCGAATTACCCAAAAGAAAATGCAGCGGGTCCGCGTGATCGGACACGCTTCTCCAGCTCTGCATGGGGCGGCCAGCCAATCGGGCGTTCACGTCATCAACGCGCCCGTCCTCGCCAACGGCCGGCTCGAACTGCTCCATTATCTACGGGAGCTCGCCATCAGCATCGACTACCATAGATATGGGAATCTGGGAATGCGCGAAGGCGAGCTCCGCAAACCGGTTCTCTAATTAAATAAAATTTTTAATTGAATTTCGGAAATACAATTTAATCCATATATTAAATCAACTGTTTACTATAATAATAAAATAGATTATAATTAAATAAATGCAAGTAAATATATAATAACATTTTTACAAAGGAAAAACCCATGTCCGTGTCAGCAGCAGCAACACCTCCCATTGAGTTGAGGAAACGAACCCCAAGGTGGACTCCCTCGCCAAAAGGTGATGCACAAACATTTCAGAATTTACAAATTGAGAACCGGCACCTTCGTGAACGCTTGCTTGCCAAAGAGCAACCCACCAGCACTGCAACTAAAGTTGTTAAATATATCGCATTAGGAACTCTAGCTGCTGCAGCTCTTGCTACAGCGCATTTTACCGGGAATCCAGCACCGCTAAAACCAGTATTGAAGAGCATTACCATACCTGATTTCATAAAACCTTACATTCCCGACTCGATCACAGTATTTTTCACAGAATTCATAAAATAAATTCTTAACTCTAAAAGAAAGGGCTTTTTAGACCCTTTCTTGCATGATCTCTCACAAAGTCTGAAGTCGATAAGCGGCTCAAAAGAGACGATCTCCGCAACCTGATTCTTTCTAACCTGAGTTTTGGATTCGTTTCCCTCAGCTTCAAGAGAAATTTTCGATGAGATTTTGCATTTTTTTGTGAAATCCATAGCCGAAGGCGCTATGGATGAATAAAAAAGTGCGAAAGATCGCAAAAAGATCCTTGAGGCTGAGTCGGATCGAACCCAAAACTCAGGTTTCTAGCGCTCTGTCTCAAAAATTCTTGAAATAATTTCTAGCCAAACAAAGCTAGAAATTATTTCGACAATTTTTGAAATCGAAACTAACAAACCAATCATTAAATTTTTTAATTGAATTTTGACAACATAATTTAATCCTAATATGCACATTAATGTTTTACAAAATCACCATTTCGTGTAAACTCATTTATGTTAAAAATACTTAACAACATCTTTACAAAGGAAAAACACAATGTCAGGAAGAATAGCAAGACCATTATTCAGAGATCCTGTTTTTTTGGAGAGATCTCTCCTCAGCGGAACTAATTCCACTTCCCCAACCAAAAAAGAAGAATCCAACGGAATGAGCACGACAACCAAGGTTGCGCTTGCAACTCTTGGCGCCTCCGCCCTTGCCGTATCTGCTTTTGTCTACTTCAACCCAGGTTCGGTGGCTACATTTTTAAGCTTCCTAAACCAAGCCAATATCAACAATGGCCCTCAAGGCCCTGCTGGCGTTAACGGCGTAAATGGCACTCCGGGCAATAAAGGCGATACTGGTCCTCAAGGCCCTACTGGCGATAAAGGCCAAGATGGCGCTCAAGGTATTCCAGGTCCTGCTGGCGTTAACGGCGTAAATGGCACTCCGGGCAATAAAGGCGATACTGGTCCTCAAGGCGCTAAAGGCCAAGATGGCGCTCAAGGTCCTCAAGGTATTCCAGGTCCTGCTGGCGCTCCAGGCGCTAACGGTCTTCCTGGCCAAAATGGCGTCTGTGATTCAGCAAAGATCGAGGCTTACGTGCAATGCCTGTTAAGTAGTGGAACCAGTGGAACCACTATGTTAGGTAGTGGAACCACTAATTGCGTTTACTAACTGAAGAAAACGCATCTTAACTAAAGTTTAAATCCTACGATGGGGCTAGAATTTCTAGCCCCATTTTTCTTCTTTGATTTCCCATCTTGTACTCTTCCGAAAGATCCCGTAACATATACCGAAATGGTTTCAAAATTTTGTCTTTTGCTGCGTCGATTTGGCAGCAAATTTTTGGTCTTCACTCGCGCCTTGCCTCTCGGCAATGGTCACTCGCTCCAGATACAAAAATTTGCGCTGCCTCCTTGCCAAATTCCTAAATTTTGAAACCATTTCGGTATACCCGCTTTATGTCGTCTGTTATGTCGGAACTCAATCCTCAACAAGAACTTGCCGTCCGCCACGTGGAAGGCCCTCTTCTCGTGCTGGCAGGCGCGGGGTCAGGAAAAACCCGCGTCGTCACCTTTCGGATCGCACACTTGATCGATCTGGGGATCCTTCCTGCAGACATCCTCGCCGTCACCTTCACCAACAAAGCGGCCGACGAGATGAAAACCCGCATCCGGACGCTCAAAAATGCCCAGGTCCTTGCTTGCACTTTCCATAGCTTGGGAGCGCGCATCCTGCGCGAATCGATTGGCTCCCTAGGATATAAACCCGACTTTACTATCTATGACGAAGAGGACAGCGAAAAGCTCTTAAAAACCTGCGTGGAGCAGCTGAACCTATCGGGAGAAAAAGGGCTATTGAGACAGCTTAGGCTCCAAATCTCCTCAGCGAAGAACGATCTCTTAGGCTTCGAGGACATCAAGAACGACCAGCTGACCCAGAAAGCTTATGAGTGTTACCAAAATAAACTTAAAGAGTGCAACGCGCTCGATTTCGACGACCTGCTCTATCTGACCGTCAAATTGCTTAGCGAAGATGAAAAAGCGCGCCAGGAATATCAAAACCGCTGGCTGTTCGTCCTGATCGACGAATACCAAGACACCAACCTCGCCCAATACACCCTTGCGAAGATGCTCGTCGAAAAACACCGGAATATCTTCGCTGTCGGCGATCCCGACCAATCGATCTATTCCTGGCGCGGCGCAAGATATCAGAACATCCTCAATTTCGAATCCGATTTTCCGGGAGCGAAAGTCGTCACGCTCGACCAGAACTATCGCAGCACCAACATCATCTTGAATGCCGCAAATGCCCTCATCCAGCAAAACAGCGAGCGATATGACAAAAAGCTCTGGAGCCAGCTTGGCGCAGGCGTCAAAATCGGTTTGAATGTAGCCCAAAACGAACGGCAGGAAGCGGAATTTGTCGCAGACCGGATCCGAAGCCACATTCTGAACGACGCGATCACCTATGACGACATCTCCATTTTCTACAGGACTAACGCCCAATCGAGGATTTTCGAAGATTATCTCTTGGCTCGCAAAATCCCTTATACGATCGTCGGCGGCCTCTCCTTTTATGACCGAAGGGAAGTAAAGGATATCCTGGCCTATCTCCGGATGGTCGTATCGAATACCGATCTGATCTCTTTCATGCGTACGATCAATCTCCCTCGCCGCGGCCTTGGCGCTTCCGCTCTCGAAAAAATCGCAGCGGCAGCCGCGCAGCGCAGCATACCGCTCTTCACCTTCTGCGAAGAGCTTCTTTCTTATTCTGGCCTCTGCCCCGATCTCAAACTCGGCGCGAAACAAAGGGAAGGATTGCAGGACTATGTGCGTACGATTAACCATCTTAGGAACAAAAGACCCGGCATGAAGATCCACGAACTCATCGCCGAGGCGCTATCCCTCACACGCTACCTTGCCTACATCCAAGAAGACCCCGAAACCTTCCAGGACAGAAAAGAAAACCTGGACGAACTGCTTGGAAAAGCAGCCGAATGGGAAGAAGATCGGCAAGAGCCTACCTTGATCCAATTCCTCGAAGAACTAACGCTGCGCGCCCAAGTCCAGCAAGATTCTCATCTCCCTTCGGTCAAGCTGATGACGCTCCACAATAGTAAAGGACTCGAATTTACCCTCGTCTTCCTGGTCGGCCTCGAGGAAGATCTGTTTCCCCATATCAACGCGAAAGACGATCCAAAGGCATTGGAAGAAGAGCGGCGCCTCTGTTACGTCGGGATGACGCGCGCTAAGCGCTATCTCTATCTCTGCTCCACGATTTATCGCTTTATGTGGGGGACGGCGCGGCTGATGCGTCCAGCCCGCTTCCTCAAAGAAATCCCTGCTCAGTACCTAGAGAACTTTTCTCCGAACACCCTTCAGCCGGAAGCAGTCGAGTCGGAAGAATTCGGCCCGGGCGACCAGGTCTACCACAAGGAATTCGGAGCCGGCATCGTCCAGAAATCGGCCCAGACCTCGTTGGGCTTAACCTATGAAGTCTATTTTCCCGAAGCTGAAACGACCCGGACGCTGGCCGCCAAGTACGCTAAATTACATCGTGCGCAGCCAAATCTGTAGGAACTGTCTAAAATAATACCAAATATCAGAAATAACGTTGGGTTTGGCAAGGAAGCTGCACAAATTTTTTGTCTGGAACGAGTGACCATTGCCAGCATGGCAAGGCACGAGTGAAGACGAAAAATTTGTTGCAGAGCTGACGTAGCCAAACCCAACGTTATTTCTGATATTTGGTATAACGAGGCAATTGCAAAACTCCCGGCGCCAGAAAAATCGATGATTTTCAGCCATTTTGCCGCCTTGTGGCCGAGCACATACTTGAGCAAAGTAGGGCTTCGGCCACAAGGCGGCAAAATGGCTTAAAAGGGCGATTTTGTTGGTCCCGCGAGTTTTGCAATTGCCTCCGTAGTCTGCATTAACCGCTCGAAGGCGCGCCTTGCCATTCCCACGGTGATGAATTTTTTCCAATGGCGGTCCCTGAGCCTGAGCCCCCGGATATTCGGGATCAAAGAACTCGGGGATACGACAACCCCTTTTGAGAAACTCGGCGCCCACATGTTCGCCCATGTTTTTCTTCGGCAAAACGTGAGGGTCGGCACGCCTAAGGCCGAAGCCAGATGCCCAAGGCCCGAATCATTGCCGATCAGATAGCCCGATTCATAGATGAACCGCGCCAGAAGATCCAGGGTTGGAAAGACAGGAACCTCGAATCCGAGATCGCTTAAATCTTTCCACTCCTCTTTTTCTTTCGCTCCCCCAGGAACGAAGACCAATCGATATCCTTCGTCCTTCAAATGTAAAGCGAGTTTTACAAACTTTTCCTTCGGCCAATTCCGCGTAAGGCGGGCGCTCGTCGGATGGACGACGATCCTCTTTGGGAATTTCCGATGCGTCAAATCGGCAGGCGGGATGAAGCCGTTGCTTTTGCTGATTTTCGGCAGGTGGAGGATTTTTTCGCAGAAAAGGCGGAGGTTTTCTGCAATGGAAAGATGAGGCTCGACCAGGCAATCGGTGTAATAGGGTTCGTTCACGATATGTTTGGAAGGATACAGATAGATCACTTTCATCTGTTCAGGGAATCTTCTTTTCCCCTCCTGGATCAGCTTGACGACAAACTCGTGCGTATCGTTATGCACGACAAAGAACCAGTCATAGGATGACAGGACTTTCGGCAGATCCGAAAGAGGCGGATAGGGTTGGACAGACAAATGGGGGAACCATTCTTGCATGGATCCGATCGTATTTTGAAACGTGTCTACTTGCCATCCATTGAGCTGCAGAGTGTTCGACAACACAAGGCAATTGACCCCGTCTCCCAGTCCATTGTGACAAAAAACTCCCGCTTTCGGTCTCATAAAGGCATCCTTTTATGAGCCTATCCGCAATCTCGACATTGCGGATAGGCAATATACTCTTTAACCTAAATAATCCAAGCACTTTAACGCAAGATGCTTTTGTCCATATGGGAGCTATGCTATGGGTGGATTTATGAAAACGACGCTCCGGCAAAGCCTCCACGGCCGCCTTACCATGACTGTTTCGCTTGGGCAAGCTCTCGCCATGCTTGAATTGCCTCAGGCTGAGCTCTCGAGCTGGCTCATGAGCGAGATCGAGAATAACCCTCTCCTTGAGTTCGATGCCGCGCGGTCGCGGTCTCTTCCTTTGGTAGACTATTCGCGCATCGAAGCGCCCGAGACTCTCTATGACCATTTGATGCGCCAAATCCGCGAACGGTTTTCAAATCCGGACGAACAATCGCAGGCGATCGGTCTCTTAGAACATCTGGATGAAAGGGGCTTTCTCTCACCGCCTCCGCCTGATTGTCCGCTTCTCTCGATTCTCCAAACTTTCGACCCTCCTGGGATTTTTGCCCGCGACCTGAGAGAGTGCCTCCTCCTGCAGCTTACCCCAGACTCTTCAGCCTATCAGGTCGTGAGCCGCTGTTTCAAAGACCTGCTCCATGGCAGATTCGGGACCATTCAGAAAAAAACCGGCATCCGGGACCTCGGATTCGCGATCCAAGCGCTGGCCCGGCTGAATTGCAGGCCGGCGGACCTATTCAGACAGGAACCCAATGCGCCTGTCATCGCTGACCTTTCGATCTCCAAAATTGGAAAGACATGGCTTGTCGAATCCAATGATGAAGAATTGCCCAAATTCCACCTGCGGAGCGATTATCTGTCGCTCTCTCCAACATCTTCCGAAGAAAAAGCATCTCTTCGCACTTGGGCGACTGCCGGCAAGTGGCTACTGAGATCTCTGAAAAGACGAAAATCGATCCTCTTGGACATCGGCGTGTTTCTCGTGCGCAAACAGGCGGCCTATCTCGACCAAAAAGGGGATCTTCAGCCCTTGTCGATTCAGGAGCTGGCGCAGCATGTCCATCTGCATGAATCGACGCTTTCCCGGGCGCTTGCCGGCAAATACGCTCAGACTCCACGGGGCTTTCTCCCTCTCCGCTCCCTTCTTTCGGCGCCATCCGAAACGGCAAAGCTCGCACTCCAAAAACTCATTGCCCAAGAGGACAAAAAACTTCCTTTAAGCGATGCCGAGATCGTCGTCCAGCTACAAAAAACAGGAAGGACATTAGCCCGTCGCACCGTCGCGAAATACCGCGCCGAGCTTAAGATCGGCTCCGCATCCCGCCGTAAATATCAAGCATGCTTAGACAGTTCCTAGGGAGTGTACCGTAAAGCAGGATCGAGCATGCTCCGACCCGACAATCTCTCCAAAACACAAAGAGGCGATTGCTCAGGATAGAGCAAAGCAGAGACGGGAATCAAAAATGTCTGCTCCAAAGCGTATTGTCCTGCCAGAGCTGCGTGGGACACCTGGTCGGTAAAAACAGCCCAGCAGGAATGAGGAGGGAACTGCCAATAGTTTTTCCGGCAATTTTTTTGAAAATCCACATTCTCTTTCAAGAAATTATGAAGTTTGAGCATAAACGCGTCGTAAGGGGAGCGTAGAGGAAGCTTCACTCCTGAAGAGCGAAGCAAAAGCTTCATCTTCCTCTCGATCCGGTCGTAGAGCGAATATCCGACTGACTTCGGGAAGGATACCTCCTTCCCCCCAAATTTTTCTGCGAGCGAGCCAAAAGGCTCCGAAGTGATCCAATCTCGGCTCATGGTCGGATTGATATTCGTGAAAAACCGCAGGATCCGGTTGCCGTGCAGCGGCCGCGTCGGGAAAGAATCGACATGAAGAAGATCGTTTCTCGCCCTCAAACGGAGATCCCTCCCTTTTTCTTGGTAGGGGCGGAAGCTGGTATAGTCCAATTTCCATTCTTTCGAATAGGGCTCCAAGAGCCCCGTCAAAAATCGAGTCGTCCGCTCCGAATAAGCGCGTAGGATCTCCTTCAGACGCTGTTCGCTCTCAGGATCTCCCTCGTGGTTCGAGATCCGGTCTGCCTGCGGCTTATAGGCGATGTTCTTCCGCCCTTTGGCCTTGCTCTGCCTTTGCTTCAATAAAAAATCGATCTCCTCTTGAGGAAAAGAGAAGGGAATCGACGGAAAAAATAAAATATTGCCCTTCTCGAGTTCCCTGCAATATCGATTGAGATCTTTTTCATAAGGGATTTCAACGACGATTTTTTCAGCCATGCATTCACCTTGTTTTCATTGATTATTTAAATACGCGAGCCGGATCAACCGCCATCTGAGACATTGTTGCCGACCTGCATAGTCGTAAAGATTTTCTCCCCTTGAAAAAAGACCGATCTCGGCGTCTGTCAAGCGGAGCAAAATCGCCCGGGCTTGTTTCCGACCTCCTGCGGCGGCCATCAAGTGGTTGCCGGCGCGACGCATTTTCTGGTGTTGCCACATCAATCTCCAAAAACCGGCTCCCACCCACAGGGCTCCCGCAAGATTGGCCCAAGGGAACAGCGCTCCTGCGGCAGCACACAATAAAAATGCCCAGACTTCCCAGGGTCTTCGGACAATCGGCCCGAACGCCCTGCGCCACCATTTATCGGACGCCAAATAGGCAAACAATTCCTCGGATGCCGGCTCCTCGAAAGCGCTGCGCGCCGCATGAACAGCCTCGTGCGCGAGGATTTCACCGCGGCTGTACCCAAAATAGGATCCTTTCCGCAAACCCTCTCTTAACTGCACCGAAGCGAGCCTACCCTCTTCGATCCAGCTCGCAGCTCCTTGCCAAGGCGCGAGTCCCTTGTTCGAATAAAAGGCAGGAAGGCAGTGAGGTTCGAAATCGAAAATTTCCTTTAGGTGGATCCGGACCCAGTCCCAATGGGCTCTGGGAATCCACTCTCCCTCAACAAAAGCCTCCTTCACCGAAGCGACTCTTTTGACAAAAACCTCTTCGGACTCGGAGGGACCCGGAATGAATCCTTGGGTATTCAAAAAAAGCAATTCCGAGTCGTTCAACATGGGAAATCCTCTTTCGATATCATAGCATACGCCCAAGTAAACTCAAAAATTGGGTTTTTGGCCGTATCGGCTTGGCAGTGAATGGGTATACTCGATTGGGCAGATCAAGAAGGATTCTCAGAAAAGTTCCAAGAATTTATTCGGCGCCTCAAAAAAACTGTCAAAGAATCCTCGTAAATTCCGAAACAAAGCGATGAAGCCTACATTTTGCAGCCACTCTCTCTATTCAACCCGATCTTCAACACTTTTGTTTACACCCTTGAATTTTTGAAAAATTTGCACTTTGTCCAAAAATCGGCTACAATCGATCCATTTTGAGGATTTAAAATGGGCAAAGCCCTTGTTATTGTCGAGTCGCCGGCCAAGATCAAGACCCTGAGAAAATTCTTAGGACCTGACTATACATTCGAATCGTCCGTCGGGCACATTCGCGATCTTCCCCAAAAGGAGTTCGGGATCGATATCGAAAATGACTTCGAGCCCAAGTATATCACTTTGCCTGACAAGAAGGAAGTGATCGCCAAGCTTCAGGCGGCCGCCAAAAAAGTCGACATCGTATATTTATCTCCCGATCCCGACCGCGAGGGGGAGGCGATCGCCTGGCACATCGCCTCGATTCTTCCAAAAGGGACGAAACTCAAGCGCACCGCCTTTCAATCGATTACGAAAGACGCAGTGCAAGAAGCGCTCGCACATCCCCGTGATATCGACATGGACCTCGTCGACGCCCAGCAAGCGCGCCGGCTTCTCGACCGGATCGTGGGCTATAAGATATCGCCTATCCTCACCCGAAAAGTGAAAAGAGGCCGCAGCGGCACCTCCGCCGGCCGCGTCCAGTCGGTCGCCCTAAAGCTCGTCGTAGACCGAGAGAAGGAAATCGACGCATTTCATCCTATAGAATACTGGAGCATCGGCGCTGTGCTCGAAGGAAAGACGATCGACAAGCCCTTCCTTGCCTCTCTTCATACGGTCGATGGGCTCAAAGTCGAGAAAGAAAAAGTGGGCGACAAAGAGTGTTTCCTGATCCCAGACGCCGAGACCGCTGAAGCGATCGTCGACAAGCTGAAGGACGCCGATTATCTCGTCTCCAACGTCGAAAAAAAAGAACGGAAACGGAATCCCGTCCCTCCCTTTATCACCTCGACTCTCCAGCAAGAGGCGAGCCGCCACTATGGTTTTTCCGTATCCCGGACCATGAGCATTGCTCAAGGACTCTATGAAGGGATCGACATGGGCAAAGAAGGCTCCGAAGGTCTCATCACTTATATGCGTACCGATTCCGTCAACATCGCCCCTGAAGCGATCGCCAGCGCCCGCAAATATATCCAGAGCCATTTCGGCCGCGAATATCTGCCTGACCAGCCTCGCATCTACGCATCTAAAAAAACCGCCCAAGAAGCCCACGAAGGGATCCGTCCCACAAACCTAGCCCGCGACCCTGAACGGATCCGCCAGTACTTGTCCATCGACCAGTATAAGCTCTATCTCCTCATCTGGCGCCGCTTCATCGCCTCGCAAATGAATCCCGCCATCTATGATACCGTCTCGGCCGATATCGAAACCGACAAAAACATCGTCCTCCGCGCGACTGGCTCGACCATCAAGTTCAACGGCTTCCTCGCTGTCTATGAAGAGAAGAAAGATCGAACCGAAGACGAAGATGAATCGAAAACACTGCCTCATCTCGAACCCAATATGCCTCTTTCCCTCGTCGATGTGATGTCCGACCAATCCTTCACGAAACCGCCGCCCCGATTTACAGAAGCTTCTCTTGTCAAAGAACTTGAGCGCCTCGGCATTGGCCGCCCCTCTACCTATGTGGCCATCATGAACAAGATTCAAAGCCGGGACTACACCGTCAAGGAAAGCCAGGCTCTGAAGCCGACCGAGCTCGGCAAAGTCATCGCCCAGATGCTTGAAGAGAATTTCCGGCCGATCATGGACGTCACCTTTACGGCCCAGATGGAAAACCAGCTCGAACAAGTAGCGGAGCACAAGAAGAACTGGAAAGAGCTCATCCGCGATTTTTGGCGCGACTTCATTCCTCTTGTCGAAAAAGCTGAAAAAGAAGCGGTCGTTCCCAAGCTTCTGACCGAACTCGACTGCCCAAAATGTGGCCACAAGCTTCAAAAGATCTGGTCTCGAAGCAAATACTTCTATGGCTGTTCCAACTATCCCGCCTGCGATTACACAAGCCCCATTGAAGCGATCGGCTTCAACAAGGCCGACTACGACCCCAACTTCAACTGGGAGCAAACATGCCCCACCTGCGCATCTCCCATGACGCTCCGCCATGGCCGTTTCGGCCCCTTCCTCGGATGTTCCCGCTATCCCGAATGCAAAGGCATCGTCAACATCCCCAAGAAGGGCGAGAAGACCTACCGCCCCGAGGAACTTCCCTCTTGCCCCGCCATCGGCTGCGACGGACACCTAGCTCCCCGTAAATCCCGCTTCGGCAAAACCTTCTTTTCCTGTAGCAATTACCCGGACTGCGACGTTATCGTCAGCACTCTGGACCAAGTCAAAACGAAATATCCCAACCATCCCAAGACTCCTTACGTCAAGAAAGGTCGCCGCGGCAAATTCGGCAAGAAAGCGGAAACCGACTCTGAAAAACCCAGCGGCAAAAAAACAGCGGCTAAAAAAACTGCCAAAAAAATCGCCCAGCCCGCCTATAAGCTCTCTCCCGAGCTCTCCTCCCTTCTCGGTAAAAGTGAGCTTTCCCGCCCCGAGGTGACCAAGGAACTCTGGATTTACATCAAGTCCCACAACCTCCAAGATCCCTTTGACAAGCGGCTCATCCGCCCCGACGCGGCCCTAGCCAAAGTCTTCGGATCGAAAGCCCCTGTCAACATGATGAAGCTTGCCGGACTCTTGAATAAGCACCTGAAAAAGTAAACAAATAGAAGCAAGAATTACGTTACAATCATCGCTTAACTCTTGGGAAATCTCTACCCATTGAACGCCTTCATAAAGGATTTCCGTCACTAAATTATCTCTTGGGTAA
>Ga0206877_10170_pt3 | contig 16166 bp, 14 predicted proteins | sample Alteio_BWOrgCont_7_FD_152623 | JGI IMG/M metagenome (GOLD analysis project Ga0206877, IMG submission 152623) | Enriched cells from forest soil in Barre Woods Harvard Forest LTER site, Petersham, Massachusetts, United States -... | ecosystem: Environmental > Terrestrial > Soil > Temperate forest >...
ATAGCACTCCGCCCCATTATCAAGAAATATTGAATGAAAAGAAATGGATTTCGGAGCATGAAACAGATTTTCGCTTTGACAATCTCAATCGTCCCAACTCGCTCCTAGCCGGGGGAGTACCGTGGAAAACAGAAATCGATCGTGGAAAAAATAGGAATTGGACTCTAGATTCACTCAATCACGATCTCACCGTAATGAAGGAAGAAGCTGAAGCCACTGGAGGGAAAGTGTATTTTCGTCAAGGGGCGGTACCCAGCCTATGGAATCACTTTGCCACCAAGACTCCAGGATACTTTAATTCTCACGATATCCGAGTAGCGAAGGAGGATTGGAAAGAAAGACGTCCGGACGGATGCGCTATCAGAACCCTCACCATTGTTAATGCGACTTGTCATGACCCAAAAAATACTGATTTAAATAAATTAGGAAATTCAATCAAAGGAAAAATGGATTGCGTTAGTGGTGTAGATCCTTAATTTTCGCAAGAACCTATGATCAAGTAGTTTAGGCTGCCATCAGTAAATAAATGAGCTCCTGGAGACACATTTTCTCTTACAAAAGTTGATATTTCAGAGCCCGATTTTGATGAAACTGACTTAACTTGGATTCGTCCAAGTTGTCCAAGATCGTGTCACGCGCTATGGAATCAGGGCCGGATTACGGGATCAGGAATAAGATAAATAATGTAAGATACGTCATTGAATATCGAGTGAGCCGGTCATGTCCCATTCTTTTTGAACAACATGGTACCTACTACCCTAGGCCTCAAACCTGCATGCGAAACAGCGCCAGCTTTGATAACGCTGGGAGTATGTGAACCTAGCCAGACACACTTATCGTTCCCAAAATATATCTTTCGAAAGGAATGTGGCAATGTCTGTAGAAATTGCATTTGTTTTGTCTCCCTCTTTTTGTTTTTCACTCAAATTTCTAACGGAAGCCGCATTTTAACAGTAAGTGAAGTTCCCATTAAGGACCCCCGCTCTGCCCTAATAGGAATGAGTCCTTATATTATTCCCAATGAACCTTATCCAATCGGTGCAAAGCCTATCTTGGCCCGCAATAATAAGAATTCTTACATCTCCGTAGGAACAGAACGAGGTTTTATTGGAGCTGCACTTTCAAAGGGGGAGCGAGGGCCAGATCTTTCCGATCGACCCTCGTTCGAATGTGTTAGAATCGTAGACTTTTTAAGGGTTATTTTAGAGGAATTGAGCGAGGAGTCGGAAGCTTCGGAGGTTGCCTTTCAGTTTGCGAGGGATCATTGTACAATACACATCTTTTTTGTCCCTCAACATCCCTCCTGGTTTCTGCAATTGTCACAAATGTGATCGCTTGGGTTACGTCAGTTTCGCAAAATAATGCCTTATAGCCACCAAAGTCGCTGTATTCTAATTGATTGGCCGACTGCAATCCTCGCGGTCCTTGGTAGAAATATTCGAAACCTCCTTCTACTAGTGCCTGATAGATTGTCTGCTGATTGGGAAAATTGGTGTCCGTCACCCAAACGCCATTTTGATTCGCATTGAAATCGTACGAGACTTTTTCCTTCAGGCCGAGCCACGAGCAATTGGAACCCGGTACGACTTGCATGAACATCGAGTAGGCCATTGCCCCAGTGCACATATAATCCGGCCTCGTGGCAAAGGCGTTTAACGAGAATAAACTACAGGCCATTATGAATAATTTAATTAGTTCTCTTTTCATTTTGTCTCCTAAAAAATAATGAGAGGCTTAATCCCAAATGAGATTGGGCACGTCATTATCAGCTTGATTTTTTTAGCGCAATATTTTTTTCATCGCCCTTCGTTTTAAGCGGATCATTTGATTATAATCTGCCGACTAGAACGTGCGAAACGCATTCAAACGGAGAGAAGTCGAACAGAGCGCAGTCAAGGACCGTACTTAAATCAGATTACGCCTATCCCTCCGCCGATGGTGGACCAGGCAACCGTGATGGAATAATTGCCAAATAGAAAACATCCAAGTCCATTTTTGTAAATTTGGGAAAGGAGTACGACCAGCTTTATGATCAAATGCAAGGAATTCAAGCGTCCACGGATCAATGTCCCCTTTGGGAACTCTTTCAAATAGTATCTTGAACTCTGATTTCTAAAAGGGTAGTAACATGCCGCAAGGCACAGCAAACTCAATACAAGAACTTTTAGAATCTCTATAGTAAATATAAATATTTTTCTAAATTACTTACAATGATTGTTATCGCAATGAACCTGCTAGCAAGCCAAAGTTTCGGCGCGGGAGGAGGACCTGGTTGTGAAAACTTTTGCATAGCTCCCGTCGGAGGTGCATTGTTTGGTGCTTTACTTGGTGTAGGCGTTCACTGTTGTAACCCGCATCTTCCAGCCGCCACCGTCGTTGGCGCTTCTGCAGGGTCCGGCGCAGCTCTCCCCATCGTATTTCTTTGTACTTTAGGGGCTTGTAAAGCCGGTGAAACCTGTCAGGAATCGTTTCATAAATCAGTACACCCAGCGGATCAATCTCCAACAAGCGCAACCATGAGCGATCCGCCACCGCCCTATTCAAATCGTTTAGTAAATGGTGCGGAGAAACCACAAATGGAATATATATGTTCGACTGAAGGAACAGAGATAACCGCAGAAGATGCGGGTCCGATAGGCACCGAAACCGGTACTTATACCGATACGGCCCAGTAAGTAATTCAGGCATATCAAAGCTGAGGATCTGCTTTGTCAAAAACCGAAGCGGACTCTGTATTTGTATCTGCGACTTCGCTGCAATTTTCTTGGGTAGCGGGTTCCAATGAGGAGGGATTCAGGACCCGGGCACAGTAGTTGTCAGATTGAAACAGATTGTCGTAATCCCAGCTAGAACTTCTTGCCGAAGCTGTATCCCAGCATTTTCCAAACAGGCTATTAAACGCGGTTTCTTGGGTATCTCCAGTGGACCTAATTAACTCCTGATATTTTCCTATTGCTGTTACTTTCTCCTGCCCTGAATTCATATCTACGTTTAAAGCCTCAACAAATGCTTGATCGTCATTTTGAATCTTCGAAGAATAGTACTCGCATTTTGCTGAACATTGCCAACTTGCCTGTGCAGTCATCGGCGCTACCGCCAAGACAGCTCCTAATAGGAATGAATTAAATTTTTCAAACTTTAGCATGTGATATTCCCTCTTTGATTACAGGCCGGTAACATGGAGCATTAAGGGATTCAAGAAATTTATTGAGAGACCCGCGAAATCGAAATGGAATTGGAGCACGCAGAAGAGGCTCCATTTTTCATGTTGCAACTTGCCAAGTTGTTGAAGCTCATATATACGCATCCCCGTCTAACAGACAGTAAATTTAGGAGCGTAAATGAAAAAATTACTTCAAATGATTATTGTGGGTGCAGCTTTGTCCTCGAGCACGCTTGGTTTCGGGGAACAGATTACTATTGAGTCGAACACCCTTGTTTCCTGTTCGGTCGGAAAGTTCACCGTGTTGGTGAAGGAATTCTCTGTCAGCCCATTCAGGGAAGAAAATCTCTACGGATTCGTGATCAGCAATGTTTCTGAAGTATTTGGCGGGGTCACGTACTACCCTGGTATGATCGTTGCCAGCTACCGTGTCGACCCCCAGTTATCGTCCGGACAGGGAGGCACGACATGGTATGAGTTTAAGCATAAAGATGGGTTTCTCTTCAGCATTGGGGTCAGAGGTTACGATAAACCCTTGGGTCATTACTCCATCAGGGCATTCTCTAATATGCCTGAAGGTCTCAGCATTATGGAAGAAAATGCAACCTGTAATATCCCAATTTCTGTCGATGACAAGTCTGTCTTCGGCTTGGTGAAAAGCCGCGGAAAGCGCTAGGACGCTTAGCTTTTTCAAGAGCCCTAATTAGTTTTTGTCACGAAACTTAAGGAGGCCTGCTGGTAGCCTATATCGGGACAGGCTCCTTTTCTCTTATCCTTGCCACGATTAACATGCGCATAACAGTCCGATAGGAAATAACTTTATTTCATTGGGCCCGTGAGCCGACGCAAGGTGATGGGGTGGTCTAGATAAAAATCAAAACCAGAAAATCGGGAATTACCTTTAAAAGTTGTGGCCAGCGGTGGGGTCATTTTATAATCCAAGTTTCTCAGCACCGCTCGAATACCAGACGACGAGACCATTCGATCATCCAACCCATCACCCAATGTAAGCGAAAAGGCTTGCTCTTCGTCACCGACGTTTGCTTTGAGTTGAAGGTCAAAACCCGAACCCTCACTCTTGAGATGAAAATGAAACCCTGTTTTTGTAGACTCGCCTTTTAAATCGACCTTGCCTTCAAAAAGGTCTTTGACTGGAATCACAAAAATAAGTTTTTCCTCGGCTTGCAGCGATCCTATCTCATTGAACCGTCTTCCGTAAACACTGATACTTAATTCGATCGACTGCTCAAGACCTGGTGGAAGCTCTTCTTTGCCTTGCCGCTCAAGCAGTGTGGACAAACTATTCTGCATTTTCTTGGCACTGTCGTTTATTTGCGCGTCGCCCAAGCCATTCAGCGGAAACAGAGAAATGGCCTTCATAAGATCTTGAAAAGCCGCCGCGTGAACTTCTGCGCGTTGCTCGGATTTACTCGCTAAAAGAGCCGAACCTTCGATTGCGGGAGGCAAAGAAAAATCTAAAAATGATGCCCCAGGATTAATCCATAGATGGGTAGAAAGACACTCAGATTTACTGACGAGACCTTCAGACCTTACTTGGCCATCCAAAAAAACTCGATACGTTCCATCCGTCAAAATCCCCGCCCTTAGCCCATTTTGGGTCACGCCCGCTAGGGTACAATTCCCCAATGGCAAAATCTCCTGAATCTGAAATCTCGCAAAATACCCAAGGTAACCTACCTGCACTTTCCTTCCAGGAAACTGAGTTGCAAAAAAATCATTTAGGACTGCGTTTTGCTCACTTGTGATACCCGTCAATGATAGTAATGGCGGATACCGGACGAGGCCTCTATCCGATGGAAGATTTCGAGCAACCACAGACACGGAGGGAGCGCTTAAATCAGCGATGGAATAATGGTATTCGACCCAGTCTTTAGCTTCTTTGTCATTTTCTTTTCCCACCGAAGCTCGACTTGCTTGATCTCTGACCCAAACAGTGAATTGGTGAGCTTGAGGAGTAAGCGCTTCGACCAGGTAGTAAGTCCGAAAAATTTTCAAAGAGTCAATAGGGCTTGCTTGGGCCAGTTGGCAAAAAAGGGCGATCCCAACCCCTCCGAGAATCACGTAAGCTTTATTCCTTAAAGACTTTCGAACGGACCGAAATACTGTTTGATGCATATCGAGATGTTCCTCACGTTTTGATTCTTCCAGTTTTGGGACGAAGGAACATCTCACTTAAGACGCACCAAGTCAAGACAAGCTCGTTGACCATTCTTTTTGATACGTAGTTTTTGATACGTAGAATGATAGAATAGTGCAACAGGTGACAAAATGATTGAAATCTTGCTAGTCGAAGATGACCCTGCACTGGGGCGCGGACTTGTCGTGAACTTAGAGCATGAAGGTTACAAGGTGCACTGGGTTCGAGACCTTCAATCTGCTTCTCTCGCCAATAAACGAAAGACTTTAGAATTGATCATTTTGGATCTTGGCCTTCCAGATGGGAGTGGTTTTCATTTTCTCCAGGAAATCAGAGCTACAGGCTCACGCCTACCCGTAATTATTCTAACTGCGAAAACAGATGAAGATTCCATTGTGGAAGGTTTCCAACTTGGAGCGAATGACTATGTTCGGAAACCCTTTAGTGACCGAGAGCTTTTGGCGAGAATTAGAGCCGCTATTAAGGAACCACAGATTCGATCCCAGCAACTGCGATATGGAGACTTGCTCCTATTGGTGGAACAAAGGCAGGTCAAATACAATGGGAAAGAAGTAGGACTAAGCCCGAGGGAATTTGATATCTTAGCTTACATTGTTCAAAAAGCCGAAACAGTGGTGACGCGTGAAGCTCTCCTTCAGGAAGTAGATAAGAGCGGAGAACTTTTTGATCGAACGATTGATTCTAACATTAGTCATCTCCGCGCACGCTTTCGAGAGGCAGGAATCAAGTCCATTCAAATTAGCTCCATTTATGGTGTCGGATACCGGCTGGAGAAAAAGTGATTACCACTCAATTATACCGAAAACATTATTTATCAAGTGCAGTCCTGATCTTAGCTTTCATTCTCCTGGGATTTTTTGTGTCTCACGCATTAATGAAACTATCTTCGCACCGGCCGTTCCCTCCACCCATTTTTTTTGCAAAACTCATTGATGAGATTAATCCTGGCAATCGTGTTCTCGGTCTTAATCGTATCGAAAAGCTAAACTCCGGTAGTCTGCCCTTTAAATTCGCGCTCATTGATCAAGATGGAAAAAACCTTTCTTCGACCGGCATCGACTTTGTCAATTCATGGCAAAAAATTCAAAAGCCGAGCCGAAATTATGAATTTCAGGCTAATTCTGCGGAGTCTCAGCTCGGGCCGCCAGGGCCACCTCTATCCGGATTCGTTCGCTTGCCAGGATCTGTGCCACAGTATTTATACATTTATTTTGATGATAAACTTATTCCTCCTCCGTTTTTAATGTTTCTAGTGACCACGGTTTCATTGATTTTATCGGTACTCTTAGGAGTAGGTTTTTCGCTGTTCTTGATGTTCAGAGCATTACATTTAAAGATCGACTTGGCTGATTCAGTGATAGCGGAGTTGCAACGCGGCAATCTAAAGGCACGCTTTCCGATCAAGAAGATGGATGAAATAGGGCAAGCGATGAGTCGCTTTAATAAAATGGCAGATGAAATTGAGAGGCTGGTCGAGCAGCTCAAGATGGTTGAAAAGTCTAGAATGACCCTATTGCAAGAACTAGCACATGATCTGAGAACCCCCATAGCTTCTCTTAAGAATCTTTTAGTGACGATACAGAAAAAAAATGAAACGTCTGAGAAAGAGTTGAGAGACGAACTTATTTCAATTTCACAAAAAGAAGTGGAGTATTTTGAAAGACTTGTTGAGGATCTCCTTGTCCTGGCGCAAGTCAGTGAACCCAAACACACTTCTGAAAGCGCCTTAGTGAATATTAATGAAATCCTTAATGACGAAGTTGAAAGCGTCGGAACATTGCATGAATATAGCAATAAGAATATATCGATACAGAGGGATGAAGGTACTGATTCCGTTGCAGTTAGGGGAGATCAGCATCTGATTCACAGAATGTTTCGTAATTGTTTAGATAATGCGTTGTCTTTTGCAAAGTCTGAGGTCACCGTGATTTTGCGAATAAACAAAGAGCGCCGTAATGTGGAGATCGTCGTGCAGGACAACGGTCCGGGCTTTTCCGAAAAAGCCCTGGGGGCTTTCGGTGAACGGAGAATCAGTCGGGCGCTTGGCACAGAGCATGAAAACCGGATTTCAGTAGGTTTAGGCTCAGTCATCATGAAGACGGTAGCACGAATCCATAGAGGCACTATACAAGTTGAGAATAGAACCCTTCCGCCCGGACAAATTGTGGGCGCCCAAATTACTATTTCATTGCCAGTGGAACACCTAGGCTCCGGATGACACAGGCTGAACGCAAGATTCCTGACAATTACCACAATTGAGACATACTTGAGCCTGACAATAAGATATGGATACAGAAATAGTCCAAAGCCGTATTTCCCAACTGAATTATGGTCAGTTGAGATCTGCACTGATTGCAGAATTAGACACCAAGAGCAAATCAAATCGTTCTACCTCTATCATTAGCCGATTTTCAGATTTTTGGCTCTTAGGCGGAGCTAGCATCGTTGTTTGGGCAGTTATGGCACTTGGGCAAGCTTTTCGAGAAAAAGCTGACGTAGTTGACAACCATTTTCAGCAGTTTGGTGCCTTTTGTTCTTTAATGTCTATTTTGTGTAATAATCCTCACTTCATCATTTCATACCGCTTTGGCTACGGGAGAGGGACTAAATTTGTATTAAAGAACTGGCTTCCACTTCTGGTAGTACCTCTCGGCCTCTTAGCCCTATATGCCCTGGCATATTTCAAATTTGACACATTAATATCAGATCTCAGCGGGTACGCTCAATTCAATTCGATTTTGGAAAGTTTTGGGTTGCCCACCAAAATGGGAGCGGAAACCAATTTAGGTACGGCGATACTCACCCTGTCTCTTTGGATCATGAACTTGACTGTGGGATGGCATTACTCAAAGCAGGCCTTTGGCTGCATGATGGTTTATGCACACTATGACCAGTACATCCTTTCCAAATTTCAAAAAAATGCCATCAAGGTAAGCGTTCTTAGTGTGGCCACCTATTTTTTCTTAGATTTCGTAAGTACGATGTCATATCCAAACGCTATGCCCTTTGGAAGCACTTACAGTATTGCGCTATCTTCATTCGAAATTCCAAAGTTTTTACTTACTTTCAGTGGGTTGATAGTATTCATATGTGCAGCAGTGGTGGTTAAGAGTGTATTTATTAAAAATTATTTAGCATTGGGAAAGCGACCCAGCTGGAACTTTTTGATCCCTTGGATTGCTATTCATATTTGGTGGATTCCATTCGTGCGGCAGAAAGAGTTCATTTTTATGGCTGTGCCATTTTTTCACTCTTTGCAATATTTGCCGTTCGCGTATCGTCTTGAAAAGGACAAAATAAAGCGATCAAAATGGATGGACGTCAACATTTCTTTGAGAGTTGCTCTGTTAATTGTAGTTGGATTTCTGGCTTTCGAATTAATTCCAAGTGGCTTAGACAAGAGTCTAAATACAATGTGGACGACGAGAATGCCATTTTTTATGTCTGCATTTTCTGTATTTATTAATGTTCATCATTTTTTTATAGATAGCGTTGTTTGGAAATTCGATCAATCCGAAATTCGAGAGAGTTTATTGTCAAAGAATAAACTCCTCTAAAAATCAATAGCTTTAAAGATTTTCTCCACTGTGTTCCAAATATCTGCTCGAAGCAGGAAATGACACATGTTTTATTGACACATTTAATAAACTAACTAAACCCAGTACAATTAAAAAATGAAGTTAAATTCTAAATTGATAGGCTGCAGTGCCATTTTCCTTGCCCTGTTCGCTTCATCATTCCTCACAGGATGCGGAGGATTGGGAGGAGGGATCTCTTCAAACTGCACAACCTTTCCTTACGGAACAGTGAGCTATTGGAATCCGAGTTTATTTAATCAAAACACTTTGACCGATATAGTCTATGGGAATTCTGCTTCTGCTTCTGGAGTGACTTCGAACAGTAGCTTAGGCTACACCGCGCTTAGCTTGAATCCCTATGGAAGTTCACTCAGGGTAGCGAGTGTCCCTCAACTTGGAAGTACGTCGGGACTTTCAGTGGCTGCGCTTGTAAAAAGGACATCCATTTCTAGTCTTTTTGGTTCTACACAAAAGATCGTAGCTCAAGGGCAAAGGCAAACACCTTCGATCGCTAATGTCACAGGATATCAGACCACGCCGACGAATGCCGCTTATGAAGGAGCGGTCTATGATGGAAGGTACGTTTATTTTGGCGCTTGGAATGGAATCCCTGCTCAATACGACACTCAGCAGAGTTTTACTTCCCCTCAAGCGTGGCAATATTCAGCTACAGCCTTGGACGGCGGTGGTAGCTTCGCTGTACGAGGTGTTATTTATGATGGTCGTTACGTCTACTTTGTGAATAGTGCCACTACCATTTTCAACCGTTATGATACTCAGAGTGGTCAGTCCTTTGGTAATACTTCTGGATCAGGGTGGAGTTCGATTGACCTCAGCACTACGACTTTAGGTGCAAATGGCACTGGATATATCGGTGGAACCTTCGATGGAAGGTATCTGTATCTCCCGGCGTATAGCGGAGCAGGAGGAAAATACATCGCTCGATATGACACGACCACCACCCAAAGTTTTAGCACTGCAACCACTGCGTGGAGTAAGTTCAACCCAACCACTCTAACCCAAACTGGAGCAGCAAATGCCTGGAGATATGTGGGAGCCGGATTCGACGGCCGGTATGTCTATTTCTATAATGCCTCGTATACAGTGATCGCACGTTACGACACGACAGTGACTTCGGACTTTAGCAATTCTTCTAGCGCTTGGACTTTATTTGATATCTCTACGGTTCCTAATGAAAATTCTAGTGTGTTCGAAACTGGAGTTTTTGATGGGAGATACGTGACTTTTATTCAGAGTAGTTTTGCCAATCTTGGACAGTATGATACCCAGTCTGCCGCTTCATTTTCTTCAGCAAATGCGTGGAATTTTATATCCCCGTCTGCTTTTCCGAATTGGAATAGCTCAGGCGGGTTGGGAGGTGTTTTTGACGGACAGTATTACTATTTTAATGGAATGGCGCTTTATCAACCTGTGAATTCTGTCCCGATTGCTAGCTCAACCGGAAATTGGAACAGTTTCAATCTACTCCAGTCTTTTCCCAGCGCGGCTTCACTCCGCGGCGGAGTATTTGATGGGAGATATTTCTATGCTGGCTCATCAACCACTGGATACGTGACTCAATATGATACTCTCGGGAATCAAGGGATGTATGAATTGACCTCTTCATCGCTCATGGGGGATGGAAAGGGTACATCTGTCGTTGGGATTGGTTTCCGCGTCAATACCAATCAAGGCTTTTATTCCGCAAACAGTTCAACGCTCTTAGATACGAATTGGCATGTTCTAGTGGGCACCTACAATGGAAGTACTGTCAGCGTTTATGAAGATGGTAATCTTCTGGCCTCCCAGCCCGCTCAGGGCACAATGAATCTCAGTAATATGCCCGTCAGTATCGGAGGATTTAACGGAGGCGTAGGTTCCTTTGGTGGATTGATTGGTACGGTTGAAGTCTATAATACCGGACTTAGTTCAAGCCAGGTATCCACCCTTACTAATTCGCTCGCACTTGGGTCTACTCCGAATTATTGCCATTGAGGACTGTGTTAATTTCCTTTCCTCATGCTTGACCTGTGTTAAAATTCTCATCTTAATGAATAAGATGATTAAGTTTACACTTGGCTTTTGCCTGGGGTTATTAATTACTGGTCTCCTTTCGGAAAAAATGGTTAGTGCGGCCAAGGTAGATTTTACTCCTGAGACTGAGTCCAGGCATACTCTAGAGGGAATCTATTGGCTCAAGGGTCCGATCGAAGTTGAGAAGCAGTCTAAAAATGGCAGGAATATTCGAATTGCCAAGCTCAAGGGAGTCTATCTCCAGGAACACGCGTCCCTCATTTCTAAGACATCTGTTATGAATCAAGTGATCTACCATTCTGTAGATCGAGTGAATTGGAAGGACTATCGCGGCCAACCACTAGAAGATCCTCACATTCCAGCCCCTCGCGTTCTGGAAAAGCAAACTCAAGAAAAGCCAGGTTACCGGCTAGTTGAAATTGACGTTGTCTTGAACGATACCCCAGTTACAAACGTGATCCTTATTGCCGTTCTGTCGAATGGCACCACACAGCAAACTGATTTCGATCTCAAACTTATCGAAACTCCAAGCACCTTCTGGGATGAGAGGGTTTTGTTCTCTGTCCCCTTCGGTACTTACACAAATACCAATCCGTCGGGCACCGCAATCACAACAAGCATTGGTGGGTATGCCTATGAACTTAAGGCCGAGATTACTCGTTCCAGAGCGATTCATGATTTTGACAGGACTCTGGAACTCTATGCTTCAGCATCCCTGGGCTATATTGTACCGTTTCCCAATTTGACCTTTCCTCTTTATGGGAGAGGTGAAGTCCAAGCCCGGTGGAAAAATCTTCTCGGTTCCGCCGGAAATGGGGGCAGTCATGGAATTAGTCCCTTCATAGGAGCAGAAGGCAATTCTATCCCGATTGCGGCCCCATTACTTGTAGCCACTTCATCCGGTCAGATGTATCAGGTTAGAACCTTGCTTCTTTTATGGGTGACGGCGGGGTTTGTCTATCGAATCCAATCGGAATCAAGATGGTGGGAGTTTATACCCACCTTTTCATACACGGCTTTGTCTACCTCATCCCTGAATGTCACCGGCGTTAATAACTACAATCCTGGCTGGAAGGTGTGCTTGAAGATCTTTACCCCTGTTTACAAGAAGGTTTTCGTGGGAGTAGATGGAATGCTCATGAATTTGAACGGGGATCTTCAGATCTCGGGTTCAACTGCAAGCGCAGTAGTTGGATTCAAATTTTAGAACCGCCCCCGGACTGGAAACTCAATTATGTCCACATTTGATCCCGCGTTTTACCGAAGATATAGACCCTACTATCCACCTGAGGCCTTTGATCATTTTACCCAAAGATTAAAAGATCACGGGCTCAAAGAGCCCTATCAAATCGCCGATATTGGCTGCGGTACAGGACATTCAATCATCTCTTTGCTTCGCACCGGCATTGAAGCGAAGCTCATCGGAATTGACCCTGACGCAAAAATGCTAGAACAAGCCAAACTCTTAACACAAACTTCCGGGTTTTCGGTAGATCTTCAACTAGGCAGTGGAGAGCAGACTGGCTTAAAATCATTGAGCTTAGATGCAGCCATCATCGGATCTGCGTTTCACTGGATGGACCCTATGAAAGCGAAAGATGAACTTGCTAGAATTCTCAAGCCGCAAGGCCTAATACGAATTATGGAATACCAGTTCCCAAAAGCTTCAAACCACCCCGGCCTCAATGAATGGATCCGAAGGCAATTCAACCTCTACTGGAAGGCTCCTAATCAAAAACCACGGGGGACGTTTATTGAACTGTTGAGTGGGTTTCAATCAGACCAGCGATTTCATAAAACAGGATCAGACACACCGCGAATGATTCTATCCCTTACCCTAGGTGATTTGCATGGCCTTCTCTGGTCGCAATCTCGCGTACTTTGTTATCTTGCTACCCTTACCGAGAATGAAAAAGAACGTCATTGCGACGAAGTGCGCAGCAGACTTGAGAGGGAATTCGAAAATTCTCAGATGAATTTCGATTTCAAACTTCAATGGATCGAATTTGGGCGAATGCCCAACGGCTGACTTGATAAACAGAACTGATCCAGGTCGAGGCAAGATAGGAATTGCAACGTGAAGGGTTCACATCCTGGTCCGGCGCGGTTAAACCCAGCAAAGAATGTGGGAAGTGGTGGGTGTTCAGGCCATCTTTGCAGGGTTTTCCCACTTCTGTGAGGGCGTCGTAAACGGAAATACTACAGGCGGGGTAAGTTCAGCTAAATTGACCCCGTACCCAAAGAAGGTACGGGGTCACATGAATTTCAAGGATTGAATTAGTAATTCGTTATTGGAGTTACTTTAGAATTCCATCCACAAGAATTTAGGAGTCGATCCCAATGAGATAGTCGAGTCGAAGTTTCTTCTACTTCCAGCACCTCAAATCGCGTTCCACCGCTTTCGATAGTGGTATCTCGCACAACGAGTTCAGTCTCAGAACTTACTGATTTTGACCAGTACTTGCCCCACTCTGCGAAATATCCACAGTTATAGGCATAGACCACACCAGTTACGACAGCTGCTCCAACAATTACAGGAGCTGCAATCCAACCGTCATTGCCGTCGCCGCTACCTCCGCCCTGATTTGACGATCCAATAGCTTGGGTATGTGGAGGAACCGGACATGTTAGAGTCTCCAAGGTCTTTTCAACTGCAGTTGCAAAAATTCCTTGGACCTCTTGAGCGAGTGTTGCATTGAAAGATGGAGCATTTGGATTACTCCAAGTATCAACGGAAATTTCACTGTTACATGAAGAACCGATTGCGGTTGTATTGTCGGGTTGGCAACCACAACCTGAATTTACTTGTACAGCCGTGTAGCTACCAAGGCCTGCGGCAGAAAGACCTGCTTGGAAATTCAGCATCAGCACGCCGACATATTGAGCTGTATTTTGAAGGTTTGTTTGACACGCATTCCATACCGAATTTGGTCCTTCCTGCAAAACAAAACCAATCGTGTTTGCAATGTGGGCTGAACCAGAGCCGCAGGACTGACTTGCCGATTGACTCTGTGACTGGCTCCGTGATTGGCTATTTGACTTACTCTGTGACGGGGTCTGCGATTGACTCTGTGATTGACTCTCGCTCTTCGTCAAACTCTGAGTATTTGATGGACTTTCTGACGGACTCTTTGACTGACTCTTTGATAGAGATTGAGACTGAGTCCATGCATGAGTGAATGACTGCGCATCGAAATGATCTAAACTCTCAGATCTACTATTAAGTGCCGGAGTCTTATGATCTTTGGAATGCGATTTTGTATTGCCCGCATGGCGCTCGCTCTTACTGTCTGTTTCAGGGCGCTTGCTATGGCTCGGATGCTTATCGCTATGACTCTTTGAGTTTACCGCGTGACGCTCGCTCTCGCTGTGTGTCGCTAGACGATTGCTATGGGTCGGATGTTCTTTGCTATGGTGACTCTCGCTGTGTGTCGGATGCTTTTTGCTATGGTGACTCTTGCTTTTGCTATTTGAGTTGGTTTGGGCGTTTCCGGTATAATCGTTTCCGCCGCCGCCTCCGCCGCCGTAGTCACCACCACCGCCACCACCGCCATAGTAACCACCGCCATAATAACCCTTTTTCCTAGCATCGCCAATGGCGTTGGCCTTGGCTTTACTGCCCTTAGAAACCTTTTTTGGAGTTACCCAAGGTCCGGCAGCATCCGCATCGTCATTCTGTACAACCGTAGGCGCTGCAAACGATAGGGACGATTGTAACGCCCATACCGTGCAAAATAATATTGTTAAAGATTTTTTCCGTGAAAAATGCATTGAAACTTCTCCTTGCTGCATTATGTCAAACCATTTACGCGCAAGGATTAGCAGCGCTTGTAAGACTATGTCAATCATAATCAGACGGCTTGGTTTATGGAATATTAAATTTCGTAATGCATCCGCGTCGCAATGATTGCTGCATCTCCGCGATCTTGATTGTATCCCGGATGATTCACCCATTGAAAATCTGCTGATATCCCCACGGTACGTGCAGGTTTAAAAAGGTAATAGAGTTCTGCGATTTGTTCGGGCGCGTAGTTGAGTTGACCATCTCCGATAATAAACCCGTAACCTCCAGCAGCTAAGTAATCCATATGTTCTCGAGATAGCCCATTCACAATCCAAGCAATTCCTGCGTTATCGTCTCTTCGACTCCAGAGTGCACCTTTCAAAGCTACGCCGAGTGAAGCTGTGTGATCCACCTCTGTGAATGCCCAAGTTTCCGTTTGCCCATTATTCCATCCGACTCGAGCAAATAATCCCAGGTCTTTTGTCACTTCTTGTTCCAGATTTAATCCAAAGCCATACTTCAAACTATATTGACGAGTGGTCGTGACGTCCATTCCTAAGCTCGGGTCATTCAAAGCAGCTTGCAAAGTCGACTGGTAATTGCCCATATCCGCGTGATTCATATAGCCTAGCAATCTCGCTTTACCGTTCCGATTATAAATGGAATATCGATATTCAAACTCAGCATTATCACCGTGGGCCTGTAGAATATTAGGATCCATCTCCATCACATTTGCTCGAATAGGAACCATTACGGTCGCAACACGGATCGCCCACTTAGGACGATTATATTCCACATATAATCCCCAAGTATAGCCTCTGGTATCTGCAGCATAGTCCCAGGCCCCATTATCCATCAAGCTCCAATTAAAAAACTGAGTGCGAGGATCGTGGCTATAAGTATTGTTGTCAAAAAAATCATTCAGGCTGAATTTTCCTGCAATCAATGTGATCCGTTCTTGATCGACTTGAGATCGCAATTGATTCTTATCCGACTCAATCAGCTCCTTCTCACCACCCAGACCAATGATCTGTTGAAGATAAAATCGAGAAAGATTGGGTTTAGGAGCCGGATCATCCACTCGATAAATCTCACCATTTGGAAATCCTGCAATGCCATGGGTAGCACTAAGACCCGACCCGGCGGCCACTTCGGGATTTACGAAAAAAGATGAATCCTTCCAAAGCGCCGCGCCCAAAAAAGCCGTCGCAGTAAATGAGGTTTTAAACTCCCCAGCCGGAGAGAGGCTATTTTGACCACTGTAGGGAGAATCCATTTTAGAGTCCCCTTGTGAGATCAAAGTGGATTGAACATACCAGTTCCAGGCTTCATGAGAATTATAATCTGAAACTAGATGATTGGCTTCTTCGGCGCGGATTCGATGAGAGAATGTAAATACAAATATACCTAATAGCAACAAAACCCGAA
>Ga0206877_10223_pt1 | contig 16139 bp, 15 predicted proteins | sample Alteio_BWOrgCont_7_FD_152623 | JGI IMG/M metagenome (GOLD analysis project Ga0206877, IMG submission 152623) | Enriched cells from forest soil in Barre Woods Harvard Forest LTER site, Petersham, Massachusetts, United States -... | ecosystem: Environmental > Terrestrial > Soil > Temperate forest >...
ATGGTCCCAAGGAAGCCGTTCGGCGCCGACTGGTTGGTGCTCTGATACATCAACTCGAGGTCGAAGTTGAGGTTGTTGACCGGGTTCCAGCCAAGATCGGCGCCAACCAGCCAGGTCGTCGCACTTGGCGAAATCGAGCCTTGGGCGGCCGAAGCGAGGGCGCAACCAACCCCAAACAAGGAGCAGCCGCCACCCTGATTGCTCCACTTCAACTGGCCGACCGACCCTTCAAGGTCGAGATAGAACTGCGGCGTGAAGTGATGCTCGATCAGGGCCGAGACCGACCATGCGGTCGGCTTCGACCACTGGTTGGTAATCGGGTTGAAGTACGCGTCCTGCATATACATCGGCTGGCCGTTGCCGTTCACCTGGCCGTTCTCGCCCCACATCATGTCGGGCAGACCGGAGTACCAGACCGCGCTCTGGGTGTAGGAGCCGGTGAGGAGGGCGTCGTCGCCCGCGCCGAACGACGGCAGGTTGATCTTCACGCCGGCGTCGACGCCCCAACCGATCTGGTTGTGCTGATCGTTGCAATACTCACTCCCGGTGAGGCCGCATATCGCCCCGACCGTGGTGTCATCGGAGTTATACCCGTTGGCGCTCACATTGACGTTGTGGATCACGCCCGAGACCTGGGCCTCGCCCCAACCTTGCTTGACGTGCAAGGCGCCGACGAAGTCCGGCCATTTCATGCCGCCGTAGGTGATGCTCGCGGGGGTCAGGCTGTTGACGCCGATATTGGCGAAATTCGGAGCGCCCATATCCGTGCCCGCACCGGAGACGCCGTTCGTGCCCGCGCTTTGCGCCGCGATCGTCGCCGTAAAGCCGCCGCCGAACGAGGCGGTGTAGGCCATCAGGACAGGCTCGTTGAAGCCCTTCTGGTCGGGAGAGGCGAAGTTCGCCCAGTTGTCGCCGCCGCCAGTGAACGAGTAGAACGACTGCGCCTTACCGGCGGTGATCCCGGCCCAGGTCACATAGCCGGTGTTGACGTAGACAATTTGCCCGGTGTTGTCGAAGCCGTTGCCCATTTCCGCGTTGAGGTCGAAATGCCCGATCAGGGGGCCGTAGGCGGTGTTCGAGGCGATGTCGAACCCGAAGTTCATACGGGAGGTCCAGCCGAATTCATTGCGAAAGAATTGCGTGTTTCCATTCACGGTGCTGGCCGCAACGAGCACGCGCTGGTTGAGCTGGGAGTTCGACAGGATGAAACTCGGCGTCGCCGCTATTGCCGACGGGCTGGTGCCGGTGATACCCGCAGTGGTGGTGGCGCCGGTGCTGCTGCCGGCGGCCGTCACGGTCGGGACGATGGCGCCGCCGACCGTTGTCGTTATCGGCGTCGACGTCGTCAACTGCGAAATTGAGCCGTAGGTGTACTGGGTGTTGAGATTGCCGCCCTCGGCCTGCGCGGTCAGGTAGCCCGAGAACTTCACGCAGGTGTCGGAGCCCGGCAGGGTCCAGCCGGTGACGCCGCCGACGTTACAGACTTTGACATATTCGACCGGCGCCGCCTTCTTGGTAGGAAGATCGGCCGCCTGCGCGCTGGCGACGGCGACAATGCCCGCCGCTGACCCCATTAGAATGCTCTTGATGAGCGTCATGTGTGACCTCCAGTTCAACGTTATGGGCGTCGGGTCGCCTGTCGCCTGACTGCCAATTCGCTCGGATTCCGTCGGTTTGCCCCAGCAAGTCGTCGGCCCGGCCGCGATCGGGAATCGTCCCCCTCGCACAGTCGACAATACGCTTATTGCCCCGATGCTCAACCAAGATTTGGCAATAAATCGCCCTAGCAGCGCCATTATTCATGACGTGTTGCAGAAGCGACACAATTAATGATCGCGTTTATCTTTACTAAGATTCGTATTATAAGATAAATTTTAGATATAGTAACTTATTTACTCTAAGATTTGTTTTATATGTGTGATTTTATAAATGATATTTTACCGACTGGGTCCATGAAGCAGGCACGAATCCCGACAATTCATTGTCTCGTCATTCCCAATTCCTCCGCCAAGACCCAAAATTTGCATCGGGACTCTTTGCGCTCGGGGCCGCGCCGGAATGATTGGGCTGCGCTACGATCGCGAAAAACCGATCGCTCATCCATCGCTGACGAATCTTCTTTGCGAAAATCAGAAGCCGTGGTATCTTGAACCCGTCGCCGGATGAAGGCGCTCAGGCCACGAACGCCAACCGCGCGGTAAGGAGCAGGAAAAGAATTTTTTTGCCTTGGGAGTCAGCGCAACTCCTTGAAAAGGCTCGATTCGGACAAGGATCTCCAAGGAAATCCAAGCCTTTTCCTTGGATTGGCTTTGCCCGGATTTGGGTGGAATTGGATAAATTTGGGCCGGGCTTGGAAAAAGCCTCGATAGGGTGATGCGCGGCCTGAAGGGCCTGCGGCGGCCCTAGTCGCCCTTGCCTTTTTGGCGGGCCGCGCGGGCCTCGATGACCACGAACGCCTGGGCGAGGCCCTTCTCGTCGGTGATGGTCAGGTGGATGAACGGCTCGGTTCCCGGCGGCAGGATCGCCCTTAGCCGCTCGGCGGCGCCGCCGGTCAGCCGCATGGTCGGCTGCCCGGACGGCAGGTTGACCACCCCCATATCGCGCCAGAACACCCCGCGCCTCAAGCCGGTGCCCAGGGCCTTCGCGCAGGCCTCCTTGGCGGCGAATCGTTTGGCGTAGGAGGCGGCCCCTCCAGCCCGCCGGTCGGAGCGGCGCTGCTCGGTTAGGGTGAAGCAACGGTCGACGAAGCGCTCGCCGAAGCGCGCCAGGGTCTTCTCGACGCGCTGGATGTCGCAGAGGTCGCTGCCGATGCCGACGATCACCGCCGGCGCTCCGCCGACGCCCGCCCCTCCGCCATTGCCATCCGCATCGCCTTCACGGCTTCGGCGAGGCCGACAAAGATCGCTTCGCCGATCAGGAAATGGCCGATGTTGAGTTCGACGATCTGCGGCAAGGCGGCGATGAGGCGCGCAGTCTCGTAGTCGAGACCGTGGCCGGCATGGCATTCGAGCCCGAGCGCCTCGGTCTCGGCGGCGGCGACTCGGAGGCGCCCGAATTCGTAATCGGCCTTGGCTGAATCGCCCCGCATCCGGGCGTCGCACCACGCTCCGGTATGCAGCTCGACGACCGGACTTCCGAGTTCGGCGCTGGCCTTCAGCGCCTCCGGCGACGGCTCGATGAACATCGAGACCCGGATTCCCGCCCGCGCCAGTTCGGCGACGTACGGCCTCAGCGCCCTGAACCCGCCGACGACGTCGAGGCCGCCCTCGGTGGTGCGCTCGGTCCGCTTTTCCGGAACGATGCAACAGGCGTGCGGACGGATGCGCAACGCAATGTCGAGCATCGCCTCGGCCGCGGCCATTTCGAAATTGAGCGGCTTCTCGATCGACGCCTTGAGCCGCCGCATGTCGTCGTCGTGAATGTGCCGGCGATCCTCACGCAGATGGGCGGTGATGCCGTCAGCGCCGGCTTCAATCGCAAGAAGCGCCGCGCGGACCGGATCGGGGACGAGGCCGCCGCGGGCGTTGCGGACGGTCGCGACATGGTCGACGTTGACGCCAAGCCGCAGCGCTGTCATCGGGTCGCTCCCCCTTCGGTTGGGAATCCGCCGGCGATCAGGCCGCTCCGGCAACCGGGCGGCTCCCGGGCTTGACCGGCGGAAGCGCCGCAAGCTCGGGCGGCAGCGCGTCGCGCGCGTAGGCCGGAATGTCGAGCGTCGCCAGCGCCACGCGCCTGACGCCGATGTCCCCGCTGGTGCCCGACCGGTCGATGAGGCGGGCGGCGCCGACGACCGTTCCGGGGCGCTCGGCCAGCGCGTGCCAGCTCTCGCGCGAGGAGAGGCCGGCGGCGATAATATCCTCCACGATCAGCACGCACGCGCGGCGCAATCGAGAACCCGCGACGGAGCCTGGAGGCTCCGCCCTCGCGCCAACGAAGATCGCCTTGGCGGCGAGCCGGCGCTCGGTCTCGTATCCCGGAACGATGCACCAAGCGCGGCCGAGGCGACGACGTCGATCGGTCCGAACGCTTCGCGCGCTTTCACGGCGGCGCGAAACTCGTCAAGCGCCTGATCTGCGGCTAGGGTTGGGCTCGTCATGTCCCCTCTTAGCAGGCAGCCGATCTCCGCGCCAAGACGAACGCGGCTTTAGGCGCGCCGATCCGCGAGACGCCGACCGATGCCGATAACCGTACTCATACCCTTCGAAACCAAGGCCCTAAGCGCTACGCCTGACGCGACGGCGCCGGACGGAACCGCCGTGCGCCTGCTGTTGAGCCTTCGCGGCGGCAGCCTGGCGCATTTCGAATTGCCGGCCGGCGCCGTCTCGCATGCGGTGACCCATCGAACCGTTGAGGAAATCTGGTTTATCGTGAGCGGGCGGGGCAGCATCTGGCGTCGGCAGGAAGGCTTGGAGCGAATCGAGTCGCTGAGCCCTGGCGCGTCGCTCACCATCCCGCTCGGAACGGCGTTTCAGTTTCGCGCCGAGGCCGGCGCGCCGCTTTCTTTCGTCGCCATCACCATGCCTCCTTGGCCCGGCGAAGGCGAGGCTGTCCCCGTCCACGGTCCGTGGAGGCCGACGGTCGCCGCCGGCCCCGTCTGAAGCGCGCCCTTGCGCCGACGCTCCCTCGCTGCTAGCCCACTCTCGCGCGCGCCGCCGGTTTAGCTCAGCTGGTAGAGCAACGGTTTTGTAAACCGTGGGTCGGGGGTTCGAGTCCCTCAACCGGCACCAAACTCCCATTCGCTGTTGTTCGCCGCCGTCTCTGAGTCGCCCGCGATTCCAGTGCATTTCCAGACAGGTCGTCTTTAACCGTCCGCCAATGTGTGCGACAATCCGCTTCAAAGTGTGGGACCAGATGTGGGACCGGCCATGGGGCAGCTTACCGAGAGAGGCGTTCAGACCGCGAAGCCGGGGCGTCACGGCGATGGCGACGGCCTGCATCTCGTCGTGAGCGAGGCCGGCCGCAAGAAATGGGTTTTGCGCTACCAGGTCGCAGGCGTGCGAAAGGACAAGGGGCTCGGATCGTACCCGGCCGTCGGCCTCAAGGACGCGCGTACGAAGGCCGCGGAGCACCGGGCGCGCCTTGGCAAGGGGATCGCGACCCAATCGAGGCGGAGCGAGCCGCCAGGAAGGCCGCGCGGCCTGTTCCGACCTTTGAGGCGGTCGCCGAACTCGTTATTGCCGATGCGCAAGAGAAATCGGTCAACGCCAAGGTCCGCTATCAATGGGAGCGCCACCTTGGAGCCGCGTATTGCGCTCCCCTGCTCGCGCGCCCCGTGCACGAGATCACGACCCTCGACGTGGCGGCCGTGCTGCGCCCGATATGGCGGACCAAGCCCGAGGTCGCGCGCAAGCTCTATCCGGCCGTGCGGCGCGTCTTCGAGCGCGCCCGCATCATCCTTCGGGACGAGCACGGCGTCGCGATGCCCGACAATCCGGCTCGCTGGGATGATCTGAAGGCTATGGGCTTTGAGGCGCCAGCGCAGTTAAGCCGCGGCCGTCATCCTTCGTTGCCGCACGTCCAAATGCAGAAATTCATTGCGGCCCTGCGCGCCCGAGAAGCCGTGGCGGCCAGCGCCCTCGAATTTCTAATTTTAACGAATGCCCGCACGGATGCGGTGCTCAAGGCGCAGTGGAAGGAGCTCGATCTCGACGAGGCTGTCTGGACCGTGCCGCTTGCGAGTCTGAAAGACCGGAAGCACCGCAAGGAGCCGTTTCGCGTACCTCTGTCAGCTCGGGCAGTCGAGATCGTCAAGGGGATGGAGAAGGGTCGCGTCTCATCCTTCGTTTTCCCCGGCCATGTCAGGAATAAGCCGCTTTCCAACATGGCCCTTCTCACGCTGCTTAGGCGAATGAACGCGGGCGATTCCAAGGCATGGACCGACGCGTCGAGCGGCAACCCAATCACCGCGCACGGCTTCCGCGCCACCTTTCGAACGTGGGCCGAGGAGGTCGCGACCTTTCCGCACGCCGTCGTCGAGCAGGCGATGGGCCATCAGGTCGGCGGCCAAGTTGAGCGGGCCTATCGCCGCACTGATGTCCTCGAAAAGCGACGGAAGCTCATGGACGCCTGGGCGGCCTACTGTGAGCCAAAGACGGCTTCGAACGTCGTGAGGCTCGCGAGGTGAACGCTGCAGCGACCATCGCCATCGCCCTGCGCCCTTGGCTCTCAAAGCCCGAGAGGAATCGGTTGCGCATCGCGCTCTTCAGGCCCGCGCCAGCGCCGAAGTCGCACGAACCCGCGCTCTTTCTCAGACTTGCCGGCTCGTTGGTTTGCGGCGGCCCTGCGATCGGCTTCCTGCTCGCCAGCAGCATCAGCCTCCCCGAGGGACCAAGCGTAGGCGCAGGCGTCTTGCTTGCGATCTTCGGGCCCTTCGCGGCGCTGATCTGGGGCATCGTTGATGAGCGGAAGCGGATGCGCTCTGGGCCGCCAGGAGAGGCGCTGCCTCCGGGCGTCGTCGGAAAGGCGGCCGATGGGCTTTACGTCTACCGAGAGGGCTCGCTCGAGGCGCTGGGCCGCAATGCGAGACGAGGGGAAGCTTGAGCAAGAGGGCTGCCCTTGCCGCCCTCGCGGCGATCGTCTCTTTCGCAACGCCCGCGAGGGCAGACCTGATCCTGGGCGATGGTTGGGATTTGGTCGACGCCTATCTCTACGGGGGCGCTTTCGGCGGCGCGATAGGCTTTATGATCGAGCAGCCGGCATACCTGGAATTCACCACCCTCATCGGCGACGACTCGACCTTCGACCTTTACGTGCTCAACACCAGTTGCACGAGCCCGCTGGCCTCTGTCTGCTGGACGGACATCGGAACAACGTCGCAGGGTATTCACTACCCGGGCGTAAATCCGCCCGATCAAGAGGATTTGGAAGCCGATTTTGATGCAGCCTGGGCCTCGCCATATGCCTCGCACGGCCAATGGCTCATCGCGCCCGGCTCTTGGGAGGCATCTGTTTCACTCGACCTTTTCGATCCCGGCGTGAACGGAGGCATCAATGCGACCTTTCGGCTGGTCGCGGCGCCAGAGTCTTCGACCTGGGCGATGATGCTGCTCGGCTTCTCCGGGCTCGCCTACGCTGCTATGCGGAGACGGGCAGCCTGCCGCTAAATTCCTTCTCGCCGATATGCGCAATCGACGAACCCGCATCGATCCAAATCTCGTCGCCGCTTTTGGGATAGCCTTTCGGCCGGCCCCGAGGCGGCGATCCGTTCCTGATCTCGGAGGAGCTCGCGCCGCTGGCGAAAGATCTCGTCGCCAAGATCGGCAAGGCGCCGCTCACCGGCATCGTGGTTGACGGCGGCTATTATCCTTCGGACCTCCGCATCCCGGGCATCGAGGATGATGTCATAGCCTACGATGCGCAGAACTCGGCGCTGGCGGTGAATTTCAACACCGTCTACGCCGTGCGCAGCGGCGCCAAAGTGCGCTCCGCCGAGACCCAGACGCCGATCACGCCACTCGCGATCGCTCTCTTCCGCGCCAAGGGGCCGGATGGAGAAGGCCGCATCAGTCTCGGTCAGGATCCCGCAGTCGGCCTCCAATACGCGGGCGAGCTGATCGGCGCCTTCATCGAGCGAGCCGGCGGCCCCGTCCATGGCAAAGTCTCAGTCGGAACCGTGCCTGAAGGACTGGAGCCGATCTATGTTCACCGGCAGTCGCGCCCGCTCTCGGAAATCCTTGCCCAGCTGCTTCTCGATTCGAACAACTTCACCGCCAACCAGATCTTCCTGGAGATCGGCGGCCGGCGCCTCGGCGGGCCGGTCAGCCTCGAGAAGTCGCTCAAAGTCGCCAATGAGACGTTCGCCGCGCACGGCCTCGCTGACGCCTTCCATCTCGAGGAGGGTTCGGGCATCAGCCGCGACGACCGCTTGACCGCCCGCGGCCTCGCCAAGGTGCTCGAGCTGTTCGCGCCCCACGCCGACCTTCTCCACGGCCATGACGGCGGCTTGAACAAGACCGGCACCATGGACGGGGTCCGCACGCTCGCCGGTTACGCGGACACCTCAGGTCACGGGCGCGTGCATTTCGTGATCTCGGCTCCGGGCGATGACAGCGAGATGCGCTACCGGGTGCTGGGGGCCATCGAGTCCGAGCTGTAGCGGGCGGCTCGTCCGCTGGGTCGCATGCAACTATGCGTTCGTGCCGCCATCAATCGTCAGGCTGGCGCCAGTGATATACGACGACTCCGGACCGGCGACGAACGCCACCAAGGCCGCAATATCGTCGACGCTGCCGTAGCGATTAAGCGCCGTGAGCGCCTTCTGGGGGACCGCCCACTCGCCGGCGGCGGGATTGAGATCGGTATCGATCGGGCCCGGCTGGATGTTGTTGACCGTGATGCTCCTTTCTCCGACCTCTCTGGCCAACCCTTGGGTGAACATCTTGATGGCTCCCTTGGTGGCCGCGTAGGACACGAGACCGCATCATCCGCTCGCCGACGCATGAGCCGATCGAGATGATGCGGCCTCCATTGTTCATGTGCTTCAGCGCCGCCTGCGTCGCCATGAAAGTTCCGCGGATGTTGATGTCGATCACGCGATCCAATTCCTCGACCGTCGTCTCCTCGAACTTCTTGGGAATGGCCGTGCCGGCGTTGTTCACAAGCACGTCCAACCCGCCAAATGTGGCGACTGTTTTCTTGATCGCCGCCTTGACCGCGCCGGGGACGGTCGAATCCGCCGCAATCGCGATCGCCTTCCCGCCGGCGTCCTGGATGGTCTTGACGACCGACGCCGCGGCGTCGGCGCCCTTGGTGTAGGTGATCGCCACCTTCGCGCCGTCTGCGGCCAGACGTTTGGCGATCGCGGCGCCGATACCCCGCGAACCGTCAGTGACAAATGCAATCTTGCCTTCGAGTTTCTTCGACACTGTGGCTGTCCTTCTGAGTTTTCGTGAATGTTCTGGGCTCTGGTCGGCCGCCGAGACCCACGAAGGCGCCGTCCTATGCTCTAAAAGTTGAGCAAGGACCCGAACCTTAGCGGCTTGCCGCAGAGGCGCCTGTCGAGCGGAGATCTAGATTGCGGTGGCGCTCATGAAAACGACTTTGTAAGCTCATAGATATGCTCGGAAGGCATAGGAGGCGCAACGGAGCTGCGGCACCTTCGCTATTTCGTCGCGGTCGCCGAGGCGGGAAGCCTGAAGCACGCCGCCGAGAAGCGGCTGCACACGGCGCAACCGTCGCTCAGCCGCCAAATTCGCGACCTCGAGCGCGAGGTCGGCGTCCCGCTTATGAGCCGCAGCGTGCATGGGGTCGAATTGACACCGGCTGGCCGCGCGTTCCTTGAGCATGCGCGGCTGTCGCTCACGCAGGCGGCGGCGGCCGCGGAGGCCGCGCGCCGCGCCGCGCAGCCGACGAAGCCGATCTTTGCCGTCGGCTTCCTGACCGGGCAGGAGGTGGCGTGGCTGCCGCGCGCGACGCGCATCCTGAGCGACGAATTGACCAATATCGAAATCAGGATTTCGAGCGGGTTTTCGACCACGCTTGCCGACGATCTGGTGCGCGGAAAGATCGATATCGCTTTTCTTCGTCGGGAACCGGATCCCGACCTGGTCTACAAATTGGTGGCGAAAGAACCGCTCGTCGCGATCCTGCCGAGCGATCATCCGCTTGCCTCAAGCAAGGCCTTCGATCCGCGTGATCTCATCGGTGAAACCTTCATCGGGATCTCCGAGATCCCCCGCGGTTGCGCAGCGCCGTCAACGGGTATCTCAAGCGATCGGGTGTCGAGATCGCGCCCCGTCTCGAGATCGACAATTTCGCCATGGCGGTTTCGCTGGTGACGTCGGAGCGGGGCGTGGCTCTGCTGCCAATATCCATCGAGGACTACCTGCCACCGTCTATCGTCAGCCGCCGCCTGAAGGGCGAGCAACCGACCGTGGATCTGGTGGTCGGCTATCACCGGGCGAACGCCTCGCCGATCTTGAGTATGTTCCTGTCGAGAATCGACGACCTGAGCGCGCAGGGGTCGCGCAGGCGCGCCAGACGACAATAAAGCGCGCCCCAGGCCGGGGCCGACCAAGATCACGAGCGGGCCGCCAGCGTTATATTCCCCGCCGGGCGAACTCACGACGCGACGATCGAGGCGAAGGTGTCGCCGGCTCGCAAGGCGATCGCGAGCCGGCGACGTGCCCTCAACGGAGGGCCGGCGGCGGGGGATGCCACGGGCCTTCGCCGGTGCGGGTGGCGCCGCTGAGGGCTGTTCGGGGCCAGCGCAGCGCGTTGCTCATCGATATAGGCGCTGAACGCGGGACTTCCAGGCGCCAGGCGCGGCGACGATACACTGGGATCGGGGACGCCCGTTCATTGCCCGAGCCCGACGACGATCTGACGCCTGCCGCGTCGAGGACCTCCGCGCGTGCATTGGCTTGGCTCTGACGAGCGACGGTCGTCTAGCGAAAACGTAGTCGGCCGAGTTGATGGCCTCGATCGTCGCGGAACGCCTCATCGCGCGCCTCGAGCGCGATGGCTGGCGCACTTGCGCGTGGTCCTATGCAACCAGCCTCTTCGCCGCTTCGGGCTCACAACCAGGAAGCGGCCTCGCGACGGAACCATTCTTTCGACCGCGCGTTCCACAGTCTCTCAGTGAGGAGGATCTCACGATGGCGACGGCACGGTAACCGGAGCGGTTGGAGGCGCGGTAGCGGGCGTCGAGGTGGGCGGTCCGGTTGGCGCCGCCGTCGGCGGCGCTGCTTCCGGACCCGGGCCGGTTGTCGTTGCCCCCGCGCCCGTTCCCGTGGCGCCTTGCAGCACCCGAACCACCACCACATCGGACAACACCGGCAACAGCGTTACCAGCCAGACGACGAATTGCCCGGATTGAGGCCGCATGAACTCCTGAATTCAGCGCCGGGCGGGGGACGTGCTTCCGCTCGGCTCCGAGCGCCCACAATCGCCGTAATACATTCATGGCAAGTTCAGGCGGAAAAAGAATGATAGGCGGCGCGGCTGGATAATCAGGAGGATACCATGGTTTTTCGCATTATGTCCGCCGGCGCGATCCCGGCCCTTGCTGGCGCAGTAATGTTGGTCGTCGCTTCGTCCGGCCCGTCGCCCGCGTTCACCCTTTCCTCGCCGTCAGCCGAACAGCCTGTCCTCCACGCCGACATCCAAGACGCATACTGGCGCCATTGGGGTTGGCATCACTGGGGTTGGCGCCATTGGGGTTGGCGGCACCATTGGCATCACTGGTACTAGATATATTGGCGAAACAGACTCGGTTGCGCCACTTGCGCCACTATGGCGCGGTCGCGCGCCGGGTTTCACGCGCGACCGCCGAAAGAGAAATTCGTTCGCCATCGAAAGGGAAGGAATTGCGAAACGGTTCCCGGGTTTGCCCCGGGGTCTACGAGGTATTGTGATATCGGCTCGGACTGTCGCGAAAGGCCTCCAGAAGTCGCCGAACGCCTTTTCATCCTTCAGTGGAACGGAGCCGTGCGCCGGGGCGATTGTAACTCCAAAGCTCAGCATCGCCTCCTGCGAACGCGCTGACCGGGATTGCCGGGAGCAGCGGGCGCAGCGCAGGATATCACCTCGTGCGTAGTTTCCGACCCTGTTTGCGCGAGATCGTTAGGCCTAAGGGCGATCGGGTCCGGTCGACTGCTCTCTCGCAGACCATGGGCGAATGGGCATCCGGCGTCGTGACGCGGAGGCCAGGTGGAAAAGGTTCGACGATGTCGGTTCACCAGGATCGCCCGGCCGCTCCCCAATCCAGGCCGGGATTGAAGCCTGTCGCCAACGACAATCTGCAAACCCGGCCTCTGGCCGAGGTCGAGAAGGAGCTCGGCTCTTCGCCGGACGGCCTGACCCAAGCCGAGGCGCAAAAACGTCTGACCCAATATGGGCCGAACGAGATCGCGGAAAAGAAGACCAACGAGCTTCTGAAGTTCCTCTCCTATTTCTGGGGTCCGATCCCCTGGATGATCGAAGCGGCGGTGATCCTGTCGGCGGCGGCGCGGCATTGGCCGGACTTTGGCATCATCCTCATTCTGCTTCTCGCCAACGCCTTGGTGGGATTCTGGGAAGAGCATCAGGCGGGCAACGCCATCGCCGCCCTGAAGGCGACGCTGGCGATCAAGGCCAGGGTGAAACGCGACGGCAAGTGGGTCAATCCGGCGGCGCGTGAGCTCGTGCCGGGCGACTCGATCCGCCTGCGTCTCGGCGACATCGTGCCGGCCGACGCGCGCTTGTTGGACGGCGACGAGATATCGGTGGACCAGTCGGCGCTAACCGGGGAGTCCTTGCCGGCCACTCGCAAATCGGGCGACGCCGTGTTCTCCGGTTCAATCGTTCGTCGCGGCGAAATCGGCGCGCTCGTCTATGCGACGGGCGGCAAAACCTACTTCGGCAAGACGGCGGAACTGGTGGAGACGGCGGTCACCGTCAGCCATTTCCAAAAAGCCGTGCTGAAGATCGGCAACTACCTGATTGTCCTCGCGTTGATCCTGGTCGCGGTCATCGTCGGCCTTGGGATCTATCGCGGCGAGCCGATCCTCACCGTGTTGCAGTTCGCGCTCGTGCTGACGGTGGCAGCCATCCCCGTGGCGATGCCGACGGTGCTGTCGGTGACGATGGCGGTCGGGGCGCGCCTGCTCGCCAAGAAACAGGCGATCGTGAGCAAGCTGGTCGCGATCGAGGAATTGGCGGGCGTAGACTTGCTGTGCGCCGACAAGACCGGGACCCTGACCCAGAACAAACTGACGCTTGGCGATCCCTTCTGTCTCGATGGGATTACCTCCGATGGGCTCATCCTTGCCGGCGCATTGGCTTCGCAAGCGGCGAACAACGACACGATCGATCTCGCGGTCCTCGGCGGCGTGAGGGACAAGGAGGCGCTGAAGCCCTACCAGGTCGCGCATTTTCAGCCATTCGATCCGGTGCACAAGCGGACCGAGGCCACGGTCAGGGGCGCGGATGGAAAGACATTCAAGGTGACCAAGGGCGCGCCGCAAGTCATCCTGGCGCTGTCGGCGAACGCGGCGGCGGTGAAGTCCGCCGTCGACAAGGCCGTCGAAGACTTTGCCGCCCGCGGCTTTCGCGCGCTCGGCGTCGCGCGCGCCGATGGCGACGGCGAATGGCGGCTTCTCGGCGTCTTGCCGCTTTTCGATCCGCCGCGCGAAGACGCCAAAGCCACCGTCGCGACAGCGGCCCAGATGGGGGTGAAGATCAAGATGGTGACAGGCGACGCTCTGGCGATCGCCCGCGAAATGGCAAAGACGTTGGGAATGGGGGCGAACATCCTCGACGCGAACACCCTCGGCGACACCAAGACCGAGGAAACGGCGGCGGTGCCCAAGACCATCGAGGACGCGGACGGCTTCGCTCAAGTGTTCCCCGAACATAAGTTTCATATCGTCGACGTGCTGCAGAAGCACGGCCATATCGTCGGCATGACCGGCGACGGTGTGAACGACGCCCCCGCGCTGAAGAAGGCGGACTGCGGGATCGCCGTCTCTGGCGCCACCGATGCGGCGCGCGCGGCGGCGGCCATTGTGCTTCTCACGCCTGGCCTCTCGGTGATCATCGACGCGATCAAGGAAAGCCGCCGCATCTTTCAGCGGATGAACAGCTACGCGATCTATCGTATCGTCGAGACGCTGCGCGTTCTCCTGTTCATGACGCTGGCGATCGTCGTCTTCAATTTCTATCCATTGACAGCAATCATGATCGTCATGCTGGCGCTTCTCAACGACGGCGCGATCCTGTCCATCGCCTATGACAACGTCATCTACAGAAACAAGCCCGAAGTCTGGGACATGCGCACGGTTCTGGGCATATCCACCGTGCTGGGAGTCATCGGCGTCATTTCCGCCTTTGGCCTCTTCTATCTCGGCGAGCGCGTCTTCCATCTCGACCGCGCCCATATCCAAACGCTGATGTATCTCAAACTGTCGGTAGCCGGTCACCTCACGATCTTTCTGACGCGCACGCGCGGTCCGTTCTGGTCCATACGTCCCGCCCGGATATTGTTGTTCGCGGTGCTGGGCACACAGACGGTCGCGACGCTGATCGCGGTCTACGGGCTGTTCATGACGCCGCTCGGCTGGGGCTGGGCGTTGTTCGTCTGGGGCTACGCCGTGGCCTGGTTCCTGGTGAACGATCGCGTGAAACTGCTCGCTTACCGTTTCTTTGATCCCGCGAAGGCCGAGTCCGCGCCCAAAGATCGTTCGCTGCCGCGAGCTGGGATCGCCGCGGTGGAGGCCGCATGAAAATTCTGATCACGTTCAATCTCGATGGCTCGCTCACCGAGAGAAAACCGATATCGAGGCCGGTACCGCTGCATAGCCGAAGAAGCGCCTCTTTTTTCCCTTGATTATGTAAGTCGCCAGCCGGGGACCGTCGCCCGCCGTAATTCCCCAAGAGTTTCCATCGTAGGCGCTGAAGTCAGGGGATTGTCGTCATCGCCCGCGATTCTAACAATTTGCACATTGTAGCGCGTCGTGGTCAGGCCCGCTGCAGCGGGCATGAGTAGATTCCGATTCTTACCTTCCGCAATTTATGGCGCCCTAATGGTCGTAGCCATGGCGCAGGAGGCGTTCATGAACTGGGATCAAATCCAAGTGAGTTGGAATCAGCTCAAGGACAAGTATGTTCGCCAGCGGTTCGGGGTGAATGGCGACAGCGGCAAGCGCCTGGGCCTGATAGGCACGGAGATATCAAGCGCCGGCCAAAGCAACGCGCAACCGACGGCTTTTCATCCCGATGACCGTGGGAAACGGGCCGAGTTTTCGTTACACATTGGCTGCTAAGTCGCAGCGCAGCGGCCGGCTGCTTGTCGTGATCGTCGCACGAGCCGCCTTCACGCGCCGCCTGATTGGCGCCTTTCGGCTTCGTCCTCCAGGTCTTTCGACAAACTTGATCGGGCTTGCCAAGAGCAGCGGCGGGATTGTCGGAGGCCGTGGCGCCTCGCCGTCATCCGATCCGATCTCTCAATCCTGCGTCGCCGAAGTGGGCGGCCGGGAGTAAGTAGTTTCCGAGGCTGCCGGCTGTCAAACCTCTCCCCTAATGTCCTAATTCCAGACGCGAATGGCCCGGACGCAAGCGCCGTCGTGCGTCTCGGCGATACACAAGGAGAGCCCCGCCATGGATGAGAATAGAGCCGCCGGTTCGATTGAGGAACTCAAAGGCGCCGCGAAAGACGCCATTGGGTGGGATGTGAGCGACGCCAAGTTGCGGAGCGACCGCGAGGCCGACAAGGCCGGCGGCGAGATTCAGAACTATGGCAGCGGCTTGAACGCCGCGGTGCGCGACGCAGAAGCCATGAAGTCCGCGGGCCTCCTCGTAGCGAGCTGAATCGGGTGGGACGGCGGGCCATGAGCGCGATTCTCCCCATCATATTGTTGGCTTATTCTCCTGGGCGGCGGCCACTACGCGCATAGTCCGCGATCCTGATCTGAGGCGACGCGCGGTTTCCGCCATAGAGGATGGCAAGTGCCTGAAACGGACGCTGCATCATCGATCCTTCCGCTCCATATTGAGGAGACCATCGAGTCTGTTGCCGGGCTCAACGCCGAGCACCGCGCGAACGCCACACACCATCAGCGCGCCGTCGATCGCATCACATCGCTACTGGGCCGCGCCAGCTTCATCGCAACACTGACCGCTTTCGTCGTCGGCTGGGTGAGCCTGAACAGCTTCGCCCTCGCGCTTGGCTATCGCCCGCCCGACCCGCCTCCCTTCGCATGGTTGGCGGGAGCATCGTCGTTAGCGTCCCTTTATTTGGTCATCCTGATCCTCACCACGCAGAGAGGCGACGATCGCCTTACCCAGCGCCGCGAGCTGCTCAATCTGGAGCTGACGATCTTGAGCGAGCAAAAGATCGCCAAGGTGGTCGCGCTACTTGAGGAGCTTCGCCACGATAGCCCCCACCTCCACAATCGGATCGATGAACTGGCCGAAGTGATGGCTCGACCGGCGGACCCTCAATCGGTGATCGATGCAATCAAGGAGAGCCATTCGAGTACATTGCCGTGAACGCGCCGTTTGACCTGGCCGTCAAACAATCGAAATGGCCGACGTTTCGCGACGTCTTGGGACCCGGACTCATCACGGGCGCATCGGACGACGATCCCAGCGGTATTGCCGCCTATTCCCAAGCCGGTGCGCAGTTCGGTCACAGTCTCGGGTGGACGCTGCTATTCACCTAT
>Ga0206877_10183_pt2 | contig 16072 bp, 15 predicted proteins | sample Alteio_BWOrgCont_7_FD_152623 | JGI IMG/M metagenome (GOLD analysis project Ga0206877, IMG submission 152623) | Enriched cells from forest soil in Barre Woods Harvard Forest LTER site, Petersham, Massachusetts, United States -... | ecosystem: Environmental > Terrestrial > Soil > Temperate forest >...
GGGTTTTCATTCGGGGCGGCATTTGCTCCCTGCTTGCCTGTTTTCCTCTGTTCTTGCCTTTTGCAGCTAACCCGATCCCTCCCAATAGGGGATTTAGAAACGGAAGCAGAACTATTAAAACTCAAATAACAGAGATAATACCGAATGTAAGGGTTTTAGTCGTATCTTTGCACGCTTAAATTAAAAGTCAACATGACATCAATCAGGAACATTGCAATTATTGCCCACGTCGATCACGGTAAAACAACCATGGTAGATAAAATTTTAAAACAGTGCTCACTCTTTAAAGAACACGAAGAGGTGGGAGAGCTGATAATGGACAGTAACGACCTTGAGCGTGAACGTGGTATTACCATTTTTTTCGAAGAACGTATCGGTACAATATAAAGGTACCAAGATCAATATTATTGACACCCCGGGCCACAGTGACTTTGGCGGTGAAGTAGAGCGTGTGTTGAACATGGCCGACGGCGTGCTGCTGCTTGTAGATGCCTTTGAAGGGCCTATGCCACAAACCCGTTTTGTATTGCAAAAAGCATTGCAAATGGGCCTTACCGCTATTGTGGTGGTAAACAAGGTCGATAAGCCTAACTGTACACCTGAAGAAACCCAGGAAGCTGTATTTGACTTGTTCTGCAAGCTTGATGCTACTGAAAAACAATTGGGCTTCCCTACCATTTATGGTTCATCGAAGAATGGCTGGATGAGCACCGACTGGCTGAAACCTACAACCGACATTAGTCCGTTGTTAGATACTATTTTATCATATTTCCCTGAAGCGCCTGCTAACCCTGGCACTCCGCAAATGCAAATTACATCTATCGACTATTCTACCTATACCGGTAAAATAGCTGTAGGCCGTATGTTGCGTGGTAACTTAAAGGTGGGTATGCCAATATCGCTGGTGCGCCGCGATGGCAAAATTGACAAGGCCCGTGTAAAGGAGCTTTACACCTTTGAAGGACTTGGTAAGAAGAAAACTGAAGAGGTGCAGACAGGCGATATTTGTGCGCTGTTCGGCCTCGAAAAATTTGAAATTGGTGACACCGTTACCGATTTTGAAAATCCTGAAGGGCTTAAGCCTATTGCTATTGACGAGCCTACCATGAATATGTTGTTTACCATTAACAACTCTCCGTTCTTTGGTAAGGAAGGTAAGTACGTTACATCGCGCCACTTGCGTGAAAGGCTTATACTGGAAACAGAAAAGAACCTTGCACTGCGTGTGGAAGAAACCAATTCGCCTGATGCTTTATTAGTGTATGGCCGTGGTATATTACACTTATCTATATTGATAGAAACCATGCGCCGCGAGGGATACGAGCTGCAAGTGGGCCAGCCTAAGGTTATTATAAAAGAAATTGAAGGCCAGAAGTATGAGCCGTATGAGGTGTTGACAATCGACACTCCTATCGACTCTGCGAGCAAGGCTATTGATATTGTTACACAACACAAGGGCGATCTAGTTATGATAGAACCACGTGGCGATTACCAACATTTGGAGTTCAACATTCCATCGCGCGGGTTGATCGGCTTACGTAACCAAATGCTTACAGCTACTGCAGGTGAGGCTATTATTGCTCACCGTTTTGCTGAGTTCCAACCATATAAGGGTAACATTCCTGGCCGTAATGCCGGTGTGCTTATATCTATGGAAAAGGGCGTGGGCACTGCATATTCTATTGATAAATTGCAAGACCGTGGTAGGTTCTTTGTTAACCCGGGTGAAGAAATTTATGGTGGCCAGATCATTGGTGAACATATCCGCCCAGATGACTTAGTAATTAACATTACCAAGGCTAAGCAGCTTACCAATATGCGTGCAAGCGGTAGCGATACAGCTGTTAAGCTTGCTCCTAAAATTGAGTTCTCTTTAGAAGAAGCACTTGAATACATTCAGGAAGATGAGTACGTAGAAGTAACGCCTAAGAGCATACGTATGCGTAAAATAGTACTGGATGAGAACGAGCGTAAACGTAAGGAGAAATCATCGGTAGTGAACGCGTAAGCGTAAGTACCTGAATTATACTAAATTCGCGTTCTATACGTTATAGAAAGCCTGAGGGGTTGTTTATAACAAACACGAATATTATAGTACAATGAAAACATTCAGAAGTATTTTTGCAGTAACATTATTGTTGTTCTGCATTACCACACAGGCTCAAAAAGATTCTACAGCAGGGCAGTTCTCATTGGGAATGCGCAGCACAGTAAGTAGCTTTACCGATGCCGGTAGTACAGGCTTAGGTGCGGGTGGCCAGTTCTGGATACGTGTTACAAAACACATGAACACGGTTTGGTATTCTGATTATATCAATACCAATATTCAGAGTATTGGCTTCCGCAGAGATGGGCATATAGGTTGGTCGGTAGTGTTTTATATGGATAAAGACCCTATGCTGACGCATAAAATAACTCCGTATATATTGGCTGGCCAGTGTTTCGACTATACCAATGTATACTCCGATTACTTTAACAATAGTGTTGAAAGATGGAGTGCAGCGGCGGCACAGGGCGGTGTTGGTGCTACCTACAAGCTAACCGATCACTTCGATTTTTCACTCATTGCACTTTATATGATGCACCTTGGCAAGCATGTTGAAACCGAAATTAACTACACTGAACAGGGAGAGAAATACCTTACAATAACTACACCACAGGGTGCTTCACTCGATGGACACTTGCTTATTACGTTCAGCTTAAACTACCTGTTAGGTAAACTATAATGAAGAGGACACTTTTAGCATTAGCGCTTTTTATTACTACCTGCTCCATTGCGCAGTACGATTCAGGCTATGTGCATAAGGGAATACTGGCGGGTGTAGGAACTGTTGGTGTGGGTGAAATGCCTACACACAACATCAGTAACCTATATGTAACCGGCAACCTTGAATATTATACCGAGAAGAATGTTTCTGTCCGTGGTGATGGCTACTTTTTTGTTAATTCAACCGAACAGAACAGCCCTTTGAAGCAGAACAGCTCCGTTTACTTTGGTGGCTTTTACCACTTCCGCACGCATTCCGGTTTCGACCCACTGATTGGCTTACAACCCGGTGCAGCCTTCGCCCGCACAAATGATTCTGCCTATGGTAAAACTGATGCCGGTGCTATTTCTCCTTTGTTCTCGATAGTTGGGGGCTTCAACTTCTTTGGTGAAAAGTGGTTTCACATACAGGCTAATATCCGCTACACTGTAGGGCAGGAGTCAACACAGCAATCGCAATTCAACCTGACTGAGTGGAGCTTTAATTTCGGACTAGGATTTAATATTGATGCATTACTAAGAAGAGGCGCATTTATCGGGAGAGACAGGTTTTAATTTACTTCGTTTAAAAGGTCATTGCAATGCTAAGCGTAAGCAGTTTCAGCAGGCTCTTCAGTTAAAACCTTATCAACAGTCTTATCGTAATCGGGGTGCATAGTACCCATAAGCATATCCCAAATACGTGTGTAGAAACTGTAATTGCCATTGAAATATTTGTGATGCATATTATGTGCTATCGATGTATTAAGGTACTTGCCAATCCTGCTCCTGATAAGCCACTTAGGATATATCTCGTACCCCAGATGGCCGTAGACATTATACGCAGTACTGAAAATAAAGAAAGTTAAAAATGCATATCGCTGAATAGGAATAAGGAACACAATAGCAACTGCGATGCCGCCCTCTACAATCGACTCAGTAGGCTGAAATGAGAAGGCAGCCCAGGGTGAAGGGTTTGTAGATTTATGATGCAACAGGTGAAAAGCCTTGAACAGTTTTGGGTGGTGCATAAGTCTGTGAGTCCAGTAAAAATAAGTATCGTGAATAACCAAACATAAAAATATGCTGAAAAAGAAATAAGGCCAGCCCATTTGCGAAACATGATCATATATACGTGTGTACTGCCTTACAGGGGTTTTAAACAGAAGAATAACATAACCTGCAAAAAAGAAAAATGATAAAAATGAATATCCGATCTCCCTCCAGTAGTCCTTGTTTTTAGGAAATGCCTGTTGAATATGCAGCCTGCTGAATCGCTTTGGTTTTATAATGTAGAAGATCAAAAAGGCTATTCCTGCAATGATAATATACCTGAGTGAGAGTATAAGATACGCTATAGAAAAGGATTTCGTCATGACGACAGAAAATTTAGAAAGTCATTGCAACACTGATCGAAGGCAATATCGGCAACTGGTTAACACGCTGACTTGTAATACGGTTGTAGTAGAAAATATTTGCTCTGTCAAGCGCATTGATCACACTTGCATTAACGTGCAGACCAATATCCTGCGACAACTGGAAAGACTTATCAATACTGGCATCCATACGAGCATAATCAGGTAAGCGATAGCTATCGAAGCCACCATACAATGTACCTAGTGAAGCATTGGAGCCGGTATAATTGGTACCTATGTTGTTAAAAGGAACATTAGGATAGTAGCCTTGTGTAGGAGTGAAAGGAAAACCTGAACCATAATTGAAACGCACGTCAGCCATCCAGCTAAGGTCCTTGCCAAACTTATATGAAACAACCAGGTTAACATTGTGCCTTCTGTCGAATGGAGGAGGGAATTGGTAAGAGCCATCCCAGTAGTATACATATCCTAATGAATACACACCATATATAGAAAGGTTTTTACGGTCGTAACGAATGCTTATATCAGCTCCATACGCTTTTCCACTCTGAACAAGGAAGTTCTTTTTAAGGGTATCTGGAATTAGATAGTTGTCTGCATTGTCATCGTACACCTTATCGTAGTTAAGGGTAGTGGTTTGAAGAAAATTTTTGTAATAACCCTCTATGTCAACATGTATACGGCTTGTAGGATCATATTCAACACCACCTGTTATATGGTAAGCCCTTTGCATTGGGTTAGTAACATCTGCAGTTGCTCCATTCTGTTGAGTAAACTGAGACGGAATGTCAGCAGTGTGCGGGCTTGTGCTTATTCCATAAAAAAGATCAACTACATCGCGTTCATCCACAATACTGATAAGGTCCTGTGAATACAAACCAGTTGCAAATTTAAGACGTACCTTATCACTTATGTTATACTTGGCATCAAGGCGCGGCTCAGGAGATAGCTGACTATACGTAGCATAGTATTGCACACGGAAACCAGGTTCAATAATCAGTTTTTTATTGTTTGAAATGATCTTAAGTTTTATATACCCGCTAAGTTCATCTGATGTAAGTGAATCATTTATCTGACGACCTGCACTATTATAAAAGTTGTATGATGTACCTGTACCCTCTATGTCAAACCCGTCATATATGGTAATATTACCCAGGAAACTTGTAAATTTCAGCCCGAGATCGAAAGTATTAATACCACTCTGGTTCAATTGTCCGCCTTGTGTTTTCTCGCTCAGGGAATAGTTTGAAAAGTCGATATTACCTTCAAGTAATGAACTGGATCCACCCGGAACAAGTACAAAATTTGTACCTACTCCATATTCCTTCCAGCCTACTGAATCGATATGAGGGTAATTCACATTATCGTTATAATCAAAGCCAAATATGCTGATACGACTACCGTTTGCGGTATTAAGTGAAACCTTTCCATAGTAATCAGCAAAGTCGAATGGTATCCCATGGCCTGAATCAACGTAAGGATATATGGTTTTAGAAGTTTGCCCAAGGTATGAATTCTTTACAGAAAGAATAAATGTAGAACTTGCTTTTTCCGGGTCGTCATTCGCATTTTTAATAAGTGGACCTTCTACCAAAGCATGCGCGCCAAATGGGCTAACATCTATTTTACCTGTAACCTTCTTCTTATTACCATCACGTGTTCTTATATCCATAATTGATGAAACACGATCGCCATACTCTGCATTAAACCCACCTGCATATACTGTTGCATCACTAATAACATCTCCATCAAAAACTGAGAACAAACCACTTGAATGGAATGGGTTAAATATGGTCATTCCATCCAGAATCACCTTATTTTGTATAGGTTGTCCGCCCTCAATATATAACTGCCCACCTTGGTCACCTGTAGATACTACACCAGGTATAACCTGTAAATACTGCGCAATATCAGCCTGGCCACCAATACTTGGTATCTGTTTCATCATTTCAGGTGTAATAACTGTAACACCCACATCCACATTGGTCTTGTGTCTCTGCGATTCGCCCGATACCTCGACTGTACCCATTGTTACGCCAGCTTCCTGCAAGTATAATTTCTTGGTAATTATTTGCTCTTTTGCAAGTGCAATAGCTTCAGTAACTGTATCATAACCTATGCTTGTGGCAACAAGTGTATAATTTCCTCCTGCTATACCAGATAATGAGAAATAGCCATTTACATCGGTTGTAGTACCAGTTGTAGTGCCTTTTAAATACACACTTGCATATAGTACAGGTTCACCTGTCTTCTTTTCATAGACAAACCCCCGTATAGCTCCCTTTTGGGCATTCGATTGTGTTGCGATACATGCAAAACACAAAACTAATAAGAGTGAAAAAAATGAATACCTGTTTAATTTCATAAGCACTGTTTAGCCAGGATAAAAAAGGTCTGCAAAGGTAGTATTTACCGTGTCATTTGCAAATACTACTTTGCCATTCGCATAATAATTTCATGCTCTTCTTTAGTAATAGGCATAACCGAAAGGCGGCCAATTCGTATAAGCGGTATGGTGGCAAGTTTCTTCTCTTTTTTAATATCTACAAGGCTTACGGGCTTTTTAAGTGCCTCAACGGGGGCCAAGTCAACAACGGTCCATTCTTCATCCTTCGGGTCTGGGTAGCCCGCTTTCACCACCTTCGCTATACCGACAATACACATGCCCTCATTACTATGGTAAAAGAACACCTGATCATCTTTCTGCATGGCACGCAAATGAAGCCTTGCAGCGTAATTCCGTACACCATCCCAAACCGTTTTCTTATCCTTTACGAACTTCTCCCAGGAATATACCGAGGGTTCTGATTTTACAAGCCAATAGTTCATTTTCTTTATGTTTATGTTAATGCAGGTACATGATCAATATGTGCCAATTCTTTATTCAGTATTGCTTTTTCGTAGGCGCCTACTTTATCAAAATCTAATATAGTTGCCCCATCATCATCTACATGGAATGATGGAAGGAATTTAGCACCCCATACTACTTCATCGATCATATATGAGTTACGAGAATGAACATGTTCCCCAAAGCCTTCGTCAAAGCCCTTTAGTTTTACCATTATTTCTATTTGCATATCCTTGAGTTCTTCCTTGGTTTTCCCAAACAAAGGGCTCTTATCTGTTATAGGGTGAACCATTGTCCAGGTAAGCGGAAGGTATAAAACTGTATTTCGTTCCAAAGGCAACAAATAATACTTACGTATATACTCATCACCTACCTGTACCACATATGTAAATGTTATATCCGCTTGTACTTCCATCATTAGGCTATCGCGAAAGTTAGCCACACGAAGCATTAGCGCATTATGATCCTTATATGGAGCAATTATAGCATGTTTACTATAGATCATTTTGGCAGTCGGGCGTGAAAACCGTCCATACACCAAACCGGTAGCAACAGCAAAACCAAGCAAGCCTATCATAGCCTCAACTCCCGACAATGCATTACTTGCATAACCTGATGGGTAGAAATTCCCATAGCCAACTGTAGTCAATGTATGAAGACTGAAGAAAAATGCCCGCCAGAAAGGTGCTATCGGGTCCATTTCGCCTGATACTTTCAAGGCACTCTCACCCAGCATTAAATATATACCTGCAAAAAGCAAGTTAATAAATGCAAAACCAATGAGCAAAACCAAAAAGAAATTTGCCCATGACATGCGAATAAGAAACTGAAACAGATGAAGACGCCTGAAATCAAAGCCAGCCTGACGTACATTAAAGCTGCCATCTTTATTCATTACGCGTCCTGAACGCGCATTGAACTTTTCACCTATTCCTGGGTCTTTAATTTGTTCTGCCATACGGCTAAGGTAGGGGTTTTTTCTTTTTACACTTCTTAATGCTGCTATCTTGGGACGTACATTCCTCCTCTGCAAGGAGAAGGAAGCCTGAAAGGGGGTTTACACTTTTTGCATTTTGTAAACCCTCAACGTACTGGTTCTCAAAAAATTGACCTGAAAAAACACATTGAATTCTGTAAACCCCCCCCCTCAAATTATTGCCCTCTCCTCACAAGAAAGAGCCAGGGTGAGGTCGTGTATTTGATTTTTTCAAAGAACAAATAACTTGCACCAACTCTGCAAAATTAATTCAGGCATTTGGAAGTTAAAAGAGCGCATGCTTGGAGTTTTCAACTACCTCTTAGATTTCATTGATAATAACAATAAAATACAATAGAATATTTACGAGAAGCAACTTTGAATTATAAGTATTACAACCCTATTCTAACACCCGCCTGGCACCCTATAAAATAGTTAGTGGAGTTTGCACTGCCTGAAAAATGAAGCATATTTAACCGTGCATTCGGTTCCAGGTAAATGTCGAAACGGTCGGTTAAAATATATTCTAAGCCTGCACCTGCGCTTGGGCCAAAATTAAACCTGGTAATATCCAGACTGTTATATGTAAAATGCTTATCGATGATCTGGCTTGATGAATAAAACCGTATTACTTCCAGCGAGGCATTCTCACTTAACACATATTGCAGATTTAAACCCGCAGTAATATATGGTCTTAATTTTCCATTCCCAAAAGTGTATTTTGCATTTATAGGCATATTAATAAACGACACTGTTTCGGTGTACTTGTACGATACACCGAATGTACTCCTCGGTTGAAAGAATATGATACCAGTTGGAATCATAGTTGAATCGGGTATAGACATGTTACCTAAGGAAGTGGCAAAAACATATGGAAGAGTATCATCTTTTAGTAACCACGCACTATCCGATTTGTTCGATTGCTTATATTGTGAATATGATAGACCAATATTTAACTCGAAGTGATCACTGAGTTTAATATTTAGTTTTGCTCCTGCCGAGATACGAACGGTTGATTTAGCATCTTGTATATTAAACTGAGCATTCGTGGAAGTAACATTGTTTTCGCCTATTTCAGGTGATCCATATACAGATACACTGAACCTGCGCAATTTGTTATTCTGCTTTATTGCGCTATCTTTTTTTGCAACTGCATAAGCATTCTGTATAGCAGAATCTTTCTTAGCTGTTTCAGTGGTATTATTTTTCTCTACTTGGTTCTTGACCTGTTTTAAATCAGAACTTGCCTCTACTGCTTTATTTCCAGCTGTAATAATCGTTGATGTTGCAGTATCCTTAACTGTGGGTAAAGTAACGGTGGATTCTGTATTCTGATGATCAGCCATATTCATGTCTGTTTCATTTGCATCAGAAACTCCTATAGGGTTATTTGTAACTGTCGGTTGCTTCGTATCTTTTTTCGTTTCGCTTGCAGTAATCTCTGATTTAACTGCAACATTTTGGTTAACAGCAGTTGATTTTTCAGAGACAACCTTATTCTTTTTGTGAGAAACAATTGCAGTTGTATTGCCATTATTTATTGCAATCGATTTAGGTGCAGAAACAAAATTGCTTTTGTTCTTTTTCTTAGTTGATGTAACAAGACTATTACTTACCGCTGAATTTTTACTAGTATTAGTCACGTTACTGATCGTTTTAGCTGAAGGTGCATTAACCTGATGTTCCGCAGATAGATTATTACCAGTAATAGACTGAACCCGTGTATTTGTATTAGCAATAGGCTGCTTATTATTCTCTTTTATCGGGGTCGCTGAATTTGAATTTACAGCAGTAGTTATATTACTGCTCAATTGTTTTGCTGAGTTAGTATTTGAAGGACCGGTAACAAGGTGCTCTTTGTTTAATTTACTATCTGGCCAGAAATACCAGAAACTCACAACACCTATTAAAAGAATAGCACTTATTAAAATACCAACACGCTTCTTCCTTCTCCTGTTAAGCCTTGCTTCCATTTTATCCCATGCAGCAGGCTCAGGCTTAGGTTCCCATTGTGCAAATGCACCCTGGAAAAGCTTATCCATTTCTTCGTTATGTTTATCCTCGTCCTTCACTTGATCTTTTTCAAATTTAGCTCAGTTTCATTTAACTTCAACTGTAATAAATTCCTTGCCCTGGCCAACTGCGATTTTGATGTTCCTTCAGATATGCTGAGCATTTCTGCAATTTCACTATGTTGGTACCCTTCAATAACATACAAATTAAAAACTGTTTTATACCCGTCCGGTAGCTCCTGAATAATAGCAAGCAATTCCTTTGTATTTAATGTACTGATCGTATTGAATGTATGTTCGTGGGGGTCCTGAACATATTTTATATCTATACTACTGAAGTCAATTTTTCGTTTCCGAATTACTTCCAGTGCCGAATTCACTACTATACGCCTTATCCAACCTTCAAAAGAACCTGTACCTGCAAATTGCCCAATCTTATCAAAAACCTTTATAAATCCCTCTTGCAAAATATCTTCCGCTTCGTATTTACTTTTAGCATATCTAAGGCAAATGTTATACATCTTGCCAGAATAACGTTCATATAACGCCTTCTGCAACTCACGTTTTCCAGCCCTGCAGCCTTCAATTATCTCCGCTTCTGTAACACTCAACTAATCCAATCTATACTTGTCTTAATTTACTCCGAGATGCACATACAGGCAAAATAGTTGCATGTACTGATACGTTGTAAATTAAATATGTTTATAATAATTTGATAATCAATTATTTATATAAAATGGAGGAATTACAGTTTTTCCAATATTCTTTCCATGGCCATGCCCCTGGAACCCTTTAATAATATAGTTTTAGTCTTCAGCGGATGGTTTTGCAACCATTCCATAAAAGATTCCATATTTTCAAAATGCTGGGCATGGGTTTTAGTTTGTGCAAACTCTTTACCCACCAAATAAACAGCATCCCACACCTTCTTGTTATCAATAAATTCAGCCAGTGTTTGATGCTCACTGTGGCTATCTGCACCCAATTCAAACATATCACCTAATATCAATACTTTCCCCATTGCAGGTATTTCAGCAAAATTTTCAATAGCGCTTTTCATGCTACTGGGGTTGGCATTATAGGCATCTACCCAAATAGTGTTATCACCTTTCGTAACAATCTGCGAGCGGTTATTGTTGGGTACATATCCTTCAATTGCCTGTTTTATTTGAGTAAGCGATAATCCGAAATGGAATCCGATACATGTTGCAGCCATCATATTATAGAAATTATAACGCCCTGCTAAGTGGCTCTGTATCTCTACTTCAATACCATCATCAATAAATATTCCTTTAGCCAAAAAACTTTCTTTGTCATCGATTCCTTCACAGTCAACTCCCGGTTTACTACCGTACGTTATTCTTTCAATATCTTTCGAAAGGTCTATTAACAGATCATCATCTGCATTGACAAAAAGCTTACCACCGTGTTTTTTTATATGATGATATAATTCGCTCTTTGCTTTAATAACGCCTAATGGGCCACCAAAACCTTCTAAGTGTGCCTTACCGATATTGGTAATAATACCAAAGCTAGGTTCGGCAATATTGCATAGTTCAGCAATTTCGCCCTGATGGTTAGCGCCCATTTCAATAATAGCTATTTCATGTTCTTTCCTTAACCCTAATAATGTAAGTGGTACACCAATATGGTTATTAAGATTGCCCTGGGTAAATAATGTGTTGAACTTTTTACCAAGTACTGTTGCAGTAAGTTCCTTGGTTGTTGTTTTTCCGTTCGAGCCGGTAATGCCAATAACCGGTATGTGCATTTGCCTGCGGTGGTGATTAGCCAATTGCTGTAGGGTGCTTAATACATTAGGCACCAGAATGCAACCTTCTACAAAGTATGCTTCTTCATCAATTATTGCATGAGCCGCACCTTTATTCAAGGCCTCTTTTGCAAATGTATTGGCATTAAAATTTCCACCCTTCAGTGCGAAAAATAAGCTGCCGGGTTTTATATTGCGGGTATCAGTTCCTACAACCGGATGTTGTAAGTAAATATTGTAAAGTTTATCTATCGGTGGGTGTTTCATAATTTATTCTCCTGCTTCTTCAAAAAGTTCATCATCTTCCATTTCTTTAAAATACGCTACCAGGGCACGTTTCATCAATAATTTTTGTTCGCCGGGCTTTAGTGCAGGTATGCTTGTAACAGGCTCCCAATGTGGCCAGCCGTCTTCATCAGTATTAACGTATGTGTAGTAACCCATGGGCTCCAGCAGGGTACATGTAGCTACATGCAATACATCCAACTTTTCGTCTTTACTGAATTTTTTATACCCCATTCCTAACTCCTGCACCCCTACCAGCATCAAAATTCCTTCTATTTCAATTCCTTCTCCAAATTGAATTTCCAGCCTTTTCATCAGCTTATCCCATTGTGCGTTTAATTCCAGATCTATTTCCATCATAGTGTAAAAGTAGGTATTTTCTCTTGAGATTTGAATGAAGTTCGCGTTATGGATAGTAGCGTAAAGCCCACCGCGCAGCGAGGACTTGCAATGTATAGCCCGACCCGCAGGGTAACGCCCAAATGTATTTTCTAGTTCTCAGTTGGCTTTTCAGGAGTATCTAACACAAGCTCCATAAATGTGAGATCGAGCCAACGTCCAAACTTATACCCCACCTGTTTAATGTGTCCCACCTCCACAAAGTTGAACTGCTTGTGTAGCTCAATGCTGATCTTGTTGTCGGCATCAATACCCGCAACTATGGCATGGAAATTATTTTCGCGGGCCACATCAATAATTTTCTTCAGCAATATTTTCGCCAGGCCTTTTTTCCTGAAATCGGGGTGCACGTATACTGAATGCTCAATGGAATATTTATATGCTGGCCTCACCCGGAATGGTCCGTATGATACAAAGCCCGCAACCCTGTTATCGATATCAGCAACAAATACTGGTTGCCCTGATTTCTTTTTATCAGCAAACCATTGTTGTATATCTGCAGTGGTATACCTATCGTAATTATATATAGCGGTGGTATTTACAATGGCATCGTTGTAAATTTCTAAAATACCTGCCAGGTCTTTTTCTGTTGCTGCACGAATGATCGGGTTTTCCATTTTCTTTTATTTAACGGTAATAAGCGGTTCACCGGTTTTATGGTTGTGTAACATACCAATTGGTTCAATATGTTCAGCAAGCCCTTCTTTCTTTAACAGGTTTTCCACTTCTTCTTTTGCATCGGGTGTAACCGCAATCAGCAATCCACCACTCGTTTGCGGATCGCAAAGTATGGCACGTTGTTTGTCAGTCAGTTTACCAATGAATGCTCCGTAGCTATCCCAGTTCCTGTTTGTACCGCCCGGTATTGCATTCTGTGCAATATATTCATCAAAATCGGCGAGCAGTTTTACCTTATCGAAATTTACTTCTGCACTCAGCTTACTGCCTTCACACATTTCTTTCAGGTGGCCCAGTAATCCAAAACCGGTTACATCAGTCATGGCGGTTACACCTTTTATTTTCGATAGGTGGGCACCAATGGTATTGAGCTTCATCATATTGTTTGCTGCCAATCCAATATGTTCTTTCTTCAATATTTTTTTCTTTTCAGCAGTGGTTAATATGCCCACGCCAACCGGTTTTGTTAAGTATAAATAACAGCCTTCGGTAGCAGTATCATTACGTTTAAGGTATTGCAGGTCAACCATACCGCTAACCGCCAAACCAAAAACAGGCTCAGGGCAATCAATACTATGGCCACCAGCCAGGGGAATGCCAATTTCAGCGCAAATGGCCCTGGCGCCTTCCATAACCTGGTGGGCCGCTTCTATGGGTACGGTATTTATAGGCCAACCCAATATAGCAATGGCCATCAGTGGGTTACCACCCATGGCATACACATCGCTAATTGCATTTGCCGAAGCTATCTTACCAAAGTTAAAGGCATCATCTACAATGGGCATAAAAAAGTCGGTAGTGCTTATCAGTCCCTTTCCTCCGCCAATATCATATACCGCAGCATCATCCTTGCTTTCGTTTCCTACAATTAGGTTTTTGTTAGGTGCAGCGGGCCTGGCAGAATGCAAAATAGTATCGAGTATCTTAGGCGATATTTTGCAGCCGCAGCCTGCTCCATGGCTATATTGAGTAAGTAAAATAGGTTCCATTAATTCTGATTTGGGGCAAATTTACTGAATTGAACTAGGTTAAGAAATAACAAAAACTTATCTTAAATTGTATAAAGTGACCCTAATCACTATGCAGACTACGGAAATTTTCGATATTTGTAAAGGTATTGAGGTTGTAATTCCCTGTATAATTGCTTTTTTCAATATACAACCCAACCGTTTTTATTATTAATTCATCTGTAATTAAGAGACATGTCTCAAAAGATATCGGAAGAGGAACTGATCAAAGGTTGTTTAGCAGGTACCTGGGCTTTCCAGCAAATGTTGTACAAACAATACGCGGCTAAAATGTTGACGGTTTGTATGCGTTATACAGGCAAAAGAGAAGAAGCAGAGGATATATTGCAGGAGGGTTTTGTACTCGTCTTTGAAAAAATGGCGCAATTTAAAAAGAAAGGCTCTTTTGAAGGATGGATCAGAAAGATAATGGTGAACAAAGCTATTGAGCATTACAGGAAATCGATACATGTATACCCTGTAGTGAGTATAGAAGATAAAGAGAATGAGGCAATAAGCACAGAAGACATTTTGAGTAATATAAATGCAACTGAACTTTTAAAAATGATACAAGAGTTGCCACCGATGTATAAAATGGTGTTTAACTTATATGTTTTTGAAGAGATGACACATAAAGAAATAGCCGAGCAATTAGGAATAGCCGAGGGAACATCGAAATCGAACCTGAGCGACGCCAGGGGAATATTAAAAAGAAAGATAACAAGCAATATGTTGCGCGCTGAGCGATACGAATTTAATGAGCAAAAGGCCTACTAATAGTATTGATGATGTTTTTAAGTCTTCCATTGAAAATATGGAGACGCAACCTTCTGACCAGTTTTGGTTGAAGGCTTCGGAAGATGCTTTGTTCAGAAACAGCCAGACCAACAGAAAAATTATTGGTAAATGGAAAATGGTTGCTGCTGCCATTGCAATTGCTTTAGTTTCTCTTTCGGCATACGTTGTTTATATGCAAAGTGAGATAGGTGCTCTGAATAATAAATTGAGCCTGAAAGAAAAGCAAAATAATACAACAATTGCTGCTGAGAATAAAATTAGCCAATCAGGTACTGTTATTCAACCACCTGTTAAGGTAGTAGAGGAAAATGTACAAGCTAAAACGGCGGCTTCTGTTGCAACTATTCATAAACATGCTACGAGGAATAAAGTTCAGAATGTAATGTTAACTGATGGTGGCACAATGACTCAAGAGGAAGTAGCTAAAGATCTGAAAGAACATTCTACTTCAGTTACCTACTCACAAACAGTTCCTAAAGGGAGTTCTACTGTTTCAAACAATAATGCCGAGCAAGAAACTAATTCAAATCAAGATAAAAGCCTTGCACTCATAAATGCAAGCAATGTAACAATCCCGCAGAATGATATCTCAAATCCTGCCATAGATTATGCAAATGACAAGGATGTTGTAACTAAAAATACCCATTCGAAGTTCTCTGTTGCGCTTTTCTATGAACCGTATATCTCTGACGAACAATTTGAAAATGAATCTTCAGATATAGCTGTAGTAAATAATGTTGTTTCAAGCGAAGAGGAAGTTAAACCTTATCAAATAGGTGCTAGGGTTGAATACCATATATCATCGCATTTGTCATTCATAACTGGTTGTGCATTCTATAATTTTAAAGTGTCAGTTGATCCTACCACAATTTTTGCACAAAAACTACAGGATGGAAAAGTTGGCTATGCTTTTCAAACAAGTGTAGGAACAGTTAATTGCCCGTACAATGAAGCGAATACTTATGTTGGAGATGCCCTAATTGTAAAAGGAGAATATACTGCCGATTATATGAGTATTCCTCTATACGCAAAATATAGTTTTATCAATAAAACCAATTGGTCATTATATATTGCCGGCGGTGCAATAATTAATATTGTTGCATACCGTAAAATGAATATGCATTGGCAAGATTTGAAATGGGATGAGGGCAATGCTGTAGAAGGAATTTCAGGTTC
>Ga0206877_10224_pt1 | contig 16017 bp, 16 predicted proteins | sample Alteio_BWOrgCont_7_FD_152623 | JGI IMG/M metagenome (GOLD analysis project Ga0206877, IMG submission 152623) | Enriched cells from forest soil in Barre Woods Harvard Forest LTER site, Petersham, Massachusetts, United States -... | ecosystem: Environmental > Terrestrial > Soil > Temperate forest >...
AATTCCATATGTTTTTCGTCTCCAAATAGCGTCTTCGAGATATTGGACTAATCGACTGCCGGATTCTAACCTCCTCATAAGTTGGCGTGACGCGCCATGGCACACGAAGGCATCGGTTCGATCGACGGAAGGCACGCAAGCCGCAATCAAATCATTTAAGGGAGGTTACGATGTCAGCAGTTCGCGAAGGAGTGAAGCAGTCGAACAGCAGTCATCAGTCATTAGTTGGCAGTCTGAAAAACATCGTGGGCGGCAAGTACGTTCTCACCGGTGACGCCGCGACGCGCCGCTACCGCACGGGCTTTCGCTTTGGCCAGGGCAAGGCCCTGGCCGTGGTTCGTCCCGGTACCGTCCTCGAACAATGGCGCGTACTGCAGGCGTGCATCGCGGCCAACGTGATCGTGATTACGCAAGCCTCGAATACCGGCCTGACCGGCGGCTCCACGCCCGACGGCAACGACTACGACCGCGACATCGTCATCGTCAGCACGGCCCGGATGAAAAAGGTGTATGTGATCGAGCAGGGCAATCAGGTGGTGTGCCTGCCCGGTGCCACGCTGGACCAGTTGGAAAAGACACTCAAGCCGCTCGGGCGCGAACCCCACTCCGTCATCGGCTCGAGCTGCATAGGCGCGTCGGTGTTCGGCGGTGTCTGCAACAACTCGGGCGGCGCACTGGTCCAGCGCGGGCCGGCTTATACGCAGTTGGCGGTGTTCGGCCAGGTCGATGCGGACGGCAAGCTCCAGCTTGTCAATCATCTTGGCGTCCGGCTCGGCAGTACGCCTGAGGACATACTCGGCCGGCTCGATCGAGGCGACTTTTCGGACGTGGATGTTCAGCATAACGCAGGCGCCGCATCCGATCGCAACTACGTGAGCTACGTGCGCGAGATCGATGCGGATACGCCCGCGCGCTTCAATGCGGACACTCATCGCCTGTACGAGGCCTCGGGATCGGCCGGCAAGCTCATGGTGTTCGCGGTACGGCTCGATACCTTTTCCATCGAGCAAGGCGCGAAGGTGTTCTACATCGGCACCAACCAGCCGCATGAACTCACCGAGATCCGCCGTCATGCACTGCATGACTTCATGCACCTGCCGATCTCGGGCGAGTACCTGCACCGGGATGCTTTCGATGTCGCGGAGAAGTACGGCAAGGACACGTTCCTGATGATCAACTACCTCGGCACGGCGCGCCTGCCTGCGTTGTTCGGTCTCAAGAATCGCTTCGACGCGTTCTTCGACCTGCTGGGCTTCCTGCCTTCTCATTTGAGCGACCGCGTGCTCCAGGTGCTGAGCGGCCTCTTTCCCAGCCATCTGCCCAAGCGCATGAAGGAGTATCGCGACAAGTACGAGCACCACTTGCTGCTGAAAGTCCCGGCTGCGGGCGTCGCCGAGACGCAGGCGTTCCTCGACGGCTACTTCGCCAAGGCGAGCGGCGGCTATTTCGCATGCACGGATGAAGAAGGGGAAAAAGCGTTCCTTCACCGGTTCGCGGCGGCGGGCGCGGCCATTCGGTATCGCTCGGTGCATACGAAGGAGGTGGAGAACATCGTGGCGCTGGACATTGCGCTCAGGCGCAATGACCGGGACTGGCTGGAAAAGCTGCCGCCCGAGATCGACGAGCTGATTTCCATCAAACTCTACTACGGCCACTTTCTCTGTCACGTGTTCCATCAGGATTACATCGTGAAGAAAGGCAACGACTGTCTTGAGCTCGAACACAAGATGTGGAAGCTGCTGGACCGGCGCGGCGCGGAATATCCGGCCGAGCACAATGTCGGGCACCTGTACCACGCGAAGCCCGCGCTTGCCTCCTTCTATCAGCAGCTCGACCCCTGCAATTGCTTTAATCCCGGTATCGGGCAAACGTCGAAGTTCGCAAAATACCGCGACGCGAAAGCGTAACTGACAGACAGGCACAAGGTGTGACGACGTGGCTTGCCGATCTGCCACCATCCTTATTGAATAGTATAACTAATTAATAACCAGATGCCTTTGTGCTCCTGCCGCTTTATGAGGAAGCGGCAAGGCGGGTCGCATTCTGCGAACGAAAACCCATATCCTCTTGGAGAATCACGATGTCGAAGACAGTGGCGGATCAATTCATCGATGTCCTCGTAGCGGCAGACGTCAAACGCATATACCGCGTAGTGGGCGACAGCCTGAATGGCCTGGCCGACGCAATGCGTCGCAACGGCAAGATCGATTGGGTGCACGTGCGCCACGAGGAAGTCGCCGCATTCGCCGCCGGCGCCGAAGCACACATGACAGGCTCACTCACCGCGACGTGCTGCTCATGCTCGGCACGGACTTCCCCCACACCCAGTTCTACCCGACCCAGGGCACCCACATCGTCCAGATCGACATTCGCCCCGAGAACCTGGGGCGGCGTGCGCCGATCGAGCTTGGACTGGTTCATATGCATCGTTTCGATGCATGACAGGATGATGCGGGCACAGCGAAAATCCTTGACCCGAGCCACGTCCACAGGCGGTGTCTTTCGCGGTTTCCTCGTCGTGGTCATCGTCAGTTTCGTAAATTTCCGGAGACCAAATCTTCCCTCAACGACTTAGTGCGACAGAGCCCTCCTTTCTATAACGTCCTCGGCTATATCATCGGTGACCGCCGAGCCTAATGAATCAGCGTTGCCCTAGTGGAACAGCCACAGGTTGCAGTCCTGCTGCTGCAGCAGTGGCGCTCCCGACCATTTCTGTCTCCCCGATCTCGATGAGCTTCTCCAGGACATAAGCACGAGTGGCCTCAAGCAAACGATAGAAGACTTTCCCGTCGTCGATAGCGGTTGAGATGAGCGACTTTGCAACGAGACTATTTATTGTCTCGATAACTTCCGACTCGCGAACGCCACTCTCCCTAGCAACAGCCTGCGCCGCGTCAAGTGTGAAGGCACCAGAAAAGAAGACCAACTTGCGCAGGATGAATTGCTCACACTCCGGCAGCAAGTTATAGCTCCAGTCCAGCAACGCATTCAGCGTTCGTTGGCGAGGGTGCGCTGTGCGCTTGCCTTGTTGGCGGAGGAGCCTAAATCTACAGTCCAATAGCGCTGCGGTGCCGCTAATGCCAAACGCTCCCGCCAACCCCGCAACGATCTCGATCGCCAGGGCAATACCATCTAGCCTATTGCAAATCGCAGCGACGACGTGAACATCGGTCTCACTCAACTCAGCGCTACCGCCACTGGCGACCGCCCGGTCCATAAAGAGCTGGATCGCCGGGTAAGACTGGATCTCGGCGGCCGACAGGCCGGTATAAGCGGATGGACTATCCAAGGGCGATAGCCGATGAACCCTTTCACCTTCGACGCGCAATGCCTCCCGGCTAGTCGCCAGGATATGAACCTGCGGGGCGTGATTGAAGAGTTGCTCGGCGAATCTAGCAACAACATCGATCAGATGCTCGCAATTGTCGAGCACAAGCAGAAGCCGCCGATCCCTTAGAAAAGCCAATAGACTTGCGAGCGTATCCGGGGCATGCAGCGTTAGCCCAAGAGCTGAAGCGAGATTAGTGGCAACAAGCCCGGGGTCAGATAGCGACCCGAGGTCGAGAAAACAAATCGCCCCGTCGAACACCGAAACAAGGGCATGCCCGACCGAGATCGCGACGGTAGTCTTACCTACGCCGCCCGGCCCGACAAGCGTGACGAAGCGTTGGTTGATCAGTTGCGTCGATATGGTACGGATTACCTTGTCTCGACCAATCATTCGCATCAGTCGGCTCGGTAGCTGTTGGGCCAAGTTTGAACTCTGCGCTTTCTGTGCGGCGATTGCTTGCGGATTGCGCCCACGCGTAATGGGAGCAACGAAGCAATAGCCACGCCCGGCGACGTTCGTAACATAGCGAGCACCGTCCTTACCATCGCCAAGAGACTTTCGAAGACCCGTAATGTGAACCCTTAGTCCACTTTCATCCGCTGCGGCGCGTGGCCACACATGCGAGATCAAGTCTCTCTTACCAACGACCTCACCGGCGTGCGCCACCAAGAAGATCAGAATGTCAAGCGCTCGACTACCTATTGCGACAGGGGTGCCCTCCCTTTCCAGGAGCCGTTCCGCCGAGACCAGTCGAAACGGCCCAAACGAAACCGACTCGTTCTGCTCCGCCATCTCCAATACGAGGTTGGTTGACGTCGATGTTCGTAACGCGCAATTGTCTTTTGATTCCTGCAACATTCCACAGCTTCCAAAAGGCGAACGCCCGAGATAACGGGTACGAGCGTAGTGTTGCTAGAGATAACCAGCGCAGCTCTGCTCCAATTCGCTCGCAGGATGCCGAAGTTCCGACCAACCGCCCGCGGCGAACGACCACCGTACAGCGATGATCCGAACGCTGACTTGGCCCCGTATCAATAGTATGCGATTGGTCCAACTGGATGCGGCTGTCAGTATCGTGAGCGTCATACAGAGGCCGCGCCGACCGTTCAGAACTCAGCCGATAGTCGTTCGTTGACGGCAGCGAGATCAAACGCATCGGGATCGAAGCCGCCTCCACACGATTCGAGCAGTTGCTTATGGTCTTCATGAGACCAGTCGGTTAAAGCCTCTAAGAATTCGATGTACCCGGGTCCACCACCGACGTCCTCAGCGGACATGCGTCGCGGCCGACCAAGCAGATTGGCGAGCGTAAGTCCAGATCCGGCGGCAAGATATTTTCGACTTTGACGCGATGTTGCCAATTGTCGTCAAAGTCATAGATACAGGTAAACGATTTCCAATCACCAAGTGCCGCCGAGAGGTCAGGCTCCGTCGAACAAAGTGGGTTTTGACACGCTTACAAAGCGGTAGACTAGAAAACTGACCGTACCAAAAGCCACTGAGAAAGTCGCAAACGCCAGCGACAACCGAACGGTCCAGTCCTGCACCGTATGGAGAATGATCCCCATTAATGCCACTCCCACCAAACCGCCGATTTGACGGTTTGCGTTGAGAGCCGCTGCGGCGCTGCTCGCATAGGCGCGTCCGGCAAGCTGCATCGCCAGAGTAGTCATGGCCGGTATAGCAACAGCAACAAACAGTGACATGATAGTCACACACAGCATCAGCAGTGGATACGGCATGTACAGTTGAGCAACCGTCACTATCAGTGTCATTAGCGCCGCGCACCCAGAGCAAGTTAGTATAACATTTTGCATTCCGAAACGATTTGAGAAACGGGCAGAGCAAAGGTTTCCCACTGTAATTCCGACCATCATGGGCAGGAGCTGGATGCCGGCCTTCAAAGCGTCCGCCCCGCGCTCCTGCTGTAGATACAGGCTCAACAGGAAAATCAACCCGAACATGCCAAAGTTGAAAAGGAAGCCAATGATATTGATTGCGGTAAAGCTGGAGGTCACGAACAATGCGCGCGGCAACAGCGGATGGGCACCCTTACGTTGCTGCTGCATAAGCGCTATCGTCGTCAAAACGGTAGTAGTCGCGGCGAACATCTCGGGCTCAGAAAGCCAGCCAAGGTTCGGCCCTTCGATCAAGAAGAAGCTCAAAGCGCCCAGCATGAGCACGCCGAGCACGTGGCTGATCAGCGAGAGCGGACGTTCGTGCTTGGGCGTGGGAGTGACGAAGAGTTGAGTCATTGCGACACCGAGCACGCCAATCGGCAGGTTGATCAAGAATACGCTTCGCCAGCCGAATTGATGGATCAGCACACCGCCGATCAGCGGCCCGACAGCCGTTGACACACCGACCATTGCGGACCAGATAGCAAACATTTTTACACGCGTTCGTTCATCCTCAAACGTATGGGTGAGTAAGCTGAGCGAGCTCGGCATGAACATCGCCGCACCAACACCCTGTAGCAAGCGTGCGCTGATAAGAACATGGCCACTCGGCGCGGTTCCGCATAAAGCTGAACTTATCAAAAAAAAACGTCAGTCCCGCCTGATAGACAACTTTTGGTCCGAAGCGGTCAGCTAGAGCGCCTCCAGCCAGCAGCAGAGCGGCGAAGGTTAGGGTGTAGCCATCGATCACCCACACCAATCCAATCAATGGGACGGACAGGTTACGAGAGATGTCGGGCAGAGCGACGTTGACTGCGGTTACATCGATCATCGCCATCACGAAACCGATTGCCAGTGTCAACAGAACCAAAAGGCTACCCTCCGCTTTTGGGGCTAACGGCTTATCAATCGCAGCATTCATTGTTTCGGCTCCATCTAGAATAGCTATCGTCTCTTCCGCCTTGTGCGCCTGCGAGAAAACCGATTTCTCTGGTATGGCGCGGAAGACGTTGAACGTCAGAAACTAAGTTGAGTGATTTTGATCGGGTCGTGCGAGTTCGCGCGCCGGTTGGTTGGCAGCTTAACGTGCATAGATGTCGCCACGATGGGGCTACATGATCTCGCCGGCTGGATGACAGTCGTGCACATAGAGAGCCTCGTTCGCCCGTCACACATAGGCTGTCTTGCGCGACGGACGCCGATCGACGATTGCGAGAAGCAACTCATCAAGAGCGGAGCGCGCCGTCGAACATGGCTCCGCCACTTGGGGATACTTTCTTTGTTGTCTCGCCTTGCATGACGTCTGGTTCTCGGCCAGTCGGTTGTTCGTGACGCTCACCATATCCGAAGTGGTCCAATTCGCTGGCAGACCCACGCCAATGAACCGGGAACGGGGCAGCAGGTAACCGCCATTGGCGACGGCAAGTCCTTTCTCATAGCGCGCGCATCCCAGATGAGAGCGATGGAAACCTCTGCGAAGCGGTTCGAGGAGTACGTGTCTCTGATGGCCTCCGCAAAAAGGCAGCGCGGAGTGCTGCCATCCGTCGTCCAAAGGAGGTTTCCGAACTCGCAGCCTCAGATTACGGGTGCTCTTCTGCGAAATGTGCTCGTAGAGCCTGCGTGAAAGCCGTTGGATTAAGCAGGCCCGGATAATGTCCTCCAGTGCGCAACCGATACTGCGGACTGCTGGCGTAACGTTCGCGAACAACGATGCGGGTCGATTCGTCGACGACGGGATCGTCTTCGGTGTCAAGAATGGCAACGTGTGACGGGAGCAATGGCATCAGTCCGACTTGGGTTGCTCCCAACGCGGCCAGCAGGGTAGCCTTGGCCATCTCCGCTGTCTGCTCGCGTCCTACGAGGGCGAGCATGGTTCTCTTGAAATCCGCCTCCTCGATCGTTTCCTCGCGCAGTCCTCCCAACTGCCTCAGCGTGTTCTGCAAATGCTCCCACGCGGGAGTATTGAGGAGCTTGTCGTACGATATCTTGTTCCGTAGAAATGTGCCGTTGAGGAAGCTGTTGCAGACCATGCAGCGTCGAACCCGCTCGGGTGTCTTATGTACGAAAAGCTGAGCGAGATAGCCGCCCACAGAACTACCGCAGACATCCAGGTCGCCAATGCCCATATGAGATAACGCGCTCCCCAGTCCGAACGTGAGCGCTTCGACGTCGGGCAGAGCAGGATAGGCAACGGTGACCACGCGTCGCGACGTTCGAATACCCTCGACGGCTCGGTAGAACACGTCACCGGTTCCACCGGCCCCCGGAAGCATCACGATAGGCGTCCGTTTGCTGCCAGGATCTGTGTCGCGGAAGGACCAAGCCCCCCCCTCGGTCTCAACCTTTCTCGCTGGATATTGATCCTGGAACCGGCGAAGCGGAGTATCGGACTGCGTATTGCTGAGCGTTTCAGTAGTCATTGTCAATCCTAGTGTTCGAGTACCGATCGGGCGACCTCCTCGTCAAGGCGAACCAGGTCACCTTGTTTATGCCAATGCCGAACTCAGGGTGAAGTTCGCGGACCTGTTGGAGATAAGCTGTTCCGGTTTAAGTAATTGCCAATCAAGGAATATGCTACGGCCTGTAGTCGGGAAACGGCAATAATGTGGGATTGATGGTTGGCATCGACGTCGTGAATGATGAACTCTGCACGCAGCGACTGGGGGCGTCACTTTATCGGTTGTCAGCTATATTGATTGATGGATGTTTTGAAGCCCAGCCAGCCTTGTGCGGCTCCGGCTCCTCGAGGAGCCGCTGGTGTGCATTGCTAGAGAAGGGCACCCTGCCCTTCCTGAGGGAATGTCGCTTGAAACCTTTGTCATGTATGTCGACGCGGCTGTCGGCCTGTATGCCGGAAGATCCATGTCGTGGAACGCTATTGATCACCTGAAATTCACACTCGATAGCCTGTGCGAATAGCAACGGGACGCTGACCGGCTGCTCCCAGAGTATCTGGACCAGTTGCAACGGAGCCGTTTATGTGGATGATTGTCCAGCCAAGTGCGTGGAACGAACAAGTTAAGTGATGTGAAACGAAGCTATTTCTCGCTGCAAACATTGTGCACGCCGTTGAATGACAAGCTTATAGATCCGTTTGGACCACTCTTGTCTGAGGAGCCTTCTTTTGCGGCCAGCGATGTCGGAATGATCGCTCGGTTTACAAAACCCGGTCCACCGGGCCGGAGTAACTTGACTAAACAGCAAGTAGTTGCAAACGCAGCGGCGAAGTAAGATGCAGGCTATCGCATATCACGCCCGCTTTGCGCCGCAGTCTCTCTGAAAACCGACTGAATCTTTTCTCTTAGCCATCGGTGGCCAGCATCGTCGCGACTGCGTTCATGCCAGTACATTGCAAAGTCCAAGGCTGGTACGGAGACCGGCAATTCGTGCACGGTAAGGCGTAGAGCTCTGGCGGCTTCCTCTCCGAGGCGTTTCGGAACCGTTCCGATCAGGTCCGTGCGGGCCACCACCGAAGGGATCGCGAGGAAGCCTGGCTCCCAGATCGCGACCCGCCGCGCCAAGCCATGCCTTGCGACAGCCGCGTCTACCGCGTCGACATACATCTTACCGTCCCGCATCAGAGCCTGAACATGTGGCAGTTCAACAAAGGCTTCAAGCGACATTCCCTCAGCAAGGGCGGGGTGCCCTTCTCTAGCAATGCACACCAGCGGCTCCTCGAAGAGCCGGAGCCGCACAAGGCTGGCTGGAGGCTCGGCGAGGTAACCAATGGCAAGGTCGAGTGCACCGGTGGCCAACGAGGGCTCAATAAGCTTTGGATCCGGTGCGTTGAAAGCGATCTGGACGCCAGACGCCTCAGAGTTCAATACGGCCATCAAAGGCGGCAGCAGCATCCATTCGACGAAGTCCGTTCCGATGAGCGTGAATGTTCTTCTGCTCGTCTCCGGTTCAAATTCGGAGGGCAATGCCATCATCTCCGAAACCAGTCTCATGACTTCGTCAAGCCGATCAAGCAGCGTCTCAGCGCGAGACGTCAGCGCCAGTCCGCTTGGAGATCGAACGAGAAGCTGGTTTCCAAGCAACGTGCGTAAGCGTGCCAACGACGCACTCATGGCCGGCTGACTGATGCCAATCTTTTCGGCCGCACGAGTCACGTGCCGCTCGGTCAACAACGCGTGGAGACAGACCAACAGGTTGAGGTCCAAACCATTGTAATCCATAGTGCCTCTCGATCTGGGCTTCAAAACATCCATCAATCAATATCGCGCTGTCACGTTGGCGGGGTGTTCGCGTAGCATGATGCGATGACGAGAACGAAATTGCTTTATCACGGCCACAGGTTCCCGGCGACGGTCATCAGTCATGCCGTGCGTTGGTACTTCCGGCTCCGGCTCGGCCTGCGCGACATCGAGGAGTTGCTGTTCGTGCGCGGAGTGACGGTCAGCTCTGAGACGATTCGCCACTGGTGCGCGAAGTTCGGCGCGGGCTTTGCCCATCGGGTGAAACGGTGCAACGCAAGCCGGATAGCACGTGGCACCTCGACGAGATGTTCGTCACGCTGCGTGGCGAACCGTACTTGCTGCGGCGTGCAGTCGACGAGCAGGGCGTCGAAGCTAGTTATGTAGATGATTGTCCAGCTAAGTACGTGAAACGAACAAGTTAAACGATGCGAAACAATGCCATTTCTTGGTGCGAGTAGTGAGTCGGTGCTTAACTCACGGCAGAAGACCCATTACCCAACGCCAACAGGTGTGTGTTCATCTCGAAGCCCAACTCATCCCGAAGAATGATGCGCTTGATGGCACGATGATCCTGTTCGACGAGGTTGTTTAGGTACCTGACCTGCCGGACCGAGCGGGTACTGGTCGCCGTACGGCATGTCACCGAGATCATGGTCGACATCTCCGCACCCTCAGCACAACAGGCTCATGGCGCACGCGCAGAACGATGACATCCAGCGGATAATGAAGCCCCTTGAGCGCCTTGCCCAATCCCAGCACGCAGCGGCTTGCGCAGCGCATCCTTCGTCTTGGGCATCTTGTTCGTCACTGTTGATCGAACGTAAATTCTAAGCCAGCGCCTTGGTGCGACAAAACCTTTGGGCTTGACGAAGCCATAGATACGTCGTGCCGTTTCAAGGCCACCGCGCAGCAGAAGCTTACGCCGCGACGGCTAGGCCATCGCGGCTCGAGAACGGGCTTCATGCGTAGCCATGTCGGCGTAAGACGATTGGGTGTCAATCCAACCACCCTAGCTCGACCGTTTGCCGAACAGAACCCCATACCTACTAGTCTCCAGCTAGGCTCACACATGACGCAGATGGGTCAGTCTGCTCTCGCAAGCGCAGTAGCGAGGATCATCTCGTCACAGTTGGCTGGCCGAAGTCGACCTCGCGACCGCGGCTTGAAGACCTGGTCCCCTCTCTCGATCCGCTGGCCGGTCAAAGCGCAGTGCCCGCTGCAGCGGGCCGTGAACCGGCTCCAGACCTGGTCGACGTAGTGACACATCGTAGGATCACACCATGAAATCAGAACATATGTATCGCTCTGCCTCTCTATCGCCGTAATCTTGTTGTGGGGCACCGGGACCGGCATAGCCTTAAGCGCCCTGCCCCGCTTCCCTACCCGCCCGGCGCGTGCGCCGCGCCTGCAGGGGGCACGCCATGTCTCTCCACCGGTGATATCGCCGCCGCTAGAGAGACGCGACAAAAGCGAGACTACTTGGCTCCACGGGTCGACTTGTTCCATATTGGCATGCCTCTCAAGTAAGAAGAAACTCTTTCGAAAAACAGCGGAAGGGACCGCTATCCCGAATCGCGCTCTGCAAACCTGTTCGTTGTCTAGTTACGAATTCTGGACACGGGTCCAGCTGGTGGCGCTAGCTCTCAGACCTCTACGGGCCCAGAGCCCTGAGCGCAAACCAATACAGACAATGTCGGTGACCATAAGCCGAGTCCGGCTGAGCAGCTACGCTCCCGCAACCGTAATCAGAAATTCCTTCCACCACTTCGGGTCTGCGGTTGATCTCGCGACAACCTTCGTTGTCCCATTGCATCCAGTTGCTACTCTTCCCGCTTCGCGTTCCATTTGATATCCTATCTAAATAGCCTGTATGACTGACGATGCTGTGTGCGTGATGGTCGAGGACCTCGTCACCCGTCTGTATACAAAGGTCGAAAGGTAGGTAGCGAATCTTCATGTCGATTGCATTTTGATTCGAATACCTAATGAAATGCACTGTACAGGAAGATTTTTACCCGTCCCTGTTCGGCTAAAGCCTCGCGACCACCAGCAACGATCGGGAGAGAGCGGACCGCCGCTGCCCTTTGACCGACAATTCCATCTCCAACAAGTACGCCAACGCGCGCGTCGACCTTCACCGACTCTGACTAATCTTCACCACATCAACTCCATATGAGTTGGCGTTTCTGCCTATTCCGCTGCTGGTAGCAGGGTGGTCACGAGTGACAGGAATTCTGCAAGATATTGTCTGAGAAATTCACGGGTTCCTTCATTCGAAATATTGTTATCGGAGCCGATGAGATCTGGTCGGAAGGAAATATATGCTTCACCACCCATTACCAGGCTACCGAGAATTCCGAGGATCTGGCGCAGATGTTGTTGGCCGACCGCCGTGCCGAGCGCACCGGGTGAAGTTCCGGTGATGGCAACGGGCTTACCTTTCCAGACGTTTCGCTCGATTGGTTTAGAGCCCCAATCGAGCGCGTTCTTCAGCACCGCCGGGATTGAACGATTGTGCTCGGGTGTGACAAACAGAGCGGCGTCGGCCGCATCGACCCCATTGATAAAGCGAACGACGGCGGCTGGCGCAGTATCGAGGTCGGAGTTATACATAGGGAGATCATCGATTCGAATGAGCTCAAACTCGAACTTCTCGCTCTCCCCGAGGCGGATGAGAGCTTGAGCCAATCTGCGATTGATCGATTCTCGACGATTGCTACCGACGATCGTCGCAATTTTATATCTACGCATTTCTATGTTTTCCTTAGTATTTCATATCACTGAATGTTGCTCGCCCGGTTTCATGCCCCTCTCTCTTTTTTGGCTGGTCGTGTAAGAGCATCGGCGCCCAAGCCTCGGCTTTCCGACCATCGTAGCTAACGGAGACTGCGTAAATCCAGCCAAACAGTCACTTAATTTCCGCAATTCAGTAGACAACGGTAAGACCAACCAGTGCAATCCATAGCGAAAGCGACGTCGGAGCGGCAATAAACCGCGCTGCCACCTCAGCCCAAACCTCCGCATTCATCCTTCGTTTAAAACGCTTTGGCTACTTGAAAGAGCTCCGCCGATTGGCAAATTTGATCATGACTATCTCTCCGGGCACTGAGGTTCGTCCTCTGCGCGCTCCCGACTTTTCCGGCGCGCGCTCATATCGAATGGGCGTGTGAAATTTCGGAGAGAAACTGCCCGAGAAGGCGCCTCCACGGAAACTTCATTTGAAAGTTACGTCATCTTATCGAGATGATAATTATGTATATCTAACTGGGTATGTTATTTGTTGCCAAGAGTTGAGAAGCTAAAATTTTCCACACTATAAAGCGCTCAGATGCTATCGAGTGGGATGGACGAAGTGCCGGCATGAACGCTAGCACGTGTCATCTAGCGTTGCGACAGCAGCGGTTGACCTGCGCGCTGAAAGCGTGACCACCGTCGATTTTCTGCTTCGGGCCCATCGTGACAAAGCTGCTGCGCGTCGCTACTTCGAGAAAGCCATCGCTCAGAACGGCGCGCCCGAGATCGTTACCATGGACAAAAGCGGGGCCAATCAGGCGGCCCTCCAGGGCATCAACACTGAACGGGAAACTCCCGTCAAGGTCCTGCAAGTCAAGTATTCGGCAACATCGGCGAGCGGGACCGTCGGGCCATTAAATGCCGAACCAGGCCAATGATGGGTTTCAAGGATTTTCCCCGTACCCGCATCATCCTGTCGGGCATCGAAACGATGCATATGATCAGGAAATGGCAGATGAAAGCTGATGGCGTCGCGTGAACTGCCGCCGGGGGCGGTTCTATCCGTTGGCCATGTAAGGAATCCTTACCACGGCGCGGCTTTCTCGCCTTGCCGACCTTATCGCGACACAACCCCGGGCAACCGCTTCCTCTGCGGGGGTAATCCGCACTTGCGGATTGGCGCACGTTCAAGCTAAGGGTGCGCCATCAGTAACGTCTTGGCTTTTAGTGAAGGCGGTCGCCAGTCCCACCGTTGTCTTCGTTGGCGGCAGAAATCTACTCCTTCGGAGCGTATTGCATCTCACCGTTTCCAAACGACCAATCTTCCCGGGCGACATCGACCAGATTGATCACGATGTCTTCTTTGCGTACTCCCGCTTTCGCGTGAATACCGTCGACAATTGCCTTGTAAAAGGCCTTTTTCACGTCGACGGTTCGGCCAGAGTTCCAAGTTACCTGGATGAAGACGATGCCAGGTGAATAAGAGACTCCCAGGTAGCCTTCCGTCGGGTACAGAAGTTCGTCCGACGAGTGACGCGAGATGACTTGGAACTTGTCATTTTTCGGCACGTTGGCGACATTGACCATTGCTTCATAGACGGTATCGCTGACCGCGCGAACCACTTCCTGCGACGCATCTTTGGACAGATCGACTCGGACGAGAGGCATTTCGTAACTCCAATGGATTGGCTGTGAGCCATCGTTGATGAACCGCGCAACCGAGTTGGTTATGATGGGCGGTAGGAGTTATCAGCGTAGACTTGCGACCATGTTTCCGCAAGCGCGTAAGAATCGTAAATATCATGGCGAGGCAGAATTATGCTTGACCATCTGAAGATGGGCACACACCCGTTGACGTTGGGTAATGGGTCTTCTGCGGCGAGTTAAACATCGGCTCACCACTCGTAGCAAGAAATAGCATCGTTTCACATCACTTAACTTGTTCGTTACACGTACTTGGATGGACAATCAGTCACATAACCGGCTCCGTTGCAACTCTATGAGACGTCAGATTGGATCGCGACTGGGAGATGATCGATGCCGATGAATAATATTCAATGATTTAGCATGCCGAGGGACGTAACGCCAAGCAAATGATGGCGGGTTGTTCAAATTAAATTTGAATATGTTCAGATGCATTGGATCTAACATGAGGACTTTAAAGAAGTAAAGTGAGTTGAGCTTTAGATTTTGGATGTCGATAAGAGTTACGTTCCGATCCGCATCGTCGACAATTGCGCGACCACGGCATCAAACCGGTGATCGCAAGGCCCCGCACTGAACATTGGAGTGGGCTGGGCAAATTCCGACGGGTCGTTGAACGGACTCACTCGTGGCTCGACAACTTCAGTCGTCTTCGCATTCGCTTCGATCGTCGAGCTGACATTCACGAAGCATCTCGAAATTCGACTGCGCCCTCGTCTGCTGAAACATCTTCAGGCGTACGGAGCAGCCTTTTTGAACTGGCTTCTCAAGCCGCGATGCGGCGTAACCCCCACATAAGATAGTCTCCAGCTTGCTGGTGCAGTTCATGGAGTCACACATGAGTAATCGACGCGAAGTGCCTGGTATCCGGAAGTATGGCCATCCAGCTGGTGGTTGGGGAGCGCTCAAAGCGACATCGCAAGCCATCCGGCTGCAAATGGAGACCGTCAACGCGCCGCTCACGTTGCTTCGAACCAATCAGCCTGACGGTTTTGATTGTCCTGGGTGCGCATGGCCCGACAAGGAGCACAAGTCCACGTTCCAGTTTTGCGAGAACGGCGCCAAGGCGGTCACCTGGGAAGCAACGACCAAGCGGGTGCACCCAGAGTTCTTTGCGACCAACACGGTGTCATCGCTGCTGGAACGATCGGATTTTGAACTGGAGGATATGGGACGGCTCACGCATCCGCTAGTCTATGACCGTGCTACGGACACGTTCCGGGCCGTCGAATGGGAGGAGGCGTTCGGCCGGATCGGTGAAATCCTGCGCGGATTGTCGCCCGACCAGGTCGACTTCTATACGTCCGGCCGGGCCTCGAACGAGGCCGCATACCTCTATCAGCTGTTCGCACGGGAATTTGGCACAAACAATTTCCCCGACTGCTCGAACATGTGCCACGAACCGACCAGCGTCGGCTTGCCGCAATCGATCGGCATCGGCAAGGGCACCGTGTCGCTCGACGACTTCGAGAAGACCGACCTGATCATCTCGATCGGCCACAACCCTGGCACCAACCACCCGCGGATGATGGGCGCGCTGTGGGAAGCTTCGCGTCGCGGCGTCCCGATCATTGTGTTCAATCCGCTTCGCGAACGCGCGCTGGAACGCTTCCAGGATCCGCAGTCCATGCTACAGATGGCGACGTTCGGCTCCACTCGCATTGCGTCAACCTATCATCAGGTGCAAGCTGGCGGCGACGCGGCCGCGCTCAAGGGCATTATCAAGGCGGTACTCGCACTCGACGCCGAGCGCGGCGACGTGCTCGACCGCGAGTTCATCGACATGTACACGGAAGGCTTTGACGTACTCGTCGCGGATATCGAGGCCACTTCCTGGCAAGACATCGAAGCAGAAAGCGGCCTGACCCGCGAGGAGCTCGAGGACGTCGCCGACGCGTACGCGCAAGCGAAGTCGACGATCATCACCTACGGAATGGGTGTCACGCAGCATAACAAGGGCACCGCGAACGTGCGCCTGATCTGCGACCTGCTGCTGATGCGCGGCAACATGGGCAGAGAAGGCGGCGGTATCTGCCCGCTGCGCGGTCACTCGAACGTGCAAGGAAACCGCACGGTCGGCATCACCGAAAAACCTTCGGCGGAATTCCTCGCGAAGATCGAGGAGGTATTCGGCTTCAAGCCACCTGCGGAG
>Ga0206877_10225_pt1 | contig 15829 bp, 12 predicted proteins | sample Alteio_BWOrgCont_7_FD_152623 | JGI IMG/M metagenome (GOLD analysis project Ga0206877, IMG submission 152623) | Enriched cells from forest soil in Barre Woods Harvard Forest LTER site, Petersham, Massachusetts, United States -... | ecosystem: Environmental > Terrestrial > Soil > Temperate forest >...
AATGACATACGGCAGGTGCAGCCTTGTCCGGTCATCGCGCGTCTGCTTTAACATCTCATTCAGGCCGTCATCGTAAGGCGTCCAATGGATTTCATCCTGGCCGTCACACACGATCACCACCGTCAACCGCTCTGAGTCACCAATGACACTGTCCAGCGTTGATTGCAATGCCGCGAAGCTGGTGCCGCCGGAATAAGTCTGCTTGCGGACAAAATTGACAAGGTTCGTCACCGTCTGCCCCGCCCGCCACGGTTCCCACGTCACCAGCGGAAACTTCCCCATCTGCAGGGTGTCATTAAATGTCCACACGCCCACGCTGTCGCCATCACGCATGCTGCCGACGAAATCCTTCAGCAACATAGACTGGATCTCCTGTTCGACCGCCGGCAGCCGCTTCTTCATCGCCGCCGGTGGTGGTCGAGGAAGCCAAGCCGGTGGAGGCAGCGCCGCTCATCATTGTCGGCACGCATGTGACGAGCGACACCAATGATATCGCCAAACTCATGGCGGCCAATGCGGCACCGCCGCCGCCCACGCCCACGCCCACGCCCGCGCCCGCGCCGGCACCAGCGGCACCAGCATCTCCACCGACAGCAGCGGTGGGGGTTCAGCCGGCTCCAATCCCCGCCCCGCCGGCACAACCGGCACCAGTGGTGACGCAGATTGTCAATCCGCCGCCGGTGGCGCAGGTGGCTCCACTGCCGGCACCCGCGCCCGCGCCGCCGCCGGTCGTGGCGGTGGTTCCGGCGCCCGCGCCGGTGGTGGTGACTAACATCGTGGCCGCGACGGATATGACCCATGAAGATTTGGATACGAAGGTTCTGACTTATGTGGGCGTGGGCCTTTTGGGGGCGGCGATTGTGCTGGTGATTTTTCTCATCGCGCGACCCCGTCACACTCCGCACGGCAGCCTGATCACGAGTTCCATGCAGGCCGACCAGCGGCCGCCGGAAAAAAAATGATCGTTTTTCGCGCGTGACTTTTGCGCCGCGCTCTGGAAAATTTCGCTTTCATGAAAACCCTCAAGTTGAATCTCTTTGCCGTATTGAGCCTGCTCGGCCTGATCGTGGCCGGCTGCTCGAATGAATCCTCCGCCCCGGTGGCCACCAATGCCCCCGCGCCCGCGCCCGCAGCGGCGACCGCCCCGGCGGCGGCGGCAACCCCGGCAACGCCGGTTCCTCAAACGGCGACGGGATCATTCGACGACCCCTCGTCGCTCACCGCAACGGCACCGGATGATTTCAAGGTGCAGTTTGACACGACCAAGGGGCTGGTCACCGTGGAGGTCACCCGTTCGCTGGCACCCAATGGCGCGGACCGTTTTTACAACCTTGTGCGTTCCGGTTATTTCAAGGACATCGCCTTTTTCCGGGTGATTCCGGGTTTCATGTGCCAGTTCGGCATCCATGGTGATCCGGCTGTCGCCGCCAAGTGGCGCGATGCGAACATCACCGATGACCCGGTCAAGGGCAGCAACACGCGCGGGACGATCACTTTCGCCACCGCCGGCCCGAACACGCGCTCAACGCAGTTCTTCATCAACTTCGGCGATAACACCAGCCTGGATGGCCAGGGCTTTGCGCCATTTGGGAAAGTGACCGAGGGCATGGATGTGGTGGACAAAATCAACGGCGAGTATGGCGAAGGCGCCCCGCAGGGCAATGGCCCGGACCAGGGCCGCGTGCAAGGCGAAGGCAACGCCTATCTCAAGCAAAACTTTCCGAATTTGGATTACATCAAGTCCGCCACCATCGTGCAATAAACCGCGAAGATTTTTTATTTATGAGCGAAACTGCAATCATCAAGACGACCGAGGGCGACATGACGCTGGAATTCTGGCCGGATGTCGCGCCCAAGACCGTGGAAAATTTCAAGAAGCTGGCCAGCAGCGGCTTTTATGACGGCACCTGTTTCCACCGCATCATCAAGGGTTTCATGATCCAGGGCGGCGACCCGTTGACAAAGGAGCCGGCCAAGGAACATTCCTGGGGCACCGGCGGTCCGGGCTGGCAGATCAAGGCGGAGTTCAATGAGCGCAAGCATCAGCGCGGCGTCATTTCGATGGCACGCAGTGCCAGTCCTGATTCCGCCGGCTCGCAGTTTTTTATCTGCGATGGCGATGCCTCATTTCTCGACCGCCAATACACCGCCTTCGGCAAACTCATCAAGGGCGAGGATGTGCTCGCGAAGATCGCCAGCACCCAGGTCAAGGCCAGCGGTTCGGGCGAAGCGAGCAAGCCGGTCAAGCGCGTGGGCGTGGTGAGCGTCAGCATCGTAGCTGCCGGGGCGTAAAGCGCGGCTGGATGAATGGATGATTGGCCGGAGTTTTCATTCTAACCAATAATCCTCAGCCCATTTTATCTGTGTGCATCCGCGTCCATCCGTGGTTAAATTTTCGCCGTGGAAATCGCCCAACTTGCCCAGGTTTTGACCGCCCTTGGTTGTCCCGCCGATAAATCGGCCGAGATGGCCGCGCAACTCGACAAGCGCGCCCGCCAATTGGCCGCTGAAAAGAACCGGCCTTACGACGAGGCATTGATGCATTTGATCTCCCTCATGCGCCAGGGTTGGGCGGCCAAGGAAAAGGGTTTTTGAATCTATGATCACGCCCTGGAAAAAAGTGGGTTCCAAACCGGTCGGTGACTTTCGCATCTTCAAGCTGCGCTCCGACATCTGCATCAACCCGCGAACGGGCAAAGAGCATGATTTCTATGTCCTTGAGACGGTGGGCTGGGTCAATGTCATCGCCCTCACGCCCGCGCGTGAACTGGTGATGGTGCAGCAGTACCGCATCGGCTCGCAGACGGTGGAATTGGAGATTCCCGGCGGGATGATGGATGCCGGCGAGACGGATCCGGTGGCCACGGCGGTGCGCGAGTTGCGCGAGGAGACCGGCTACGAGGGCGAGAACGCCCGCCTGCTCGGCCAAGTCTGGTCCAACCCCGCCATTTTGAACAATCGCACCTACACCGTGTTGATTGAGAACTGCCAGTTGCGGCACGACGTGGAATTTGACCAGGGCGAAGACCTGACCACGCTGCTTGTGCCGGCGGCGGAAATCCCGCAACTGGTCGCCGATGGAAAGATCGGGCATTCGCTGGTGGTGGCGGCGCTGTATCATTTTGATTTGTGGCAGCGGGGGTTGAAGAAATGAAGTGGCGCGAACCTCAAATGCAACTATATTGGGCGGCCCGGTTTTAATATCGTGAAATTCAGGACATGAACGAAGATCTGCAAAAACGCATCCAGGCCGCGCTCGCCAATCCCCAGAACATGGGCGAGATGGCCGGCGCGGATTCCATCGGCACCGTCGGCAACGCGGATTGCGGCGAGATGTTGCGTCTATGGGTGAAGTTCAAGGAGTCGAACGGGCGGAAGGTCATTGACCGCGCCACGTTCCAGTCGTTCGGCTGCGAGACGGCCATCGCCGTCGCCAGCCTGGCCACGGAATTGATCCGGGGCAAGACCGCCGAGGAGGCGCTCGCGCTCAAGACCGAGGAACTGGCCGGTGAACTTGGCCCGCTGCCGCCGATGAAAATCCATTGTGCCCAGCTCGTGGAAGGCGCGCTGCGGGCCGCGCTTGAACCGCAAAACGTGGTCATGAAACCGGAAGTTTCACCCGCGCCGGCCGGCGCGCCGACATTGCTCGACAGCTTTTCCAAGCCAAAAGAAGGCGGCGTAAAACTGACTTTTCTGGACGAGCAAAAGAACTGAGGAGCCCGGCCACGTTTTCCGGCCCATCACCCCACCGAGGAAATTATTTCACCGCCGCCTCGGTGATGATGAGATCGCCTTTATCGGCGTCCAACCGGGCGCGTACGCCAACGGGAATGGTGGCGTTCAAGGCGATGTGGCCGAAAGGCAGGCCCACAACTACCGGCACGCGCAAACCTGAGAGGCGTTCTTTCACCACCTCCGCGCCGGACTGTTGGTATTCCTTCGCCGGCGCTTTTACTTTCACCTCTTTCCATTCCTGGTTCGCACCGGGAGGCTTGACGAGGGCGCGGACGGTTTTCAGGGCCGGGTCATTCAGTGAGTTGTTTTCCCGGTTCACGCCGACCGCCACGCCGGCAACCTGGGCGAAAACTCCCGCGTTCCACAAATGTGTCAGCATCCGGTCCAGCCGATATGGCTTTTCGTTGACGTCCTCGAGGAAAAGAATTTTCCCCTTGTACGACGGGGCGAACGGCGTGCCCAGACCGGCACAGATCAATGATAGATTGCCGCCGGCCAGACGGCCTTCGGCCACGCCGCCGCGCAGGCTGGAAACAGTCTTTCCATCATAGCCGGCACAGATGCTGCCGGGTGCCTTCGCTTCCATAATGGCGCGGAAAAAAGATTGCTTGGTGAACTCCGGCACTTTGGGGTCGGCCAGCGCGCCGTTTAACATTGGCGCGTGGAAGGAGATGAGGCCCGCTTTTTTCAACAGGACGCCATGCAGCGCGGTGATGTCGCTGTAACCGGAAAGGATTTTGGGGTTGCGCCGGATGACCGCGTAATCCAGCCGGTCGAGGATGCGCGTGGTGCCATAGCCGCCCCGGATGCAGAAGATGGCGTTCACCTTTTTGTCGGTGAACATTGCCATCACGTCCGCCGCGCGTTCGCGGTCCGTGCCGGCGATGAAGCCCAGCCGGGCGCGAACATTTTTCCCGAGCTTCGGTTTGAAGCCATGGCATTCCAAGGCTTCGATGGCGAGGTCCACGGTATACGGGTCCGGCGGCGGACTGGCCGGGGCGATGATGCCAATGGTGTCGCCGAAATTCAGCCGGTCGGGTTTAAGCAACGTAGGCATGAGTTGACAAGGCGGCAACCGGCGGCCGGAAGTTGGTTTGCTTCATCGGTTGCTAGTTACAAAAATGCGGTCGCGGCCACAACTTTTCTTTTTCAGCCGGGCGGTCGGACTCCTGCCCGGTTTAAGTAAAGTGCAGTTTTTTCAAGGCTTTTTGCCTAAATAGCCGGTTTCCTAATTGACGATTTTAGAGCATCCTATGGCCATTCCATATGAGAATCGCCGCCGCCATATTTATGTCCCTCGGTCTGCCTTTGTTCGCGGGCACGTTTAACGTCCGCGATTATGGCGCGACGGGCGATGGCAAAACTTTGGACACAACGGCGCTGCAAAAAACCATTGATGCGGCGGCGCAGGCGGGCGGGGGAACGGTTCTGGTTCCAACTGGAAATTTTTTGACCGGCCCGTTCAAACTCGCCAGCAACATCAATTTGGAACTGGCGAAGGACGCGGTGATCCTCATCAGCGACGATCGCACCACGTATCCGGTCGTCAATGCACGGTATGAAGACGCGATCACGGCCGAGGGGGCGCATGATCTAAAAATCACCGGTGAGGGAACGATTGATGGGCAGGGCCAGGCATGGTGGGCGGCTTTCCGGGCTGACCCCGGCATGACCCACCGGCCTTACCTGATCAAATTCACCAACTGCGAGCGGGTGGAAGTGGCGGATGTGACGCTGCAAAATTCGCCGATGTTCCATCTCGTGCCGCAGAATTGCACGGACGTGAACATTCATGGAATCAAGATTTACTCGCCGGCCAACGCCTCGAATACGGACGGGATCGACCCGTCCGGCTGGAATTTCATCATCACGCACTGTGTCATTGATACGGGCGATGACAATATCGCGATCAAACCGGCCAAGGCGCGCCAGCCGGGCAACAAAAATTATCTCATCACGGACTGCCAGTTCATCCACGGCCATGGGATGTCAGTGGGCGGCGGCACGGCGGGCGGACTGGATGGGTTGACCGTCAGCAACTGCACGTTCGTTGACACGGATGCGGGCATCCGCATCAAGACGCTGCGGGGCAATGGCGGCCTGCTGCAAAATGCGACCTATGAAGAGCTCACGATGAATGCCGTGAAGCGCCCGATCTACATCATTGACTGGTATCCCGAGCGCAATGCTCCGCGTGACCCGGCGACCGAGACGGCGGAGCCGGTCAAGCCCGGCACACCCCTCAATAAAAATATCATCATCCGTGACCTTACCGCCACGAACTGCCCGTCCGCCGGCGTGATTCGCGGGCTGCCCGAGGCGCCGATCACCGATATGCTCCTGACCAATGTCAACATTTCGGCCAAAACCGGACTGGAGATATACCATGCGACGGGAATCAAGTTTGTCGCGTCTAAAATTGACGCGGAAACGGGCGCCAACCTCACCACCTTCGATGCGCAGGTGGAGGGCTTGGACGCGCAGAATGTAACGAGGCATGAATAGAACCTTCCTGGCCGCAAATATTTTTCTGCTGTCATTGTCGCTCCGGGCAGGTGTTTTCAATGTCCGCGATTTTGGAGCAACCGGTGACGGCCAGACATTTGACACGGTGGCCATCCAGAAGGCGCTTGATGCCTGCCAGGAATCCGGCGGCACGGTGGAATTTCCGGCTGGAACCTATTTGAGCCGGCCCTTGACCTTGCATTCGAAAACGACCGTGCAATTGGATGCCGGAGCCACCCTGCAGGCGAGCACAAATCAGGTGGATTTCATGAAGACCCCCGGCAACTGGTTGAAGCCGAAGGGGAGCTTCATCCCGTTCATCGGCGGCCAGGATTTGACGGACGTGACTTTTACCGGCGGCGGAACGATTGATGGCGGCGGTTCCGTGTGGTGGCCGGAGGCGGAGAAGGCGCGGCAAATAAGGCCCGGCTACACGCTGCCGCGTCCGAGCCTGATCGTCATTGAACGCACCAAAAACCTGCGCCTGGAAAACATCACGCTGCAAAATTCGCCGAAGTTTCATCTGGTGCCGGTGGATTGCGAGGATGTGGTGATTTCGAACGTGACCATCCTGGCGCCAGAGCACGCGGCGAACACGGACGCGATTGACCCCAGCGGCCGGCGGATGCTTATCACGCATTGCAAGATTGACGTGGGCGATGACAACATCGCCATCAAGGCAGGCCGTAAAACGCCCGGCCATGATTTTGAGAGTGAGGATATCACAGTGACGGACTGCACGTTTCTGCACGGCCACGGCATGAGCATCGGCAGCGAGACGGCGGGCGGCGTGCGCAACGTAACCGTGAAAAATTGCGCGTTTGAAAACACGGAGAACGGCATCCGCATCAAGTCGGACACGCGCCGCGGCGGCATCGTGGAAAACATTTCCTGCGATGGCATTACGATGAAAAACGTGGATCCGGCCATCACGTTGACGTGTTATTACCAGAATAATTCTTCCGGCGATGGAAAACATCCGGCTGGCGGCCAGACGAACGCACCGGCGCGGGAAGGCAGCAACCTTCCAGTGTACCGCCATATCCACATCAGCAACCTGACGGCGACGTGTCCCAAGGCGGCGGGATTGATCCGGGGCCTGCCGGAAAGCTGCATCACCGACGTGGTGCTGGAGAATGTCAGCATCACCGCCACCAAAAGTTTCGAGATCAGCAATGCGAATGGGATCCAATTGAAAAATGTCCTGGTAACGGTGGCGGAAGGTGATCCGTTCAAACTGGACAATGCGCAGGTGGCGGGCTTGAAATAAATTTAAACCATGAAGAAAAGATATTTGATACTGACGTTGGGCCTCGTTCTGGCCGGCGCGGCGTTTGCAGAGCCGTCGGGCTGGGACCAGGTGCCGGAGATATTGTCGCGCGTCGTGCCCCCGAAATTTCCGGCGCGCGAATTTGACATCACGAAATTTGGCGCGGTGGGGGATGGCCAGACGGATTGCACGGAGGCGATCGCCAAAGCCATTGCGGCCTGCGCCAAGAAGCACGGGGGCCATGTGGTCGTGCCGGCGGGGGAATTTTTGACGGGCCCGATCCAACTGCGCAGCGGCGTGGATTTACATCTGGCGGCGACCAATTCAGTCTTGAAATTCAGCACCGACCCGAAGGCGTATCTGCCCGCCGTGTTCACGCGGTTTGAAGGCATCGAGTGTTACAATTATTCGCCGTTGATTTATACGGTCGGACAGAAAAATGTCGCGATCACGGGCGACGGCCTGCTGGACGGCCAGGCGGACGATTCCAACTGGCTCGGGTGGAAGGGCCGCAAGGGCGGCTCGAACAACCAGAACGTCGCCCGCAAGCGGCTGGATGACATGAACAACCAGAACGTGCCGGTGAGCCAGCGCGTTTTTGGCGAGGGCGATTTCATGCGGCCCAATTTCATCCAGTTTCAGCGCTGCAAAAATGTCCTGATAGAGGGGGTCAGAATCCGCCGTTCGCCGATGTGGGAAATTCATCCGCTGCTCTGCACCAATGTCACCGTGCGCGGCGTGGACATTTATTCGCACGGCGCGAACAATGACGGCTGCGATCCCGAAAGCTGCCGCGATGTGCTGATAGAAAAATGCCTGTTCGACACGGGCGATGACTGCATCGCCATCAAATCCGGCCGCAACAACGACGGCCGGCGTGTGGGCATTCCCTCGGTGAACCTGGTCATCCGCGACTGCACCATGCGGGACGGCCATGCGGGCACCGCCATCGGCAGCGAGATTTCAGGCAGTTGCAGCAATGTGTTTGTGGAGGATTGCGAGATGAGCAGCCCGAACCTGGTCTGCGCGCTGCGGTTGAAATCCAACGCGATGCGCGGCGGCGTGCTGCAGAATATTTTCATGCGCAACGTGAACGTCGGGCTGGTGAAGGACTCGGTGCTGCAGATTGATTTTCTGTACGAGGAGGGTGCCAGGGGCGAATTCAATCCCGTTGCCCGGAATGTCGTGATGGAAAACATCAAGGTGGCGCAGACGCCGCGCGTGCTGAATGTGCGCGGGTTTCCCGCAGCGAGCATCACCGGTGTACGGATCTACAACTCCAGCTTCAAGCAGGTCCAGAACCCGGATGTGGTGCTGGATGCGGACGTGAAACTGGTGGACTGTTCGCTCGAACCGGCGAAGTGAGTTATATTGCCGCGAAGCCTCATGAAGCGTCTCACCGTCATCCGGCTGCTTGTTGTTGCAGGAATTCTCTTCGCGGCAATTGAAAAAGCCGCCGCCATTCCCGCGCTGCCGGTAATAGACACCAACAATGTCGTGACCGTCACCAATGCGGCCTATGGCGCGGTGGGCGACGGGGTAACGACCAACACGACGGCGATCCAGAACGCGATCAACGTGGCGGCAGCGGGTGCCACGACGAATGGCGCGGCCGGCGGCACGGTGGAGATTCCGGCGGCGGCCAATGCCTATCTATGCGGGCCGATCACTCTGAAGAGCAGGGTCAATCTGCAGATTGATGCCGGCGCGGTGTTGCGAATGCTGCCGTTTGCCAGCTACCCAAAAACTTACTTCACAAATTACACGACGAATGTCGTCATGCTGGTCACAAACATCACCACGAATGTGACTTGGACGGGAACTACATTTATTTCCGGGTCGAACCTGCATGATCTGGAAATCAGCGGGTCGGGGGCGGTTGACGGGCAGGGTGCCCCTTGGTGGCCTTATTCCAATACTAATGGGGATACGCGGGCGATCATGTTTTCGCCGAGCGACTGCGACCGTGTGCTGATTCAAAATGTGACCCTGTCCAATTCGCCGATGTTTCATATCGCCATCAGCGGGGGATCTTCGGGCAATACGACCGTTCAAGGGGTCACTATTTTTGCGCCGGGGAGTTCTCCCAACACCGATGCCTGTGACGTGGACGGAACGAATATCCTGGTCCAGAACTGCAACATCAGTGAGGGGGATGATGACTTCACCTGCGGCGGCGGCACCTCGGGCGTGCTCCTGACCAATAATACCTACGGCACCGGCCACGGCATATCCATCGGCAGTTATACTGACCAGGGCGGCGTTTCCAATATCACGGTCATCAACTGCACCATGAACGGGACGGTGAATGGGATCCGGATCAAGTCGGACAACAACCGCGGCGGGTTGGTTCAGAATATCAACTATTACAACGTGAGCATGACCAACGTGAATTTTCCGATCCAGGTTTACTCTTATTACAACGAAATCGGCACGCCCAGCAGCATCTCGCCGCTCACGGCGGCGAATGAGTCTGTTCCGATCATAACCAACACCCTGACGCCGGTTTTTCGGAACATTACCTTCAGCAACATCACCGCGACATCCGTCAGCGGCTATCCCATTGGCATCATCTGGGCGCGCACGGAAATGCCGGCGACCAATATCGTCTTTGACAAGGTCACCCTTACCGGCGACCGCAGCTTTGACCTCTATAATGTCAAGGGCGCGCAATTCATTGATTGCAATCTGACCAATTCCACAGGCACGACCAATTTTGAGATCTTCAACGCGCAAGCCATCATCACCAACAGCGTGCCCATCAACACGCACTTCTCCTTTGACGGGCTGACAACCAATGGCTACGACAACATCCTCTCCTTTTATAATATGACCGGCTTGTTGAAAAATACGAACACCGTGGGCGTCAGCCCGTTGACCCTTTCCGCCAGCACGTTGTCCGTGCTCAACAATCTGAACCTGTCGCCCGCGACCATTTTGAATTATACCCTGGGCACGAACACAACCAAGGTCACCGTGGTCGGCAACCTGGCACTGGGCGGAACAAACTATATTTCCGCCGGCCCGGGTTTTACCAACGGCACCTATACGCTGCTGACTTACACCGGGTCATTGAGCGGATCCACGCCGGTGCTCGGCGCGGCTCCGGCGGGCTTTAACTGTGTCTTCAATACCGGCACGGCCGGGCAGGTGAATCTCATCGTGACCCTGCCGGCACCGCCCGCACCGACCAATCTGGTGGCGACCGCCACAAATCTGCTGATCAATCTTAAATGGAATTCCGTCGGCACCGCGACGAACTACAATGTGAAGCGCGGCACGGCCAACAACGGGCCTTATCCGACGGTGGTCAGTGTGACAGCGACAAATTATGCCGATGCCACCGTCAGCAACGCGGTAAATTACTATTACGTCGTGACGGCAGTGAATTCGGGCGGTGAAAGCACCAATTCTATGCAAGCCAGCGCGGTTCCCTTGCCATCAAACCAGCCGACGAATATTGTGACGCAGCTTGTGGGCAATCAAATGCAGCTTTCCTGGCCGCAAGATCATCTGGGCTGGCGGCTGCAAATCCAGACAAACGATTTGAGCACCGGCCTTTCCACCAACTGGGCGACCGTGGCAAACTCCACGAATCTCGATACGACGAACCTGGTCATCGACCCGGCGAACGGTTCGGTCTTTCTACGGCTGATTTATCCGTAGTCGCGCCAAGCCTGCCTGACACCACAACTCATTTCACTGCGAGTTTTTCGTCGAGCCAGGCCACCACTTGCTGCTGCCAGCCGGGGGTGAATTTTTCCCAGTCGGCGATGCGGTGCTGCCCGCCGGGAATCATGATCAGGTCACAGGTCGCGCCGGCGGCTTTCATTTTTTGTTGAAATGCGAGCGATTGATTGGCGGGGACAGTCCTGTCCGCGCTGCCTTGCACGATCAAAAACGGCGGGAGACCGTGACGGACATAGGTGAGCGGCGAATTTTTTTTGAGCACGCTGCGGACACTTCCTGTGATATTGGTGGAGTCGCAACTAAATAGATTTCGCATGGAGATGCTCAAGCCGCCACGCCGTTCATTATCAGCGACCAGATCTGTCGGCGGTGCGAAACCGACGACGGCCTGAACCGCTTCATCGGGTTTATTTGCCAGATGTAGGCAGCTCAGGAAGGATAAGAACGGACAGTGCGTCCCTGAGTGGGTTCCGGCCAGCGTCACCAGATGGCCGCCGGCTGAATAACCAAGCAGAGCGATGCGATGGGGGTCGCCTTTATATTCCATCGCGTGCTGCTTTACCCAGCGGATGGCGGTCTGGACGTCATCGTAGCACACTGGCCAGCGGTTGGTCGGGGCCAGCCGGTAGTTGATGGTGAACCAGGTGAAATTGGTCGCGGCGGCGGCGGCAAATACCGGGACGATGTCTGTCTCCTTGTCGCCGCTCATCCAGCCGCCACCGTGGACGATGAGGACGACGGGAAATTTCCCATCCCCCGGCGGAACATGCGCATCCAGGAAGAGCTTTTCGCCGCCGGCCTCGCCGTATTGGATGTCATACCGGGTCGCGGCGATCTTGGGATCCAGCGGCGGCACGGTGGGATTCCAGCCATCCGCGCCGCCGAGCACTTTTTCCAAGGTGATTTTCTTGGCCTCGGCGTCGGAAAGTTGTTTCGTCCAATCGGGCCGGGTCGCCGGGCTGGCGCCCGCGCCGGTGGAATTATATTCTGCATAGCGCGCGGTGGCGTGCGCCTCGGGTTTTTTCCAATCAAACCACCCTTTGGGCTGGACCACATCGGACATGTCGCAACTCAGATAAATCGTGCTGGCGTAAATCCGCCAGGGGCGGCCAAGCAGTGTGTGCGCGCCCGGTTCGCCGGTGACTTTGCAATGGGAGAACACAAAACCGAATTCTGCATCCACGGGCGTGGAGGCGGCGGTCAGATAGCCGTCGCGCAGTGAATGGATCTCGCATTTCTCAAACCACGCGGTGGCCGCGCCAAAAATAAAGTCCACATGGCCGCAGATGTAGCAGTTCTCAAAGTACTGCCGCCCGCGGTTGAGCAGGATGGTGTCCTGCCAGCCAAGAAAGCGGCAGTGGCGGAAGCTGGCGCGGTCGCCGTCCACCCGGATGGCAAGCGCCTGCCCGACCGGCCCGGCGGTGTTTGCAAACGTGAGGTTTTCCGCCGAGAAATCATCCGCATCAATGGTCGTGGAAGGCGTCTTGAACGTGCCAATGGGTTTGCCCTCGGCATTGGTGATGCCGGCGTAAAGATTGAACGAGAGGATGGTATTGGTGGCATTGTCGCCGACGAGTTTGAAGTATCTTTTTTCGCGCTGAATATAAATCAATTCCTGATAAGTGCCGGGCGCGATGTGGATGACCACGGGGTTTTCCCGGCTGCCTGAGGGCACAGACATGATGGCCGCCTGGACGGTTTGAAATTGCGCCGAGCCGTCGGCAGCGACGAACAGGTTGGTTTGCGCGGGCAGTTTCGTCGCCAGGAAAAGGAGCAGGGCGGCGGAGAACAGTTTGTGCTTCATGCGGGGAAAATTAAGGGAAGGCGTCCGCCACCGCCATCGGGAAATTTTATGAATTCCTGCAAATATGTGTGATGACGTGGTGGAGGGGAGCGGAAATCCGCTTTTGGCATTTTCGTGCGGGTTTGCAGCGGACGGCAAAGACTGGTAAAACATCGCCGTGAATCTGACCTTCCGTCTCCGGTTTGTGACCCACCCCGGGCAGTCGCTCGCGCTGGCGGGCGGCCATCCGCTGCCCGCCCATCCTGTGCCCCTCCAATTTCTCGACCGCGACCATTGGCAGGTCGCGATTCCGCTCACGGCCCAGGCCTGCGCCGGGTCTTTCCACTACAGTTATCTTTTCCGCAATGGCAACGCGCAGGCAACCGACTGGGGGCGTGACCGCAGTCTGCGTCCGGCGGATTTTAACTGTGCCGAGCTGCTCGTGATTGACGCCTGGAACACCGCCGCCTTTTTTGGAAACGCCTTCGCCACCGCGCCCTTCAAAAACGTCCTGCTCGCGGAACATTTCACGGAAGTCAAAACCATCCCGGCAAAAAATCCCACGCATACCTTCCGGGTCAAGGCGCCGCTCCTCGAAAAAAATCAAACCCTTTGCCTGCTTGGTGAGGGTCCGATTCTTGGAAACTGGCAGACCGCAAGCCCGGTTTTGCTCAACCGCATCGCGGGCAAAGATGATTTGTCCGTGCAACTGGACTTGCGCGGCCAGCCGTTTCCGTTCGCCTACAAATACGGCGTGTTTGATGTGGCGAAGAATTCCGTTCTCCGCTTTGAAGCCGGTGCCGACCGGATTTTGAATGACAAGATCGAGCGGGATAAACACACGCTCGTCAATGACGGGTTCGCCAGCCTGCCGGTGGAACACTGGCGCGGCGCGGGCGTGGCGGTCCCCGTCTTCAGCCTGCGGAGTGAAAGCAGCTTTGGCACCGGTGAATTTCTTGACCTTAAACCGCTGGCCGACTGGGGAAAACAGGTGGGGTTGAAACTGATCCAGCTTTTGCCCGTGAATGACACAAGTGCGACGAATTCGTGGAAGGATTCCTATCCCTACGCCGCCATTTCCGCCTTCGCGCTGCATCCCCTTTACCTGAACCTCGCCGCCGTGGCCGACGGGAAAAACCGGCGGCATCTCAAGCCGCTTGAAGCCGTGCGCCAGCGACTGAACCGGATGAAGACTCTGGACTATGAGGCCGTGATGAAAGTGAAGCTGGCTTTCCTGAAAAAGATCTTCCCATCACAGAAAGCCGCCACCTTCAGCACGGCGGAATACAAGAAATTTTTCAAGGAAAACCAGCGCTGGCTCGTGCCCTACGCCGCCTTCTGTTTTTTACGGGATAAGTTTGGCACGGCGGATTTCGGCCGGTGGCCGGAGCATAAGGCTTTTGACGCTGGAAAAATCGCCGCGCTATCCAGGAAAAATGAGGAGATTGCCTTCCACTTTTTCGTCCAGTTCCACTTGCACCGGCAACTGAAGGAGGCGACGGCGCATGCTCATGCCTGTGGCCTGGTGGTCAAAGGCGACATCGCCATCGGCGTGTGCCGGCACGGCGCGGACGCGTGGCAGTCGCCCGAGCTTTTCAACATGGAAATGCAGGCCGGCGCGCCGCCCGACGCTTTTGCCGCCAAGGGCCAGAACTGGGGTTTTCCAACTTATAACTGGCCGCACATGGCGGCCGATGATTTTGCCTGGTGGAAGCGCCGGTTCGCCCAGATGGGCCATTATTTTGACGCGTTCCGGATCGACCATATCCTCGGCTTTTTCCGCATCTGGAGCAGCCCGGCGCACGCGGTCGAAGGCATCCTCGGCCACTTTGTGCCGGCGATTGCAATCGAGCCGGGCGAATTCGCGGCGCGTGGCATTGCCTTTGATTTGGACCGTTTCACCAGGCCGTTCATCACGGACGCCGTGCTGGCGGAGGTTTTTGGTGATGCGGCGGAACCGGTCCGGCGGGAATTCCTGGACGCGGCCGGCGAACGTCACTACCACCTCAAACCCAAATTTGCCACGCAACGGCAGGTAAACGACTATTTTGCCGCCCGGCCGCAGAATGGCCGTAATGCGAAATTAAAAACCGGCCTCTTCGACCTGATCAGCAATGTGCTCCTGTTCGCCATGGATGGGAAATACCATTTCCGTTTTGCGATCGAGCAGACCTCGTCCTTCAAGAATCTCCCCGGCGACACCCAGGCAAAACTGCGCGACCTGTACGTGGATTATTTTTTCCGGCGGCAGGATGAATTCTGGATGCGCGAGGCGATGCAAAAACTCCCCGCGCTCAAGCGCGTCACCAACATGCTCATTTGCGGCGAAGACCTGGGACTTGTGCCAGCGTGTGTGCCGGAAGTGATGCGCGACCTCGGCTTCTTGAGCCTTGAAATCCAGCGGATGCCAAAAAATCCGGGCCAGGAATTCTCGCGCCCGCCAGATGCGCCCTATTTGAGCGTGGTCACGCCTTCGACGCACGACATGAGCACAATCCGCGGCTGGTGGACGGAAGACCCGGCGCTGACCCGGAAATTTTTCAATCTTGGGCTGGGCCTGCCCGGCGAAGCGCCGGTTGAGGCGACGCCGGAAATCGTCGAGGCGGTCGTCCGGCAGCATCTCGCGTCACCGGCGATGTGGAGCATCTTCCAGTTGCAGGACCTGCTGGGCGTGGACGGGGAAATCCGCCGCAAAGATGTTGCGGCCGAGCGCATCAACGTGCCTGCCATACCGAATTATTACTGGCGCTACCGGCTGCACCTGACACTGGAGAAATTACAACGGGCGGAGCAATTTAATTCGCACCTATCGCGGCTGCTCCGCGAAAATGGGCGTTGAGTGTTGC
>Ga0206877_10226_pt1 | contig 15795 bp, 14 predicted proteins | sample Alteio_BWOrgCont_7_FD_152623 | JGI IMG/M metagenome (GOLD analysis project Ga0206877, IMG submission 152623) | Enriched cells from forest soil in Barre Woods Harvard Forest LTER site, Petersham, Massachusetts, United States -... | ecosystem: Environmental > Terrestrial > Soil > Temperate forest >...
GTTTTCGGTATAGCGAGTGGGTTTTCATTCATGAGTGGCGATCCATTAGGTAAAGTAAGGGGTAGAGAAAAAGCCATACGATATCAACAAAGTGCCAATAAAGCCCAACCACTTCGACCGGCGTATAATAATGCGACGAAAACGCCTTCTTTATTGATCGGTGATAGAGGACCGCTATGGCTCCTAGTCCTATTGTCATATGTAGCGCGTGCAACCCGGTCAAAGCATAGTAAATAAAATAGAGCATTCGAGCGGCTTCAGGATTGGGACCGACATAGTGATAGCCGATATCGTGATAAGAAGATCCCGGAACAATATTTCTTTCAATATCATCATAGTATTCATAAGCTTTGAGGCATAAAAAAGAAAAGCCCAATACCCAAGTGAGTGCAAGAAAACGCGCTGATCTTCTACTTTGGTCATTTCTTGCGAAATGGACTGCTAAAGCTATAAAGTAGCTACTGGTGAGAAGGATTACCGTGTTAATAGTCCCAATCCCTAAATTAAAATTCTTTCCCGCAAGCTCAAATACTGTCGGATAGGTGGTTCGATAGACGGTATAGACTAAAAGGAGTCCTCCAAAGAAAAGGACCTCAGTTGCTAGAAATATCCACATTCCTATACTTGCGGTTTCTTGCTGGTGTTCCATACTATCAAACTGCTCGGCGTGCAGTTTATGGGCCGGCTCAATGTCAATGGGGTTCTTGGTGATCCGCTCAGTCATGAACTTCTCCCTGCGGTTTGAAGTCGATTTCAGTCAGTGCTTCATTCAAATAGCAATAGGGATCCTCAGTTACGAATGGAGTAGAATGAAAATTAAATTGAGGAGGTGGAGTGGCGGCCTGCCATTCTAAGCCTGTTGCACCCCAAGGGTTTTTCGAAGCTTTCCGGCCGTAGCGAAGGGACCATAGGAGGTAGAAAATGGGTAAAAGGTATCCGACTGCCAAAATAGATGCCCCTAGAGTCGACATGACGTGAAGAACTTGAAACTCAGGAGGATAGTTGTGGTAGCGTCGGGGCATGCCAAGGTATCCTAATAGGAATTGCGGAAAAAAAGTTAGATTGAATCCAAAAAAAAGAAGCAATGCTGCAAGTCTTCCCCAAAATTCGGGATAAAGCCTCCCAGAAATTTTTGGCCACCAAAAATGAATACCTGCTAGATAGGCACTCACCATTCCTCCCACCATAATGTAATGAAAATGAGCAATAACGAAATAGGTATCATGTACGTGCACATCAACTGCCATGGCGGCTAGGAACAAACCAGTCAGGCCACCGACCGTGAAGAGACCTATAAAACCTAAGACATAAAGCATTGGAGTGGTATAACTGATTCGACCTTTATAGAGTGTTGCGGTCCAATTAAAGACTTTGATGGCCGACGGGATTGCCACCAAAAAACTCAAAAATGAAAAAACAATTCCGGCATAAACGGATTGACCACTCACAAACATATGATGTCCCCAGACCAAAAAGCCCAGAGCGGCGATTGCGACACTTGAGAAGGCAATAAATTTGTATCCAAAAATCCTCTTCCTTGAAAAGCAGGTAATGACCTCACTGATCACACCCATACCTGGGAGAATCATAATGTAGACTGCAGGATGAGAATAGAACCAAAATAGATGCTGAAAAAGTAAGGGGTCGCCACCCAAAGATGGATCAAACACACCAATTTTAAAAATCCTTTCCAGAGCAATCAAAATGAGTGTTATTGCAAGAATAGGCGTTGCGAGAACCAAAATAACACTAGTTGAATAAATGGCCCAAAGAAAAAGCGGCAACCGAAACCATGTTAACCCAGGGGCCCGCATTCGATGTATCGTTGCAATGAAATTCAATCCAGTTAAAATTGAGGAGAAACCTGTAATGAACACCCCGGTAGCGGTAGCAATCACAAAGGAATTTGAAAATAGCGTACTATAGGGGGTGTAAAAGGTCCACCCGGTGTCTACTCCGCCAGCAATAATTGTAATAAAGGTAAACATGCCACCTATAATATAGATATACCAACTAGCTAGATTGAGTTTTGGATAGGCTAGGTCTCGTGCCCCAATCATCATTGGCACTAGAAAATTGCCGAGAACATTCGGTATCGAAGGGATCAAAAAGAACCAAACCATGATGACCCCGTGCATAGTGAAAGTCTTATTGTAGGTGTCAGCACTCAAAAGTGCTCCCTCTGGAGTCATTAAATTTACTCGGATTAGGGTTGCGGCTGCTCCCCCAATCAAAAAGAAAAAAGTAATAGATACAAGGTAAAGCAACCCGATGCGTTTGTGGTCTGTCGTGAGGAGCCACGACTTAATCGTGGTTTCTTGATTCAGGTAATTCTTGCTACTTGGATTGACAGAGTCATTGGCTATTTCTTGGGTCATTTTCTTGGGTCGCTTTCTGCGCTTTGATAAAGGCAATGAGATCGAGAATATCTTCTTCGTTGAGTTGCCCTGCGTATGATGGCATTACGGGGGGATAGCCTTTGACTATCTTTGCTTGCGGATTGAGGATCGACTCTCGGAGATAATTTTCGTCGACTAAAATAGTGGATCCATCGCTCAAAGTTTCCCGCTTTCCGAAGATTCCAATCAACGATGGTGCTCGAATGGCGGAAGTTCTGTCATGGCAATTGGCACATCCCAACCTGTTATATAACGTGGGAATTTTGATAGGAGGATTTGACTGAAGCCAATTTTGATAGTCGCTCTGTGACTGGACGATCACCTTCCCGCGCATATCGGAGTGCATCGTTCCACAATACTGAGAGCAGAAAAGGTGGTATTCTCCTGTTTTGGTAGCCTCAAACCAGGTTCGAGAATAACGTCCCGGAAGGACATCTTGTTTGATTCGAAAGGCGGGAACAAAAAAGCTATGAACGACGTCTTGTGAAGTCATAGTGAGAAGAATGGGTTTACCCACTGGTACATGGAGTTCGTTTATTTCCCTCTTGCCAGTGGAGTGTTGAAATTTCCACATCCATTGTTTTCCTACGACCCAAATTTCGCTTGAGTCAGACGGAGGCGCGTGCATTTGAAAATAGATTACGGTGGACCAAGTAAATAGAGCTAAGAATAAAACCAGCGTTCCAACCGTCCAACTCCACTCAACCGTTTGTTGATTCTGTTTCTCAATCTTTCTAGAATGAGGTGATCCATTTCGATAGCGAATTCCGAAGAACAAGATCAGCCCAAATACTATTAGGCAGATTATACAACAAAGAATAAGAAGAGTTATAGTTAGCCAATCAACTTGGCTGGCAAACGTTGAAGCCTGCATTGGAAAGAAGGAAAACCGCGTATTATTCATGAGCTTTCCTCCGGCTGTTTTTCTTTTGAAAGTCGATAAAAAAAGAATAGTAAAAGTGCGAGTCCTCCTAAACTAGTCAATCGAATTAGATTCATAATCAGTGGACCATTTCGACTCATTTTCGGATCGTAGTGAAAACAATAGAGGAGTATGGCTTCAATAGAGTTTTGTGTGGAATTCCGGCCGGAGCTTTTTGACAGTATTGACAGTTGTTGTTTCTGATGTGGATGTAAGGCTCGATGGAGTTCGTTTGGGTCATATTGGATTCCAAGAAAATATTTAGAAATAACACCGTCGGGCCTTACGATGATGATTCCGCTGGGGTGTGAATATTCTTTGGAAAATGGATCGAGTTGATAGTGGAATCCGGCCGCCTTTGCAAGAGTTTGAACTTCGGAGATTTTACCTGTCAAAAAGGCCCAGTTTGAAGTTTCGTGCGTTCTGGCAAGAGCTTTTCCTAATTGAGCCAAGTAAATTCGCTTCTTCGCAAGCGCCTGAGTTGAAGTGTCACTTGGGTCAAAGCTAATTGAAATGACATGATAATCGGTTCCAAGTTTTTCCGGGATTTTCCGTAAGGTCTGAGCCAATCCGTTAAGAACAAGAGAACATAAGTTGGGACATCGATAGTACACAAAGTTCAGGATAATCGGTACTTTTCCAAAATATTCGCGCAGCTGCCTTTTGTTTCCGAATTCATTTTCGAAGTGCAACGTGAGCGGCAATAGAGTACCTACTTTTTGTTCCAATTGGACTTCCGAAAAATGCGGAACGTTCGCGCAAGATGTGCTCGCGTACATGATAAAGAATGCGAAATTCAATAGTATACAGAAAGAAAAAATGAATAGAGCTCTCATCTTCTATCTCTTTTTTCTTTCTGCTTTAGGTTTTGGCAGGGAAATATTCAGATTATTTCCCCGAGCAGCTACGATCATCATGGCCCTTTTGATCGGTATTCTGGCGACATGCAGTCGTTCGTTGGTCCAGCCGTAAGTGGACAAAAGTTCGTTTTGACGACCTAGGTAGAGCGCCAAATCTCTGGGGGGATCCACTTGCAATCTAGGTTCCGGTGGCATTTGACGATCTTTCAGGAGTGCCGCTGCAATAGTATGTGGCGGAATTTGAGCATAATTACGACGTAATGAGAGAAAAGTCATTCCCAAGCCTATTTGAATAATAGCCCCAGTTATAATAAGCCAAAGTCCGGCATAGCCAATCAGTTTAGCGTCCACATCTGTCACTTCGTGAAGAGCTAAATGAGCGCCGTTTCCGTTTCTATTGCCGCTGTTGCTGATTTGAGTGTTTTGATTATTCATAGGTTTTGTTTTTGAACGTGAAAATTTGGGTACTTCGTTTCGAGTTTCCTAATAAACAATGCCAACCATATTCCTCCGATTCCAACCCAAGTTGGAAAGACCTCCCAAGGCAGGTTAAAGTTGTGTGGAAAAAATCCTGGCATCAACATCCAATAGTGGTCTACTATACGTACGGTGACTATTAGCCCTCCCAGTAAAGCAAGTCTTTGAGGGTTTTTCTTAGATGGACGGAAAAGCAGGAAGATAAATGGTGCGGAGAATTGAAAAATTACCAGAATAAGAGTCAGGGTTTGCCAACCTACCCCTGATCTGTGATTGAACCAAATTACTTCGTGAGGCAAATTGCCCGACCAGATTATTAGATACTGCATAAAGGAGAGATAAGCCCAAACGATAACAAGAGTGAGTAGAATGTTGCCAACGTCCAATAATGTTTTTGTATTTAAAAAGATCTCAGGGTTTGTAAAAGCCATTCCTGATTTTACAAATATTCCTAGTACTACCAAAGCAAAAGCATAAGACTGAAGTACTTGTCCCAACGAGAATACCATGCCGTAAACAGTGGAATACCAATTGGGTTCTACTGACATTTGCCAATCAATTGAGGCAAAAGTCGTCACCAGGGCAAATAAAAAGAGACCACCCGCGCATAGTCTTCGGAGCTTTTGACGTGAATCTGACCACTTTTTTATAAAATAGTTGAGGCTTAACCAACAGGCAAAATAGATTCCGGTACGAACCCCAAATGCCGGTGCGTTTAGGTAGCCTAGCTTGTGCCCGAGTTGGTGGTGAACTCCAGGCTCCATATTGAGTTTTGGGTCCATCCAAGGGTAGATTTGATCCAAAAAGAAAAGGATCGGCAGACAGAAAATGACAAAGGGAAAGAGGCTGCTACTGAGCGCTTCAAGAATTCCTTTGGTCGAGACGCCCCAATTTCCGTCAGTAAGATGGTAAATCATGAGCATTGGCAGCGCCCCAAGAGGAAGGTCAATCCAAAAAAGATAACTAAAGAGGTAGGACTTGAAAAATAGAGAAGTGTCGAAAGCCGCACCAATCAGTGCGAGCGCTAAAGCAAGTACTCCGCAGATGGCTATTATTAAACTTAGTTTGTGAATTGAGTGTTGGGTATTGATCATTTTATCTATCGTTCCTTTAGATTCTGCTGATCTTCGGCAGGAAGTTGCGACCACGCTGCATTTTGACTGAACTGGAGCGCTCGAATGTAAGCAATGATGGACCATCGGCTGGCTTCCGAAATACGATCAGAAAAGCTATACATTTTGCCAGAACCATGGGTGATGGTTTGGAAATAATGTTGATCCGACTCCTTGCGGAGTCGTTCTGTATGGAATGAAGTCGGAGCTGGAAAGCCCCTTTGAACAATCATTCCGTTACCGTTACCGCTGGCTCCATGACAGGGGAGACAGTAAATATTATACTGTTGCTGACCTTTTTGAATTAAGGCGTAGTCTATTCGGATTGGAACGTTAATTTTAACGCCTTGGGGGACCGTCCCTTCGGGGGGCTTACCGTTCAAGGGAATGCCAGACAAAGGTTCGAGATGTCCGTCGATACCCATTTTTTGGACGCAAGAGCAGAGAGGGATACAAAGGCAGAGGATTATTAATAAGCTATTCTTCAATTTTTACCTCTTTTAGGCTGAGAAGTTGATAGCCACCCAATAGTTGTTGAATTTGAGGCGAATTAAAGAGCGGGTCACTCGCCTTTATGCATAAAAAAAATCGGTCGCGAGATGCCCTCGAAAATTCCATGCTGTTAAAGACGGGATGCCATGGCTTGGGAAGACGATTGAGGGCGAGCATCCCAAAGGCGGCGCTGAGCGCTGCACCTAAAACCGTTAATTCAAAAGTTACCGGAATAAAGGCAGGCCAGCTAAAGTAAGGATGTCCTGCCACATTAATTGGATAATCGATTACATTTGCGTACCATTGCATAAGAAAGGCAAGAACGCCTCCAGTGGTTCCTCCTATCAAAGTGATCAAAGCTACACTGTCATGGTGGAAACCAATTGCTTCAGCCAGTTCCTCGACCGGAAAGGGGGAAAAGGCCTCGATGCGGCGATAGCCAAAGCTATAAGCCGCAGAAGCTGCTTTCACTAAGTCTTCAGGCGTTTCGAATTCAGCCATAAGACCGTAGATCATTTTTTTCCCTCGTTTTCCCTGTTCTGGCTATGCAATAGTTCCCTGAGTTCCGAGATTGCAATCAGTGGAAGAGTCCGTACGAAAAGTAGAAATAAAAAGAGAAATAATCCGATAGACCCGGTAAATATCGCCCAATCCCAGAAAGTACCGCGGTAGTTATGCCATGCTGAGGGTAGAAAATCTCTGGAAAGGCTAGTGACAACTATTACATATCTTTCCGCCCACATTCCAATATTTATTATGATGGATATTAAAAAGAGAAGTGGAACACAGGTACGTACTTTCTTGAACCAGAGAAATTGAGGTGTAACTACATTGCATGCGACGAGTATCCAGTATGCGGGCCAGTATTTCCCGAAGGCGCGATTAATAATGACATATTTTTCAAAAGGATCTCCTCCGTACCAAGCCATAAAATCTTCAATGAGATAGCTATAAGTGACGATAAGGCCAGTTACTAGAAGAAGCATCGCGCAGTTTTCTAAATGCTTCAGGGTGATATAGTCTTGTAGCTTATAGAAATGACGAAGCGGAATTCCCAATGTGAGAACCATGGCAAATCCGGAAAAAATAGCCCCGGCCACAAAATAAGGAGGGAAAATGGTAGAATGCCAACCCGGAACTATTGCAGCGGTAAAATCAAGACTAACGACACTGTGAACCGAAATCACCAGTGGAGTGGCAAGTCCGGCTAAGAGCAGATAAGCCGTTTGGTAACGCTTCCAATGGCGGGCGGAGCCTCTCCACCCCATTGCCATTACACCAAATATCACTTGTTGCCAGCGCTGCTTACTCCGATCCCGTAGAGATGCAAGATCCGGAATCATCCCGATATACCAAAAGATGAGTGATACTGTGAGATAGGTTGAAACAGCAAAAACATCCCAGACCAAAGGGCTCCGAAACTGCGGCCAAAGATCCATTGTATCTGGATAGGGGAGTAGCCAATAAAAAAACCACGGGCGTCCTAGATGAATCATCGGCATTAGTCCAGCGCATGCGACAGCAAAGAGAGTCATCGCTTCTGCAAAACGATTGATGGAAGTACGCCATTCCTGATGGAGTAAAAAGAGAATGGCCGAAATGAAAGTTCCTGCGTGTCCGATTCCCACCCACCAGACGAAGTTAACGATAGGAAAGCCCCAAGCAACGGGAATATTGATTCCCATGATTCCGACGCCGCGGACAAGTAAATAGGTCACGGAACCAAAGAGGATCATAAGAAAAAGAAAGGAGAATATAAACGCCGAAAACCATCGGAAGTTAAAGGACCTATCCGTTACCAGGCCAGCGATTTGATCTGTAACCTGCCCATACGAATGTTCGCCCCGAATAAGCTTTGAAGAAATAAGCTTGGAATTCACGAGATATCTCCTGCCTCTAGCTTCGGATTCGGATTTCGAATCAGGGCGAGATAGGTCGTACGGGGTTTAGTCCCCAATTCATTCAGGAGTTTATAGTCATGAGGCAGTGCTTGGAGCTGTGCGACCTGGCTCTTGGCGTCGTTTTGGTTGCCAAAAATAATTGCCTCGGTGGGGCAGGCTTGCTGACAAGCTGTTAGAATCTCCCCGTCTTTTATAGCGCGATCTTTCAGTTCAGATTGAATACGAACTTCTTGGATTCTTTGAATACAATACGTGCATTTTTCCATTACGCCACGACTACGAACTGTGACGTCTGGATTGTACATGAGGAGAATGTTGTTATTTTTAGAAGTCACATTGTAATTTGAGTATTTAAGAAAATTAAATCTTCGTACTTTATATGGGCAGTTGTTGGAGCAGTACCGTGTTCCTACACACCGATTATAAATCATCTGATTCAGCCCTTCTGTGCTGTGATTCGTAGCCTCAGTTGGGCATACTTGCTCGCAAGGGGCGTTTTCGCAATGCATACAGGGTACGGGTTGAAAGTAGATCTTCGGATTTACTTTGTCCCCATGAAAATAACGGTCGATTCGTATCCAATGCATCTCACGAGCGCGCCTAACTTGGTCCTTTCCGACGAAGGGAATATTATTCTCTGCCTGGCAGGCAATAGAGCAAGTATTGCAGCCGATACATGCTGTGAGGTCGATGACCATCGCCCAAGCTTCTTCGTTGTAAGGGTATTCTGCTAGAATTGTCGGTTGGGTCGTCTTCAGTTCATTGCTCACGATGGTGGAGGGATGCTTTCGAAAGGTCTCTAACTCAGAGTGAATGACCAGGTCGCGGCCCTCCATATTGGAGTGCATATGTGTAGTAGCGAGTTCTAATTTGTTTCCAGTTTTTCGAATCTCCAGTGCAGTGGCAAACCAAGGGGATCGATGGTCCTGTAAGGCATACGCATTGTAACCATGATTAGATCCAACCCTTCCCGCGCGGGTTCGGCCGTAGCCAAGATAGAGAGTGGCCGTACCATTCGCGTGACCAGGAACTTGTAGAATAGGTGCTCGCTCCAGATGATTCTCTATTTTTAGTTCCACTTCATCTTCGTCTTCGAGATCTAGGATCTTTGCTGTCTCCGGACTGATCACTACGGCGTTATCCCATGTTAGTTGAAGAATCGGCTTGGGGAGTTCTTGAAGCCAACCGTTGTTTGAATAGCGCCCATCCCAAATGGTGGGGTCCGGTTTGAATACCGCTTCAAGAATATTCTTGGGAGGGCTCTGAACACTCTTCGATTGGGTTTTGTGAACAGGGGAAGTTACCGTACTTTCCCAACCTCGTATAAAACTAGGAATGACGTGCGGAAGAGGGGGAGTTACTAGGAAACCTTCTTGGAGACGCTGGTCGGAAAACTGTGACTGCCAATAATTACGTACTGCATCGGCACCTGTCCTTCCCAAGTCTCCGTTTAAAATCGAAAATACTTCAATCCCGGAACGCGTTGCGTAGAGTGGAGAAATTAGGGGTTGCTGAAGTGTTACAGTACCGTCGATGGATCTTCCGTCACCCCAGGCTTCTAGAAAATGAGATTCCGGCAGCACCCAGTGGCTGTGATATGCAGTTTCGTCAGTATACATGCCGAAGCGAATGATTAATGGAACCAAATTAAGCCGTTCTTTAAAGCGAAGTGTTGCTGGTGCGTCATAGACGGGGTTGCCGCCTAGAATAAGTAATGAGGTCACTTTTCCTATTGCCATGTCTTCGGAAAGCTCCAGTAGCGTATGACTCTGCGATTTTGGCGTGAGATTGGTTGTACTTTCAAAGGGTCGAGTGAAGCGTAGAGTTTTGCCCAGATTTCCTAGGTGCTGATTGATTGCGAAAGCCAACGCTTGGATTGCTGCTTCACTTTGGGGGCCAGCTAATATCAAGCTACTTCCAGAATGAGCTTTCAGATCTTCGGCAATACTTTGAAGCCACGTTGAAGTTTCAGGATTAGGGTTGGCATTAGGCTTAGAGATACTTCGCATTCCAATGAGATTGGACAAAGTGAGTAAAGTGTCGAGCAATTGGCTTGGTCGCACAGACCATCGATGGTCTGCATATGCTCCCGTTGTGCTGATCGACGTTTCAATGACGTATAGGCGATTAAAGCTCGATTCTTTATCGTGCTTTTTGGTTGTGGGTGTTGCAGTGGTGTGCGTGGCTCGGACGCTCTTACGAGCGGCGGTGAAGTCCCTTGCATAGACCTCCTGACCTGGCCCAGGACCGAGAAAGTCAGCATCCACACTGAGAACCACTTTTGCCCGTGAAAGATCATACTGAGGGATCAGTTCCTGCCCAAAGACTGCTTTCGTCGCGGTACGTACCATTCTATCGTTAATAGGCTCATACTCATGTATGCGGGCTTTTGGATATAATTTAAAAAATTTACGAAAGTCTTCAAGGAGGGTAGGGGAGGTGGCGTGTCCGGTGAGTATTCTTACCCCTTCTCCTTGGTTTGTATCCCATTTCGACTTTTCAACTAGAATGGTCTGGGTGAACTCCTCCCAAGTGCTGATTTCACCTAGGTGTGTTACCGTTTTGACTCGGTCCGGATCATAAAGCTGAAGAAGCTCAGCTTGCATGAAGATATCGCTCTTTCCTTGATTGGTCGGATGTTTCGGATTGCCTTCTAGCTTTGTGGGTCGCCCTTCATGGCTTTCTGCTAAAACTCCTTTCGAATATCCCGAGAGCTGATACGCCGTAGCAAAGTATTGCGGTTGGCCAGGAATCAAATTCTCTGGAGCTATAATATATGGAATTATTTTTTCAGGTGGCATCTTAGTGCAAGAAGCAATGCCTGAGAGGGCAATAGAAGCGCCCACAAATTGCAAAAAACGACGCCGACTCACCGTGTCCTCAGAAAAATCGTCTATCTGTGACATGTGTAGCAATCCATGAGGCGAGCCTTGGGGATGTGGTAATCGGCAACAAGCGCCGCACCAAACTCGAGTTGATTGGGAGGTGTTTTCCAATGAGTATTGAAGACTTCACTTCTCGGTCGGATATACTCTTCTGGGTGGCGGTGACAAGCTAGGCAATCCCTCATATACAAAGGATTTGCTTTCCAAGTAATTGGCATTTTATCAATGGGGCCGTGACATGAAACGCACCCTATGCCTTTGTTGACGTGAATGCTGTGATTGAAGTAAACGAATTTAGGCACTCGATAAACTTGATTCCAAATCAGTGGTTTATTTTGAATTAAACTATCTCGTACAGGTTTAAGAACGGGGGCTTCCGTCCAGATCTGCGAGTGGCATGTCATACAAGTATGGGTTGGAGGCATTCCAGCATAGGCGGCCTGAGTCACCGTGGAATGACAAAATCTACAATCAATGCCAAGACCCGAAACATGATGCTGATGACTAAAAGGCACCGGCTGCTCCTGCGGAACGTTGACTTCTGTTTCCCATGGAGTCCATTTAAAAAATAACCAAAACACTCCTGTCCCTCCACTTAGGCCTAGAAGCGCTAAAAGGCAGGCATGAACAATTGTGTTACTTCTGCGTTCAAAGACTTGCCCCATGATCTGGAAGTGGCCAAATGCAATTCATAGGCCGATAGGATACTCCCGGAATTAAGGCCGGCTTTTAGATTCTATTAAGGATCGCATCACTCCCAGGTCTTGATCGATTTTTGATCTTGGGTCGAAGCCCATGAAATGGGCTGCTGCATATCCCAGTGCTCCAACGGGGGGAGCGTAAGAGAGTTCGATGTCAATTAAGGTACCATTGTTAGGGACGGACTTCATTCGAATTGTCCCTTCATTGACTACAAGCGCGTCAGGAAGGCTTTTCCAAGATATCATTCGGTACGGAATCATCGCGACCAAAACCGCGTCCCATTCTATTGAGCTTCTGCCGGGCCCCATGGCCTTCCAATGCAACCCGCCTTGTTGATTGACGGTGACTTCTTGAATGTAGGACATGAAACGCGAGTAGTTCCGAAAATCTTTTGAAAACTCATAGACATCTTCGAGCGGTGCCGAAACAGTAAAGGTTCTCCTTAATCGAACAACTGGGTTGACCAGTGCCCCAAGAAGACTGACAAAGCCTCGATTCGAGAGCACTCTTGTCAAAATAGAAACAGACAATCCAAGCAAAAGAATTCGATTTGGGGATTTAACACGGAGTGCTTGATAACCTAGCCATCCGCCCAGTGCGCCACCGATGAGTCGAATAGTAGGAGACCAGCTTTTCTGCAAGAATTCCGGTCGATATTGAACCTCATTTTGAAGTTTTTTTATTGAGATTACAGGCGAATTTGTTACTCGGGCTGTCGCCCGGGATCTTGCCAAAGCCTTCGCCAATGCCTTCGAATGAGCCATATCATCATTCTTTCTTAGCAATTGACATAGCAATTGTTGCGCCTAAATCAAAAGTGTTGAACCACTGTTTTTATTGACACTGTTCGAACACTATAGTAGATCAGTTCGATCCAGGATTATAAGCAATAAAAATGAAAGCGACCCTTGAGTCACAGGAGTATTTGTCAATATGCGCTTAGTTAAAGTATTAGCCTTATCCCTTTCCCTTCTAGCAGTCTCTTGCGGAGGTGAACAAAAAGCAGAAGTAACCAGTTCCCCCATCAAAGCGATCGCTCACCAAGTGGACGTCCAAGAAACATTTTTTGAAGCTTCGGGATCACGCCCTGACGGAAGTTTTGCAGTTCCTGGCAGTGCTCAATTGATCGAAAAGATTGAAAAAGTCGCAAGAGCCTTTCATAGCGCTAAAACAAAGGCAGTCGCTTCGATCGATTGGCATAGCGCACATCATGAGAAAGCTCATATGACGGACGATAAGACCAAGATTGACGTCGTCAATGGTCCTTTTCCAATTCACGGACTTGCTGGTCAAAGTGGGCCAGACGGTTCTGATCGAATTGAGGAAGTCGCGAGCGTGTTTGAGTTTAGGAATCAATTAATGATTCCTCATAACGAACCCAAAAATGGTAAATTTGAACTGGCTGAATTTGATGTGAACTCTAAGAGACTCCAAATTCTTAATCTCGAATCAGAAGTTGTTATCAGAAAAAATGGGGATCAATCTACGGATGTTTGGAGCAATCCACGAACTGAACAAATTTACGAGATTTTGAATCCAAATAAAAATATTCCAATCTTTGTTTACGGCGTAGTCCGAACTATTTGTCTTTATGATGCAGTTAAAGGGTTTTTAGATCGCGGCTATACTCATATTCATGTCATTGAAGATGCGACCGACACAGTAAATCCGACCAAAATGGCTGCACAAAAAGCAGAACTCGAGCAAAAGGGCGTCGAATTTGTTACTACCAAAGAAGCCCTAAAAGAAATTGGCGCCGGCCATGCTCATGGTCACGATCATGGGGATCATGATGGCCACGATCATGACGATCATGGCCACGGACATGGACACGGGCACAAGCACTAAAGTTGACTTGTATACCTAAGTTCTATTGTAAAAATGGATATCCGCTGGCAATGGACCAGGTACTTGTGAAGTCCCAACTAGCGCCCGTAAATGTAGCCGCAGCCTGCATTGTCGAAGTATTGCCGCCAGTGCAGGTACAGCTTCCGGAGTGAGTACAACCCACAGAAGTAAGCGAATTGTCATAAAAAAGGCCGCTACACGAGATAGAGCCTGCAATAGTACCTACCATTGCCGCATCCGTTGTGCTCGTATTGGCGCCAGCGTAATAACTATTGGAAAGTGCCAACGTTCCCCCTGCTGAATTAGAAATTCCTATCAATCCCCCATTGTATTGAGCAAATGGGGAAGTGGCGCGTGCATTCGAAACTGTGCCGGTTGCGTATGAGTTTTGGACTGTAATACTTGTAGTCGTCGTGTGGCTCATGTCCAGTTCACCTAGCAATCCTCCAATTCCAGCGGCAACGCTCGAGCCGCTGACATTTCCTGTCGCGTAGGATGTGCTCACTGCACCTCTCATATCTCCGACTAGGCCGCCAACATAGCTATAAGACGAGGTCACATTGCCAGTTGCATAGCAATGAGTAATAGATCCAAACATAACTCCCACAAGCCCACCCACTTGGGTATCATTTCCTGAGACATTTCCGGTAGCACCCGAATTTGCGATACTAATTCCGGATCCACTGTTTTGAGTCGTGCCGTTACCCATCGTAGCGGCGCTTCCAACGAGCCCGCCTACATGCATATTCCCGCTGACTACAGCATTGGAATAGACCCCAGTGATTGCTCCTTGGTACATGAATCCGACAATGCCACCCGTTTCGCCTGATGGCCCATCGCCGGAGGGAAAACAATTTGGATATCCTCCCGTGGCGCCGTTGCTGTTCACACCCCAGACTCCTGTAACACTTGAGGTACCGGAGATATTAGAATTTGAAATCGTTCCTCCGCTGAAAATTGCTGCAATTCCGCCTGTAATATATCCGCCTACTAAAGTGAAATTGGAAAAATTTATATTCTTTACAGTTCCGTTGAGTTGTCGAATAAAGCCGACGGCATCTGTAGGCGTTGCTAACGTCGGAGCCCCAGTATAGAATCCGGGTAATGCCGAACCGTTCAGTACTATAGTCGTGCCGTTACATGTTGAGGGCGAGACAGGAGTCGCAGCCGTGTAACTGTAATTTGAAATGGTATAATTTTGGCCATCCAGGGTCCCGTTAAACGCGTCAATCGGAGTCGGAGTAGTGCTGGTTAGATCTATATTTTGCCCAAGCTGAAAGTATGTGCTGGCGCACGAACTATTAGAATTACAGTAGGAATTCATAATTCCCAATTGAGCAGCGGTACATATGATATAGGGCGAAGCCGAGCTACCAGTGCCCGCTTGAAATCCATTAGAGCTGCTAGACGCACTGGCCTGGCAAGCGGGATTTGCAGCTGCACCCGCACTACTGGTTGAAGAGCCTCCGGCGTTATTGTTAGACCCAGTATTAGTAGAGTTACCAGTATTATTTGTAGAGTTAGATGAAGAACCGGTGGTTGCTACCGGGGCCGCTATAAATGGGGAACACCCTGAACCGCCTCCCGTGGAAGCCATAATTAGGATCAACACACCCGACTTAAAATTTAATCTCGTCATATGTAGATATTTTAACTCTTATTTCATGGTTTTACAATTTACAGAAAATCGTTGTAATTCCAAATTGATACAATAGATTTTGAGGCGTATTTAGGTCGTTTATTACACACTGTTTAGGGAAAAAATTAGGTTACTTTTGAATAATAAATGGATTCTCTTGACATGGTGCTGCAATTGAGTTACATATTGCTTCGATTATATGAGGACCCTGGAAGCAAACCATCAGTCAAATTCAATAGCAAATTCAAGAAGTATTCTTGTCGCTATCCTCATTGGCCTCTAGGCCAAAAAAACTTTTAACACCATCACATTTATTCCTTTTTTAGTTTTGAACAAGTAACCCGCTTTATCTTTATAGTTATAAGAAATTTTGAGTTGGAATTAATTTATGAAGAACTGGATGCAGTTTTTAGTTTTAGGTGTTTTAGTTTCTAATTTATGCTTTGCCGATGATGTAGCTGAAAATTTGGATGCGTCACTGCAAAAGGCGACTTTGCAAAGCGCGACTTTAGAAGATACGTCTTTGGCTGGAAAATCCATCGGCGATAGAATCCGATT